>Ga0209506_1001378_pt1 | contig 25866 bp, 19 predicted proteins | sample AD_JPNHG2_MetaG_FD_184409 | JGI IMG/M metagenome (GOLD analysis project Ga0209506, IMG submission 184409) | Active sludge microbial communities of municipal wastewater-treating anaerobic digesters from Japan - AD_JPNHG2_MetaG (SPAdes) (version 2) | ecosystem: Engineered > Bioreactor > Anaerobic...
GGAATTCTTTATCATATATTTCATAAATTATTCTGCTCCGAATTGTGAACAATGTTAGAACAATAATTGAGAGGCAAAACGAGTATATTTACATTCCAGATTTGAGGGAATATGCTAATGGATAAATTCTACCCTACCCTGCTACTCACTATTTATTATAACAAAAACCTCCTGTTTCTGTAAGTTTTTTATTTAAATTCTTTATTTTTGGGTTTATCAAACTTTTTGATTTTGGCGTTGTATTTTCTCGTTTCACAATAATTTATTTTCTTCTGCAAAACATTATTAAGTTTTTCGACCTTATGAAATTTTTCTGCTATGTTTGCTACCTTACAAGCAAAAACAATAACATCAGAAACTTCAGCTGGAACTTCTTTCCAATTTTCTTCTAATACTGCCTTTGCCACTTCTCCTACTTCTTCTGTTAGTTTAAACATAGCTATTTTAATAGCCGCATCTTCATCTTGAGAAATCCTTTTTCTTTTAGTAAAAGATTTTTCCCATTTTTGAATGTCATTGATTGTAATTTCTTTTTTCATGAATAAAAAATATCTAATTAATGAAATTTTTGACCTTTAAACAATTTTCTTTAATTGTTAAATAAATTTAAGTGTTTTTTTCAATAATTTCTATCTCCTCGTCAGTAAGGTTGTAAAGTTTATAAACTAATTCATCAATTTGATTTTCGTATTCTTTGACTTTGGCTTGTTTTTCGGGTTTTTCTAAATAATCTTTTTCTTTGGTAATAGTAAGGATTTTATCTACAAGGTTAATAAAAGCTTGTTGATCTGATGTAGAGATTTTGGGGATGGGAAGTTGCTCCATAAAATATCCTGATAAATAAACTCCTTTTTCTCCTAATCTATAAACTGATCGTTTTGTATACCAATCAAACAAAAAAGAATTTGCTATTGCTTGAATATATTTCAGGTTTTTACCAGTTATCATAAAACAAGTTTTTTGAAGATAAAATCCAGCGGGAATATAAGCCATTTTGATTTCTTGTGCGGTTTCTGCCCACACAATCTTTTCTTTTTCAAATTCACTCAAATAATTATCTTTTGGATTGTTATCTAATTCAAGCCAATGATGTTGCCCTGTATATTCTGTATTTATATTTACTTTTTCTCCACGAGAGTACCTGCATTGACCACGATTTTTTAGTTGTCTTTCGTATCGCATTAAATGTTTTTTAATTGCCGGATAATTATTTAGTTCTTTCCAAAATCCAAACTTCACAATTATTACCCACAACCCAGCCCATTTATAACCGTACCGATAGATGTCTCTACCTCGCAAAATCGGTTTTATAATCTCTGCGGATTTTGGATCTTCTTTGCATAACTTTTCTTTTGTTTCTGTATCAATTATGAATGCCTCGTTAAGACCTGTTTTTATTCCATAATAAATTTTTACGTCCCAATCTTTCAATGGTTTCCCAATTCTTTCTATTTTTGCTTTAAGATTTATTACTGTTTCATCTGCAAAAGTAAAACAATTTATATCAAGTTCTGATTGTCTCATTTCCAATTTATGGGAATTGAAATAGTTAGTAATGTCTGTTGATGGAGTAAAATCCGGTTGAATATTTAGAATATGGACAATATTTTCTGATGGTTTTGTTTTCTGAAAAAGCAGAATATTTGTATCCACAGTAGCGTCAAAAACCTGATAGCCATTAAAATCAATAATCTGCTTTAAGGTGGTTTTTTCCTTGAAAAATCTGCGTAATTTTTCACCATATTTAGCACGCATCCATTTGTTACTGGAGATGAAGCAAGAAAACCCCTCTTGTTTTAATATCTGGTAACTTTTTTCATAGAAATAAGTATAAAGGTCTGATGTGGAATTATAGACTTCATATTTCTGTAAAAAAGGTTTTTGATCTTTGATTTTTTCCTGCCGGATATATGGCGGATTGGCAATCACTACATCAAACCCACCAAGTTTATCGTTATTTGCAAAAATTTCTGGAAAATTAAGTTCCCATATAAAGAATGGTTTTTTGCCTGATTTTTTAATTTTCTGAATTTCTGAAATTTTGCTTTTTTGCCCATTTTCTATAAGTGTTTCTTCTATCAACTTCCAAATAAGGTTTTCGATCTCTTCTCTAATCGAGAATTTCGATTCATCAAATGTTGAAAAGTATTTATGCTGTAATTCTTTAAGCTTCTCCCATATCTTCTTTGATTCTTTTTCTTCTCCAAACAAATTAGTAATTTCAAAATCTTGAATTTTGAATTTTTCTTTATCTTTTAATATCAAGATAATTCGTTCGCGCTCTTTTTCTAAGGCAAGCAGATTTTCTGGTTTTTCTATTTTTTTATTATTCATCCATCTGGGATTTTGCTGATAAAATTCCAAAAGCTGCTTTTCTATTTTGCTTTTATGTTGTTTGAGATTTTCAATCTCGGCCTCGTCTGGTAATTGAGCATAGAGTAATGACTTGTCAAAAAGTTTTATGCCCTCGTATTCTTCTAAGAGACTATTCCCCTGCATCACTTTATAGTCAAGATTTGGCAACGGTGTAATGTCTAATCTTTCTTCATCTACAACTAAAGAAAGCCAAAATCTTAACCGGCAAATTTCAATTGCTCCTGGGTCAATATCAACGCCATAAAGAGAGTTTTCTATACATTCAAGTTTTAAATCATAACGATTTTTGTTGGTTTTAAGCAAAGCAGAAAGTAATTCTCTTATGGTTACGATTTGGCTCATCATCCCTATCGGAAAAGCGCCAGAACCTACTGCAGGGTCGCATATTTTTATATTTGCTAAAGCATCGTCAATTTCTTTTGCAAAGCATTTTATACTGAGAGGAGTTTTGAATTTATATTTAGTATTTTTTTGCTCACCGCTTTCAATTTTTTCTTTTTTAATCAAGGATATTTTTTCGTTTTCCAAAATTTGACTAGCATCGTTAGTAAGTTTTTCAAAATCAGATTTATCAATTTTGCCCTCAAATTTGCTGGTTAGGTAATTTATTAAACTCTCTTTGCACATATACTGAACAATTTCAGTCGGAGTATAATAGACACCATATTGCTTATTAAATTTAGCCTCCTCTCCTTTTTTGCCGTTTTTTATAATTTGTAAATATTCGGAAAAATTATCAGAGGTAATAGCATTAAATTTTTCGTAAAGCTTACCTAAAAGTTCGGGATCAACAGCGACTTCTCTATCTAATGGTTCATCTTCTTTCACGGTAAAATTAAATCTATCAAAAATGTCTAAAATACCTGTTCCAATATCGCCTTGTTTTGTTCTAAAATCGTTAGAAAAAAGTTCATTTGGTAAAGTAATATCGGTATTTTTCCAATCGTAATTCCCCAAGGGTTCAAACAGGCCTCCGTTTAAAAATGGAATCTTGCAACCAAAATAGAGATAATAACTCGGATCGGCTGAACCGCGACGCTCATTATTAAGAGCGTCGTAAAACAAAAATTCAAGATAATCGTTAAAAAAGTTTTTATTTTCTTTTTTGGCTTTTTCAAGGAGATTTTTTAAAAATTTCCTATCTCCATCTCCAAATTTTTCTTTTGCTCCTAGCCAACCCTTTTTTTGCAAAAAATAAAGAAAAACAATTTGTCCTAAGAGTTTTTTGGTAAAAACAACGAGGTCAATGTTTTTTTCTTTAAATTCTGATTTTACTTTTTGATTTGTTCTAAATATTTTATCTAATTCTTCCTTTGCCCAAAGAAAAAGATTACGATAATTTTCAAAAAACTCTTTATTAACCCTTTCTATATTGAACGATTCTTCCAATTGTTTGAGCGTGGGATTGCTTACATCATCTTCCAAAATTGGCACAAACCGACTTTGAGCAGTATGACTGCTTTCGTGTATGCCCACTAAAAAAGAATAACGTCGGGCTGGAGTTAACTCCTCTTTGGCTCTTACCCGGCCAGTTTGAGTCTTAGCAAGCTTATACTCCATTTTGACCAAAGAAAAACGCCAGTCATTTTTATTGGGAGAAACGAAAGCAACAAGAGCTGCATCTTTTTCATCTCTTTGTTTAAGATAGTCAGCAACAAAATTTCTTAGAGTGCTTCTGGCCCGATCTAAAGAATTATCCTTTTGAAGATATACGATCAGTATGTCTATCTTGTTTTCTTCCGGATCAGTGTAAGTACCAATTCTTTCATAAGTTTTTATTATTGGAGTGACTTTCCTAAACTTCTCTTTTACATACCCTCGAACGTGAAAAGCTTTTGATTCGTCAATATAATTAAGAAGGTTTTTGACAAAATATACAAAAGAATCCTTATCAAAAGGACTTTGGAATATCTTTTCTACTAATTGTCGGGCTGTATTTTTGTCCATAGCAATTACTACTCGCTAACAAAATACTCAGATAGAATGACTTCCCGGGGCTCAAATACCTTAGCAGAGCTTTGAGCTATAGGTTCTCGCAAAAATTCTGATGGAATATTTTTTTTCAAAATAGCCAGAATTTTTAATGGATTCACACCTGTTTTTAATTCCTTATCCATTTCTTTAAGAAGGGTTTTGGAAGTCTGTTTGGGTAGGCCGCCCTCTTCTAATTCTTTTATAACTTGGCTGATATAAAGTTCATCGTCTTCGGTAAATCCTTTGAATTTACTTATTTCATTCGTTTTAAGAATACGCAAAACTTGAGTAGCTGTATCCCGACCGCCTCTTAATTTAGTCTCTGGCATTTCCTCTGTGGTGGCCAAAAGAAACGCTTTTTTATTTTTATCTAAAAGATTATAAAAATCTTTTGGCAAATTTTTTCTCTTTACTTCAGTTTCAGCTTCCAATAATTTTGCGGCAGAAAGGAAATCGAGTTTGTCTGCTTCGGCTTTTTTATTAACAATAAAAAAGTTCTGGATTTTACCCTTTCTAAAATAGGTTAAAAGCGAACCACTTTTATTTTTTAATGATCTTGCGGTACGCGCCTTTTTAGGCAACCGCTTTATTTTCTCGAACAAATCAGGGTTCTTATCGCGAATATCTCTTATAATTTGCAGATATTTTAATTCGCTTTCTTCAGCCTCATCTTCACCAGTAATTGTATTTTTAGAAATTAAGCGGTTAAACAATTCGTGTGAACCGATGGGTTCACCTTCGGTAAGAATTCGGGCATCTTCGCCAAGCAAAGTCATAAAAGCATGGATTTTCGCCTCAGCCGCCTCTTTAAGTTTTATCAAGGTATTTGACTGCTTAGTCGGGAAAAAGTTAAAGCTGTAGATTTTATCAAATTTTGTATCAACACGATTAATACGGCCAACTCTTTGCATCAAACGAGTAGGATTCCAAGGAATATCATAATTGATAACCACATTTGAACGATGCAAATTTACGCCTTCTGACAAAACTTCGGTGGCAACTAAAATTCTATATTCATCTTTTGGAAATTGGGCCTTAGCATCAAAATTTTCTATTACTTTCTCACGCATTGAGGCGTTTGAAGCGCCAGTTAAAACCAATACTTGATTAGGATATATTTTATCTAAATTCTTAAAAAGATAATCAGCTGTTTCTTTTGATTCAGTAAAAATAATCAACTTTTGAGTTTTTAAAAGAGGTTTTGAAATAAGTTCATCTTTAAAGGTAAGAAATTTGGGATCTCGTTTGATGTTCTCCCATAATTTCTCGATTTGTTTGAGAAGATTTAAATCATGCTCTAAATCTGTCTTAAACTCTTTTTTAAATTCTTTTGAAGAATATTTTTCGGCCTTATCTTCATCAATAAGTCGTTGAATTGCCTCTTCATTATCATTTTCGAGTAATTCAAAAATTTTATCAGTATATTTTTTACTCACATAAACATTGCCCCGCTCAAATTCTCTTAGAAACTGCTCATAAGTATTAATAAATCTTGCCACCGTATTTCTAAAAGCATAAAAACTACTTTCTAATCTCTTAACCAGAAGAATCTTCATAAATTTTTTCATATTTCCTTGAGCTAATTTTTCTGGCTGAGTGAGCTCACCCTTATAATAAAGCATTGGGGTGTAGCGAGCATATTTGAACTTTTGGGTTACTAATTCAATTGTCTGAGTAAAAATTTTATCTTCCACGTCATTAAGTTCGTAAAAAATTGGCTCTGGATCGGCAACTTCGGGAAATTTCAATTTTTGCTCGGTTAAATCCTTTGAGAAATAACGAATAATTTCAGAACGAGTTCGCCGCACCATTAAATGCTTAAGCACCTTTTCTCTGATTTCATTGGCATTTTCTTTTGCCACTTCTATGTATTTATCGTAATCGCGTTGCCTATCAAATTTCTTAAGTTTCTTCTCTAGACCAGAGAAAAATCTTTCCAAATCAGGAAGATTGGGAATGGTACTTTTATGCGCTTTCTGGAAAAGCTTAATCTGACTCAAAATATCTTTAGGTCTATTATTGTAAGGCGTGGCTGTAACTAAAATTACTCTTTTGCCGCGACAAATTTGAGCAAGTTTCTCATAAGAAATTGTGGTTTCAGTTCTAAAGCGATGCGCCTCATCTATAATAATATTTTTGTATTTATCCGTACCTCTTCTAATAATGTGCTCTAACTTGCCCAAAGATTCAAAATCAGCCGGCACCCTAAAATCAGAAAAGACATTTGGCCATGAACCCGGATTATTCTTCTCTAAAAGCACTGGAGGAGCTATGACTAAAGTTCTCCCATCAATCTGACTGGCAAGCATGGCCGAAATATAGGTCTTACCTAGGCCCACCACATCTGAAATGAAAACACCGCCATGTTCATAAAGAATCTTCTTGGCATTTAGAACTGCCTGCTCCTGATATTCTAGCTTCTTAAATCCTATAGGAATGTATTTATAAAAAACTTCTTCAACTTGGCTTAAATCATCTTTAAAATATTCATACAAAAATTTTAGATAAAGCTGATAAGGAGTAATTGTATCATTAATCCAAGTTTTTGTTTGAATTGCTTCTATATATCTATCTTTGACATCCACTGCGTCCTCCCAGAGTTCATTAAATTTGCGACGGGCAAAATCGTAGTCAGCTCTTGTTTTTAACTCAACATTGAATTCTAAATTTTCTCTGAGCCCGGCCTGAGTAAAATTGCTTGAGCCAGTAATTACTCTACCGACATCTCTGTCGCCCTTTTTGAAAGTCATGATATAAAGCTTAGCGTGAATATTTTCGGTAGGATAAGCCTTGATTTCAAGCTTCCCGTTTTTAAGCCATTCAATAAATTTCAAAACTCCTTCTTCAATATTAGGATTATCTTCTGAGTGCTCCATTTCTTCGGCAACAGAATTCTCAATTTCCTGTTTTACTTCAGCATGAGAAAACTGAAGTTTTGGCTGTTGACCCGACTCTGCCTTTTCAATAAGTCTTACAACTTCCTTATTTGTGTTTATACCAATTAAAATCCTAATTTTTTCGGTGTTTTCTAAAGATTTATATAGCGCGTGGAATCCGCTGGTAAAGAAATAGCCAACCAAAACATCAAAAAAACGCGTATCTTTAATAAGTACATTAAATCTATCAAGAAGACGTTTATTTTTTTCGTTTGTAATGAATGTTAAATCTGAATCCATATTTATTTCTTTAATTTTTTTCTTATTCAAATTACTCATCAACCGCTATCTGCGGTTTGCTGGATGTTATTAGTTCCGTTTTTACCTATCAAAATTCCAATACCTAAAACCGCTACCAATACAAAAGCATAAATAAATGGTTTAGGAAGACGATTAAGCATATTAATTTTAGTATAAACCTACTAATTTTTCTTGTCAAAAATGACAAAATCTGCCAGAACAAAATATAAAGAAAAAAGGGGGGTGAGAGATTTTGCGCAATCCATCCCCTCCTTACAAAAAGAAAAAACCTCATTAACAGAGGCTTTTTGATTTGCTCCGGTGGTAGGATTCGAACCTACAACCGTCTCCTTAACAGGGAGCTGCTCTACCGTTGAGCTACACCGGAATAAATTTAATTATATTTAAAAATTATTTTTTAGCAATATTTTTTTAAAAAATTAGAAATTAAAAATTAATATTGACAAAAAATTTATTTAGTTTTATTCTAAAATTAGAAGCTTGAACAAACAAGCTTTAAAAATTTAATACTAACCAATAAAAATTACATTATGGTACCGAAATTTTTTTTAATTCATTCGTACGTCTGTCCTAAATGTAAAGAATCTTTGTGGACAGGCCTGTCCGAAATCTCTCTTAAAAACAAGAGGAAAAAAAATTTAAAGTTTTTGGCAATAAAAAAACCAAAATTTTTTTATTGTCCAAACTGCGATACTCATTTTAATGAGTATCTACAAGAACAAAGCAAAAAAAAGAAAAAAGTCTTGTCTTATGAAAGAAGAGCAGCGTTTTAAAAAATGTCAATGCCCTTATTGTGGCTGCCAATTATTGTCTGTTATAAAACCGACAATAAATGGTAATGCTAAGGGTATTCCTAAATTGTACTACTGTCCTGACTGCTGCAAAGAAATCTTTGCAGCAGATGATGAAGCAGAAGCAGAAAAGGATGAATTAGAAAACTCCTTTGATGCTGATGTTTGATGCTGATGTAAGATCCCAAATGAGAATTTATTAAGACCCCAATTAATGGGGTCTTTTTTAATGTTTTGTTTTTTGACAATGAATGATAGTTTTTAAACCATCACTCATCACCGCTACGTTTTCTTTATATTTCAATTGCTTTTTTATAAAAATAAATCATTGTTTTTAATATTTACATTTTTATTTAAAAAAATTTTTGACTTTTAATTTTTGAATTTTTATAATTGTATATTAAACTTAAATAAAATTTTTATGACAAAATTTACCCACTTACATGTTCATAGTCATTATTCTCTTCTAGATGGTTTAGCAAAAATTGATGAGTTGGTAAATCGGGCTAAAGAATTAAACTTTGATTCTCTATCATTAACAGATCATGGTGTAATGTATGGTATTCCCAAATTTTATAAATCAGCTACTGCTCTTGGCATTAAACCGATTATTGGAGTAGAAATTTATGTAGCGCCAGAAAGTCGTTTTCAGAAAAGAGCTAAAATTGATAACAAAAGCTATCATCTTATTCTTTTGGCCAAAAACAATGAGGGTTATAAAAATTTATTACAAATTGTTACCAAAGCACATCTTGAAGGATTTTATTATAAACCTCGTGTTGATAAAGATCTTCTTTCCGAATACAAAGAAGGTTTAATTGCTTTATCTGGATGTTCAGGAGGAGAAATTCCTCGTTTAATTTTAGCTAATAAAATTGATGAAGCCGAAGAAAAAATAAAAGAATATCAAAAAATTTTTGGCGATGATTTTTATTTAGAAATTAATTATCATCCAAAAATTGAAGAAAGCAGAATTGTTAAAGACCAATTGATTTTGTTAAGTAAAAAATTTGGCATTCCAGCCGTAGCTACTTATGATACCCATTATTTAAATCCTGAAGATGCCGAAGCCCATGATATTTTATTAGCCGTTCAAACAGGCAATAAAATTTTTGAAGAAGATCGTCTTACTTTAAGATCGGATGATTTTTCTTTATGTCCTCAGGAAACAATGGAAGAATTATTTTTTGATTTTCCCGAGGCTATTTCTAATACACAATTAGTCGCAGACAAATGTAATGTTGAATTAGAATTTGGAAAAACCTTACTTCCCTATTTTGAAGTTCCCCTTGGCGAAACAGCTGAATCTTATTTAAGAAAACTGTGCGAAGAAAATTTACCCAAAAGATTTAAAAAAATTACATCAGAAATTAGTGATCGTCTAAATTATGAATTAAACGTTATTGAAAAAACTGGCTTTGCTTCTTATTTTTTAATTGTTGAGGATTATGTTAATTGGGCAAAATCTAATGGTATTGTTGTTGGTCCGGGGCGAGGTTCAGCCGCTGGCTCTATTGTAGCTTATTTATTAAATATTACTGACGTTGATCCTTTGAAATATAATCTCATTTTTGAAAGATTTTTAAATCCAGAGCGTATTCAAATGCCTGATATTGATATAGATATTGCCGATACTCGTCGTGATGAGGTAGTTCAATATTTAAGAAATAAATATGGTGAAAATCGGGTTGCTCAAATTATTACTTTTGGAACAATGGCTTCCCGAGCCGCTGTTCGAGATACTGGTCGAGCTTTAGGATTAAGTTATAGCTTTTGTGATACCATTGCTAAATTAATTCCTTTTACCGCTAAAATAACCCTTGATGAAGCGCTTAATAATGTTGTAGAATTAAAAAATTTATATGAACGTGATGCGGATGTTAAAAGATTAATTGACTCGGCTAAAAAATTAGAAGGTGTCGCCAGACATGCTTCTATTCATGCCTGCGGTATTGTTATCACTAAAGACGAAATTACTAATTACACTCCCCTTCAAAAAGCTCCTCAAAATGAAAATGCTGTTATTACTCAATACGATATGTATTCTCTTGAATCACTCGGCCTTTTAAAAATGGATATTTTGGGCTTGAGAAATTTAACCATTATAGAAGATACGCTAAAAATTATTGAAAAAATTTCTAACGAAAAAATAGATTTTAATCAATTAGACGAAAAAGATAAAAAAACTTTTGAATTATTACAAAAAGGAGAAACTATCGGAGTTTTTCAGTTAGAAAGTCAGGGGATGCGCCGCTATCTTAAAGAATTAAAACCAACTGATATGGAAGATCTTATTGCAATGATATCTCTTTATCGTCCCGGACCAATGGATCTTATTCCTCATTATATTGCTCGAAAATATGGCAAAGAAAAAATTACTTATATTCATCCTAAATTAGAATCGATTTTAAAAACAACTTATGGTATTGCTATTTATCAAGAACAATTATTACAAATTGCCAGAGATTTAGGTAATTTTAGTTATGGCGAAGCTGATATTTTACGTCGAGCAATCGGTAAAAAAAATAAAACTCTTCTTGATAGTCAAAAACAAAAATTATTAAATGGAATGATAAATAATAATATTAAACCAGAAATAGCTGAAAAAATTTGGAATTTTATTGAACCATTTGCTCAATACGGTTTTAATCGCAGTCACAGTGCTTGCTATGCTCAAATTGCTTTTCGAACCGCTTATTTAAAATCTCACTATCCATTAGAATTTATGACGGCCTTAATGAATAACGAAGCCGTTGAAATAGAACGTTCTGCTTTTTTAATTAACGAATGCAAAAGAATGAGAATTGCTATTTTGCCTCCTGATATTAACGAAAGCTTTGAAAAATTTTCGGCGGTTAAAGAAAAAAATGCTATTCGTTTTGGATTAGCTGCTATTAAAAATGTTGGCGGCAATATTGTTTCTGAAATAATCGCTGAAAGAAAAAGAAATGGAACATTTAAAAATATGGAGGATTTTCTTCAAAGAATTTGTCATCGAGATTTAAATAAAAAATCATTAGAAAGTTTAATTAAAGCCGGAGCGTTTGATAATTTCAATGAACGAGGGGAATTAATTTTTAACTTGGAATCATTGTTAATTTATAATCAAGAAGTTAAAAAAATTACTGCCAGTCCTCAAATTAATCTTTTTGCTAAAGAAATATCTTTTCCTCGTTTAATTTTAAAAAAAACCGATCCGATGCCATTGGAACAAAAACTAAAATTTGAAAAAGAACTTTTGGGAATTTATATTTCCGATCATCCGGTTAAACGATACGAAGAAAAATTTAAAAAAATGAACGCAAAACCTTTAAATGAAATTTCTGAAAAATTAATAAATAAAAAAGTAAGAGTTGGCGGTATTATTACGAATATTAAAAAAATTCTTACCCATACAGGTAAAGCAATGTTGGCAGTTAATATTGAAGATACAACCGACAATATTGAAATAACTGTTTTTCCTAATCTACTCGAAAAAAGCTTAACATTTTGGCAAAAAGATAATATAATAATATTAGAAGGTCGCGTTAATAAAAATAATGATCACATTAATATAATTTGTGAAAAAATTTTAGCTTATAAATAAAAATAAAAAATATGCCTAAAAACAAAAATGCAAAAAAATCAAAATCATCGTCGTCTCAAAAATCATTGTCGTCTCTAAACGAAATAAATAAAATCAGACATTCACTAAGTCATTTAATGGCGGCGGCAATATTACAACTGTACCCCAATGCCAAATTGGGCATTGGACCAACTATTGAAAATGGTTTTTATTATGATATAGATTTTGGCAAAGAAAAAATTGACGAATCAATTTTAGAAAAATTAGAAAAAATGATGAAAGATTTAATTAATAAAAATCTGAAGTTTAAAAAAGAAATAATTACTTATAGTCAAGCTAAAAAAATATTTAAAAATCAGCCCTATAAATTAGAATTAATTGAAGAATTAAAAAAACAAAAAAAGCCAATTTCTATCTATAAAACTTTAGATGGAAAAAAGGAAATTTTTGTTGATCTTTGCGCTGGTCCTCATATTCTTTCAACTAAAAGTATTAATAAAGATGCCTTTAAATTAGAAAAATTAGCCGGTGCTTATTGGAAAGGAAACGAAAAAAATCCAATGCTTACTCGAATTTATGGATTAGCTTTTAATACTAAAAAAGAATTAGAAACCTATTTAAATCTTGTTGAAGAAGCCAAAAAACGCGATCATCGTGTTTTAGGGCCTCAATTAGATTTATTTAGTTTTCATGAAGAATTTGGTCCGGGATTAGTTTATTGGCATCCCAAAGGAGGATTGATTAGAGTTTTAATGGAAAATTTTTGGCGAGAAGCTCATCTAAAAAATGGCTACGGAATCGTTTTTACTCCCCATATTGGCAAATCTGATTTGTGGAAAATTAGTGGCCATTTAAGTTTTTATAAAGAAAATATGTATTCTTCAATGATGATAGATGATGATGAATATTATATTAAACCAATGAATTGCCCTTTTCATATCCAAATTTTCAAAACAAAAATTCATTCTTATCGTGATTTACCACTTCGTTGGGCAGAATTAGGAACAGTTTATCGCTACGAAAAAGCTGGCGTTCTTCACGGTCTTTTACGCGTTCGGGGCTTTACTCAAGATGATGCACATTTATTTTGTACCCCAGAACAAATGCCTTTAGAAATAAAAAAAGTTTTAGATTTTTCTCTTTATATTTTAAAAAGTTTTGGTTTTGATCAATTTAGCGTCTATCTTTCTACTAAACCAAAAGATTCTATAGGAAAACTAAGCAAATGGAATGAAGCAACCAAAGCTTTAGAAAAAGCTATTAAGGCCGCTAAACTTCCTTATCAAATTGATAAGGGTGGAGGGGCTTTTTATGGTCCAAAAATTGATATTAAAATTAAAGATGCTCTAGGACGAGAATGGCAATGCTCTACTATTCAATTTGATTTTAATATGCCCGAAAAATTTCAAATGAAATATATTGATAAAAATGGGAAACCCCAACAACCCTATATGATTCATCGAGCACTAATGGGCTCAATTGAAAGATTTTTTGGCACTCTAATAGAAAATTATGCTGGCGCTTTTCCTTTTTGGCTTTCCCCTACTCAAATAAAACTTTTACCAATTAATGATAAATTTATTCCTTTTGCCTATGCGCTTAAAGAAAAATTGGAAGCTGAAGATTTTCGAATAGAAATTGATGACGATAATGAAACTATTAGTAAACGCATTCGCAATGCGGAAATAGAAAAAATTCCTTATACTATTGTTTTAGGACAAAAAGAAATTGATTCGGGTAAATTACCAATAAGAGAACGATTTAATGATGAAATTAAATTTTTAGCACTTGATGAATTTATTGAAATTTGCAAAAATCAAATTCCCAAACCGAAAAAAATTTAGATGATAGCCAAATCCAAAAATAAAAAAATTTCTAAACCAACTAAAAAACAAATTGGCAATATTGTTAAACCAAAAATTATTGTTATTGTCGGACCAAATGCTTCCGGAAAATCTGATTTAGCCATAAAAATTGCTAAAGAATTTAACGGGGAAATTATTTCCGCTGATTCAAGACAAGTTTATAAAGGAATGAATATTGGTACTGGAAAAGTACCGAAAGATCAATCATCAAATAAAAATCTTTATTTTTATAATGGCATCAGACACTATTTGCTTGATGTTTGTTCCCCTCAAAAAACTTTTACCGTTACCGAATATCAAAAATTAGCTCAAAAAGCTATTAAAAATATTTTAAAACAAAATAAAATTCCGATTATTTGTGGTGGCACTGGTTTTTATATTGATGCCACTATCTATAATTATCAGTTTCCGCCAGTTAAACCAAATAAAACATTAAGAAAAAAATTAGAACAACTGTCCGAAAAAGAACTTTTAGAAAAATTAAAAAAACTTGACCCACATTATGCTCAAAAAATAGATATTTATAATAAAAGAAAATTAATAAGAGCCATTGAAATAGCAACAGCACTTAAAAAACCAATTCCCCCTCTTTACAAAGATTCTTCATACGACGTTTTGAAAATTGGCGTTTGGCGTAAACCAGAAGAATTAAAAAAACGAATTGAAAAAAGATTATTAAAAAGATTAGACGAAGGAATGATTGAAGAAATCAAAAACCTTCATCAAAAAGGTGTTAGTTATCAAAAATTATATAATTTTGGATTAGAATACCGCTATGTCAGCTTATATCTTCAAAATAAAATTACTTATGAAAAAATGATTGAAGAATTAAAATCAAAAATTTGGCAATACGCTCGCCGTCAAAAAACTTGGTTTAAAAAAGATAAAAAAATTCATTGGATTACGACGGCCAATGAAGCAAAAAAATTGGTTAAAGATTTTTTGAAAAATTAAAAAATTTCCTTATTACCCCTATAATTATATTATAGCATTTTTTAATTATTCCGTCAATAAAAGTCGAATTCTTTCTTGAACAACATTAGGATTAAAACGTCCTTTGGTTTCTCTCATTACTTGGCCGGCTAAAAATTGCAAAGCATTACTTTTTCCTTTTTTAAAATCAGCAACGGCTTGAGGATTATTTTCAATTACTTTTTTAACTACTTCATCAATTTCATTACTATCAAAAACTTGAAAAAGATTTTTTTCTCTAATGATAATTTCCGCATTAGCGCCTGTTTCAAACATTTCTGTTAAAACATTTTTACCAGCGGCTGAAGAAATCATTTTTTTATCTAAAAAATCAATTAATAAAGCAAAATTATTGGGAGTAATTTTACTTTGATTAATTCCTAAAGCATTTAAAAGTAATAATGATTTAAAATCTGTTGTTAAATAATTATAAGCTAATTTTATTCTTTCTTCTCGTTCTTTTTCAGTAGTATTTTTCAAAACATCTAATTCCATTACTACTTTTTCAAAATAATTTGATAGCTCTATGTCATAAACGATTTCTTCCACTTCTTTTGGTTTTAAACCATATTCTTTCAAAAATCTTAATCTTTTTTCATTTGGTAATTCAGGAACTTCTCTTTTAATTTTTTCGGTATCAAAAAATTCGTTTACTTTTATTGGCTTTAAATCTGGCTCGGGAAAATAGCGATAATCGTGAGCTTCCTCTTTTTTTCGTTGAGATACAGTTTTTTTGTCTTTTTCATTCCAACCGCGAGTTTCTTGAATTATTTCTTCACCTTTTTCTAGTGCTTCAATTTGCCTTTTAATTTCATAATCGATTGATTCTTCTACTGCTCGAAAAGAATTAAGATTTTTAATTTCCACTTTTGTTCCTAATTTAACGCCCAAAACATCTTCCGCTAAACTAATATTAACCTCACAACGCATCTCCCCTTTTTCCATATTAGCATTACTAATATCTAAATATTTTACAATTGCTTGTAATTCTTCACAAAATTTTCTTGCTTCTTTTCCCGAATGAATATCCGGTTCGGTTACCAATTCAGCTAATGGCACGCCAGCTCGATTAAAATCAACAAAAGTTTTTCCTCCTTCATGAATTAAACGCGCGGTGTCTTCTTCTAAATGAATTCTAGTAATATTTATTTTTTTAAAAATAAATAAATCATTTTCAATATCACTTATTTCTAAGTAACCTCCTTTGCAAAATGGTTTATCGTATTGAGAAATTTGATAACCTTTTGGCAAATCAGGATAAAAATAATTTTTTCTATCAAATTTGGCAATTTCCGCTATTTCACTATTAAGAGCTAATCCTAATTTAATAACATTTCTCATTGCTTCTTTGTTGGGATGAGGCATAGCACCCGGATGAGCCAAACAAATCGGACAAATGTTTAAATTAGGATGTTTTTCTTCTGGATCGTTTAAACAATCGCAAAACATTTTTCGATCGGTTTTCATTTCCATATGTATTTCTAATCCAATAGTTGGTTTATATTTTATCATAATTTTTATTATAATTATTTTTAAAATTTTTAAAATACGTATTTATTAGTCTTATTTTAATAATTGTTTTTTCTATGTCATCCCAAAGACGCCTGCCTGCCGCCTGCCTGCCGGTAGGCAGGAAGTCTGGGATCCCATGGTTTTCAGTAATAAAAAACCATTGTTATTTATTTTTTACTTTTTCTACCACTTTCCATGTGTCTTCAAAAACTTTATCAATTGATGATTCGGCATTAATAATAGCTACTTTTAAATTTTTTCCTTCTATTTTTAATTTTCTTATTAATGGCTGATGAATTTTTGGCGTTTCAAAACGAAAAGCAAATAACCATCGAGCTGCCTTCTCAATTTTTTTTAACATTTTGGCATTTTCATACACATCAATAATTTTATTAGAATTTTCTAAACGTTTTAATGCTGTATTTATTTTTACCCAATAAAAAATTATTAGATTGGGACCTAAATAATTATTTTTTAAAATTTCTTTATGCTTACGCGTTAAATAATTAAAATCTAAACCATTAGCCATTCCATGTAAATAACAAGAAATATCGTAACGATCTTCAATTAGCCATTTGTTTTTATTCAACGCCGGCTCTATATTATTTTTAATATCATAATATCTATCAATAATAAATAAAAATTGCCTTTTGGCTTCTTCGTTTTTAATTTGATTTTTTTTATTAAATTGAGAAATTATTAATTTAACATTTTTAGAAATAGAATTTTCTAATTGCAATGTTTCTAAAAATTTATCTAATTCTAAATTATTAATATTTATTTTTTTATTTTCTATAATATCTCTTATCAACTGGCCAATTAACCCATTGGTTGGCTCGTGATTCAAATAACTTTTTATGCCTTCATTTGATAATTTTTGTTGCAATAATTTAGCTTGCGTAGATTTACCCGAACCATTAATTCCTTCAAAAACAATAAAATTCCCCAAATTATTAATTTGAGCATAAGGAATATGTTTCATAAAATTTTATTTACTAATTAAAATTAATAATTAACCTTCGATTTCTATTCCCATATTCTTGGCTGTGCCTTCTACCATTTTTATAGCAGCTTCAATATCATCAGCGTTTAAATCAGGCAATTTCTTCTCGGCAATTTCTTTAACTTGAGCTTTAGTAACTTTTCCCACTTTTTTGCGATTAGGCTTATCAGAACCTTTGCTAACATTAGCAGCTTTTTTCAATAAATCTGATACTGGAGGAGTTTTTAATTTAAATTCAAATGTTCTATCTTCATAAATAGTAATTACTACTGGAATAATATTTCCCACTTGATCTTTTGTTGCTTCGTTAAATTTTTGACAAAACTCACCAATATTTATTCCCTGGGGACCTAAAGCCGTTCCTACTGGTGGTGCGGGATTAGCTTGAGCAGCTGGAATTTGAAGTTTTACCGTTGCTTTTATTTTTTTCATAAATTTTTATTATTTTATTTTTTGTTTTATATTTTTTTTACTTGCAAAAAATCGAGTTCCACCGGTGTTTCTCGACCAAAAATACTTACTAAAACTTTTAATTTTGCCGTGGACTCATCAATTTCTTTAATTTTTCCATCAAAATCTCTAAAAGGACCATCAATAATTTTTACCGTATCTCCAATTTGGAAATCAATTTTATATTTTGGCTCTTCGATATTAATTCGTTTAAGTAATACTTGCACTTCTTCATCTGATAAAGGTGCTGGTTTAGTAACATCAGCCCCAATAAATCCAGAAACTCTGGGAGTATTTCTCACCACATACCATGAATCATCATCTAAAATCATTTCTACTAAAACATATCCCGGATAAATTTTTTCTTCGGTAACATACCTCTTTCCGCTTCTAATCTTTATTTTTTTCTCTTTGGGAACAATAATGTTAAAAATTTTATCATGCATATCTAACGAATCAACACGTTGCTTTAAATAACGTGCCACCGCATCTTCGTATCCAGAATAAGTATGAATGGCATACCACTTTTTTCCTTCTGATTCTTGTTTTTCCATAATAATTTTCTAATTTAAATTTATGATTTATAAAATAAGTTGGCTTAAAGCTTGAGAGAAAATAAAATCAAAAAGTCCCAAAAAAATTGATATTGAAACAGAAAATCCAATTACCAACAATGTATATTTAATTGCTTCTTCTTTAGATAACCAATTAACATGTTTAAATTCGGTTTTTACTTCTTTAAAATATTGTTTGATTTTAGCTAACATATAGTAAATATTATTTATAATATTAAAATTTCGATATTAAATGTCAAGATTATTAACTGTTTTGGCGTGAACTTGAATAAAATGTTTTCGCGGTGCTACTTCATCACCCATTAAAATAGTAAAAAGTTTATCTGCCTCTTCGGCATCACTAATTGTTACTTGCTTCAAAATACGTGTTTTTGGATCCATTGTTGTTTCCCATAATTGCTCAGGATTCATTTCGCCCAAACCCTTATAACGTTGAATGCTTACTCCTTCATTGCCTAATTTTTTTAATATTTCTTCTTTTTCTTTATCGTTATAAGCATAATATTTTTCTTTTCCTTTTTGAATACGATAAAGAGGAGGTTGAGCAATATATAAATGTCCTCTTTCAATTACTTCTGGTAAAAATCGGAAAAACAAAGTTAAAAGCAAAGAACAAATATGAGCACCATCAACATCCGCATCAGTCATAATAATAATTTTATGATAACGTAATTTTTCAATATCAAATTCATCAGCAATAGCTGTTCCCAAAGCAATAATAATAGATTTAACTTCTTGAGATTCCATTATCTTATTTAATCGTGATTTTTCAACATTTAAAATTTTTCCTTTAATTGGTAAAATCGCTTGAAAACGACGGTCACGTCCTTGTTTGGCCGAACCACCAGCTGAATCACCTTCAACAATAAAAAGCTCTGCTTCTTCTGGATGACGCGTTGAGCAATCCGTTAATTTTCCAGGCAAACTCAATCCTTCAAGCACACCTTTTCTTAAAACCATTTCCTTGGCTGCCTTAGCCGCTTTTCTCGCTTTTGACGCTAAAATACATTTTTCTAAAATTTTTTTAGCATCGTTAGGATTTTTATCCAAAAAATCTTTTAATGCCTCACTAACAATTGTATCAACAGCCGTTCGTGCTTCTGGATTGCCTAATTTTGCTTTGGTTTGTCCCTCAAATTGAGGCTCTGGAAGTTTTATAGAAATAATTGCTGTAATTCCCTCACGAGCATCATCACCCGTCAAACCTTCCTCTCCTTCTTTTAAAAATCCTCCCTTTTTTGCCCAATCATTTAAAACTCGAGTTAAAGCCGTTCGAAAACCAGTTAAATGCATTCCCCCTTCAGGAGTGCGAATATTATTAGCAAAAGATAATTCAGTTGATTGAATATCTTCAGTATAGCAAAAAGCTGCTTCAACTAAAATATTTTCATAATATTTACTAATATAAAAAATATTTTCTTGAATGGGTTTTTCTTCTTCAATTAAATATTGAATAAAAGAAAGCAAACCTCCTTCAAAATAAAAATCATTTATATTTTCTTTTTCTTTTCTTTCATCAACTAAACGAATTCTCGTTCCTTTTGTTAAATAAGCTTGATCACGAAGATGTTCGGCTAAACGTTTGAAATCATAATCGGGCATTTTACCATTTTTAGGAGCAAAAATTTCGGGATCTGGTTCAAAAATAATTGTGGTCCCTGTAATTTTACAAACTCCATTTTTTAACACTTTAGTTTTTGTTTTTCCTTTAGAATATTCTTGATAATATTTTTGACCATCACGACAAACTTCTGCTCGTAAATAAGTAGAAAGAGCATTAACTACCGAAACGCCCACTCCATGCAAACCCCCTGAAACCTTGTAAGAAGCACTGCCAAATTTTGCTCCGGCATGAAGCACTGTCATTACTGTTTCAAGTGATGATTTTTTAGTTTGCGGATGAATATCAATAGGAATTCCTCGTCCATCATCCTGAACCCTTACCCGATGATTATCTAAAAGTCGTACTTCAATGTTTTTAGCATAACCAGCCATTGCTTCATCAATCGCATTATCAACTACTTCATAAATTAAATGATGAAGCCCATCAATTCCTGTTGAACCAATATACATTCCCGGTCTCTTTCTTACTGGATCTAATCCTTCAAGAACAACAATATCTTTCGCATCATACGAACTAGTTTTTTCTGTAATATTTGATTGTAATGATTCGTCTTTTTTTTCTTTGGAAGAATCTATTTTTTGAAGTTTTTTCTTAGCCATTATGTTATTATTTTAGCATATTTTTTAACAAAAAGAAAGTGGGCGGCAAAAATTTCAAAGAAATTTTTGCCGATTTTTACCGCTTTTTTGCTATTCTTTCACTATTTTTTGAATATTTTCCAAAAATAAAAATAAAAAATTAATATCTTTATATTTTTTTTATTTCTATCCCCAATTCTTTTAATTGAGATTCGTCAATTTCTGATGGCGCATTCATCATTAGATCACGTCCATCTCCTGTTTTTGGAAAAGCAATTACTTCTCTAATGCTTGGCTCATTCATTAAAATCATAATAAATCGATCAATACCCGTGGCAATTCCTCCGTGCGGTGGTACACCATATTGAAACGCTTGAAGCATATGGCCAAATTTTTCTTGAATACTTTCTGTTTTATTACCCATAATTTCAAAAACTTTTTGAAGAATTTTAGGATTGTGTTCTCTAATGGATCCTCCGCCAATTTCATAACCATTGCAAACAAAATCATATTGATGCGCCAATATTTTATCGGGATTTTCTTCTAAATATTTCATAAATTCTTCGTCTGAAAGATTTAAAGGATTTTGAGCTTTGGTAAATGGGTGATGCACTGCATCCCAACGTTTTTCTGTTTCTTTCCATTCAAACATTGGAAAATCAACAACAAAAGCAAAAGCCATTTCGTTAGGATCGTCTTTGTTTTCACGCAAATCTGGCTTATCGCTTTGATGTTTTTCCATTACTTCTTTATATGTTAAACGAGGAAACGGTTTGAAAGTAAGTTTTTTTTCTGGAAATAATGTTTCCATTAAATTAAGATACAAACCTTCAATTAAATTTAAAATTTGCTCTTGAGTAGGAAAACTCATTTCAATATCTAATTGAGTAAATTCTGGTTGACGATCACCTCTTGTATCTTCATCGCGAAAACAGCGAGCAATTTGAAAATAACGCTCAAAACTAGAAACCATTAAAAGTTGTTTATATTGCTGAGGTGATTGTGGCAAAGCATAAAATTTTCCATGGTGTAAACGTGAAGGAACGACGTAATCACGCGCTCCTTCGGGAGTTGATTTAGTTAAAATTGGTGTTTCAATTTCTACAAAACCATTTTTATCTAAATAATTTCTCATAAATAAAATTACTTCGTGACGTTTACGTAAATTCCTTTGTAAACGATTTCGTCTTAAATCTAAATAACGATATTTTAACCGATGCTCTTCACCAATATCATAACCATCATCGCTAATATCAATAGGTAAAGCTTCACTAGAATTTAAAATCACTAAATCAATTGCTTCAATTTCTAAATCACCATTTTCAATTTTAGAATTTTGCATTCCTTCTGGTCTTTTGTTAACTTTACCTTTTAATTCAATTACCCACTCATTCCTTAAATTTTTAGCATTTTCATAAATTTTACTTGTGGGTAAAAAAACAACCTGAACTAAACCGCTTTTATCACGCAAATCAATAAATATTAATTTGCCATGATCTCGACGAGTATCCACCCATCCTTTAAGAAGAATTTCTTCTCCGATATGATTTTTTATTTGATTAATAAAAATTCTTTCCATATTTTTTATTTTTTCGACTTTTTATTTTCCTTCAATCTCCGGAAAAGAAATATTTTTTGTTCCTTCATCTTTAATAAAATTTTCACCGGAAATTTTTAGAACATCTTTATCAATTTTATTTAATTCTTTATAAGCAATATTATATGAATTAACTGTGGTTGTTAAATTATTTCCTAATTTTTGTATATAAAATTCATAATTGGCCAAATGTTTACTCAATTCGCCTACTTTTTTAATAATCTCTTTAGCCGACTCTTCAATCTGAAAAGCTCTTAATCCTTGAAGAACAGTTTGTAAATAGGCCGCAAACGTAGTAGCCGAAACAATCAAAACTCTTTTCTCGCCTACAGCGTATTCAATTAAATCACGAGAATTAGATTCTAAGCTTCCTACTTTATTAACCAATAAATCATAATACAAAGCTTCGGACGGGACAAACATAAAAGCAAAATCAGTAGTGCCTTTTTTAGGTTGAATATATTTAGCTGTTTCATTAATACGAGTTTTTAAATCATTATAAACGGCTTTTTCAAATTCTTTACGTCTCATTGGATCTTTTTCAGATATTAAACGATTATAATTTTCTAAAGAAAATTTGGAATCAATTGGTATAATTTTATCTTTAACAAAAACAGCGGCATCAACAATTAATTTCTGCCCTTCTTCATCTTTACCAAGCTCATACTGCATTTGATAAGCATTCGCTGGTAAAAAATTTTTTAAAGTTACTTCTAAATAATATTCTCCGACCACTCCTCGATGTTTAGGATTTTTTAAAATATCTTGTAATTGATCCAATTGTTTAGCTAAATCAAAAACTTGTTTTTGCCCTTCACCCACTTTTGTTAATTCTTGTGTGATTTCTTTAATAATTTTTTGACTTTCATTAGACATTTCTCTTAAAGCTTGATTGGTAATTTGACTTGATTCGGATAATTTATCATCCATGGTTTTATTAAGTTGGTTGATTTGATTTTGAAGTAACAAAAGAGAAGAATCGTTTGTTTTATTATTGTTTAATTGTTTTTTTAAAGAAATTAAATAAAAAACAACGATGGTTAATCCTACCAAAAGAAGAATAGCAATAATAATAAACACAAAAGTTGTCATATTTTTATTATAATCTCAAAAAAATAAAAAACCAGATTAAAATATTATATTTATATAATATTTTAATTAATCTTTTAAATCATCTTTTATTTCTTCTAAAATTTTTTTAGTTTTTGAAGAAACTTTTTTGGGGATTTTTACTTTAATATTTATTAATAAATCACCGTGACCCCGACGACCAAAATATGGCAATCCTTTATTGGAAACGCGTAAAACTTTTCCTGATTCAATTCCAGCCGGAATTTTTACAATAATATTTTTTCCATAAATAGTAGGCACTTCTTTTTCGGCACCTAAAATTGCATCAACCACAGAAATAGGAAGCTCGTAAATCAAATTGGCTCCCTCGCGTTTAAATAAAGGATGCTTTTTAACTTTAACCTCAACGTATAGGTCACCAGCTGGTCCATTTTTTTCACCGTCTTCTCCACCACCAGCTACTTTGATAAATTGACCATCATTAATTCCCGGCTCTATTTTCAAAGAAATATTTTTTCTTCCTCTTACTCGACCACGACCTTTACACACCGGACAAATTTTTTCTGCAATTTTCCCTTCTCCTAAACAATCTGGACAAGTTTTTACTTGGCTAAAAGTACCAAAAAAACTTTGTTTTACTTCTTTAACTTCACCCTTTCCATTACAAGTTGGACAAGTTTTAAATCCTGATCCCTTTTCATATCCGAAACCATCACAATTTTTACATTTAACTAAAGTTTCATATTCAAAATTTTTTATTGCTCCAGTAGCTACTTCTTCTAAAGAAATCTCGATCATCAAACGAACATCTGATCCATATCTAACTTTTTTGTGTTTTTGTTGAGTCGTTTTACCACTACCAAAAATACTACTAAAAAAATCTCCTAAATCATTATCAAAGCCAAAATTAGAAAAATCAAAATTAATATCTGAACCAAAACCCTGCCCTCCAAATCCTTGGGAAAAATCAAATCCTTGATTAAAACCACTAGCACCACCCCCTTCAAAAACTCGACCAAATTGATCATATTGTTGACGTTTTTTAGGATCGGATAAAATCTGATAAGCCTCGTTTATTTCCTTAAATTTTTCTTCATTTCCGCCGGCTTTATCAGGATGATATTTGTGGGCTAATTGATGATAAGCTTTTTTTATTTCTTCTGACGAAGCATTTTTTTCCACTCCTAAAATTTTATAATAATCTTTCTCCATATTATTATGAATTAATAAATAAATTAAAAACAAAAAATAATGATAACAAATTTAATAAACAATTAAATCTTCTTTATTGCGTGATTCGTATTTTATTGCTACATAACCCGAGGCAATAAACAATTCATAAAAAAACCAGCCGATAATTCTAACAATCAAACTAACAAAAATGGCCACTACTCTTAAGGCAACAAACATTAATAATGTTATTATTAATATAATATATTGCTTTATTGAAACATCTAATTTTTGATAAACATTATCTAAAAATTCAAAAACCACTAATTCAAACGTTTCATTACCACTTAATTTTATTTCTAATTGTTTTGATAATTGCGCTTTTAAAATAATAAAATTCTGTTCAATTAAATCTTTTTTCTGTTTATCAATTGTTGCTTTAGGCACATGAGCTAATTCTTCTTTTTTTTCGTCAAAAGTTGCCTCCACTTGTTTTGCTGCCAAATTTCTTATAAAATCGTCAATCTGCATTTCTGGTTTAAATTCTTCTCCAAAATATATTTTAAAAATTGGTGTAGCTGGTTTTAAAATTGTGTTTACCGTTTGAGGTGTTAATAATAAATCTGGTTTAAAAATTATTTCCCCCATCCATTGCAAACAAATAAACAAATTAATTCCGATAAGCATTAGAGTTAAACCACTTTTTGCCATTTCATTCCAACGTAATCTCAACAAATCACTCTTTCTTTTTCTTGTCATTAAACGTCCAAGCCATAAACACAAAATCAATATCAAAAAAATTCCAATATTCCAAAACAAAGAAAAACTATCAAAATTCAAGGAAAATTTTGTAATGTAAAAACCGAAAGTAAATAATAAACTTTGAATAATAATACTACCGAATCGCATTCCATTAGCAAACAAACTTTCTAATAAAAATAAAGTTAAAAACAAAGTTAAAAAAATTAGAAACATCAACCAAGGAGATGTTTCTAAAAATTCAACTTCAATAAAAATATGACCCAAGCTTAAGCCGGCCAAAATAGCAAAAATCGAACTAAAAACAGTAATTAATAAAATCTTCCACCAATAATTAGTTTTTCTTATTGGACTGTTTTGACCAGCAACAATTTCTAGAAAAGACATAGGTTTTATTTATTTCTACTCTTTAAATTCTGCATCTTGAGAATTGTTATCATCGGATTTTTCAGATGAAGAATTTGGCTGAGTATCATTAGAATTATTATTTTGATTGCTTTGATACATTTTAGCACCAATTTTAGAAATTGCCAAGGATAAATCCTCCATCTTATTTTTAATTTGACTAGCATCTTCTCCTTTTGTGACTTCTTTTAAATCACTAATTTTATCTTCAATTTCTTTTCTTTCCTCGGGTGTAATTTTATCACCGGCTTCTCGTGATGTTTTTTCTGCTAAATAAATTGTATTTTCCGCTTGGTTTTTTATTTCTATTAATTCTCTTTTTTTTCTATCTTCTTCTAAGTGCAACTCGGCTTCTTTTTTCATTCGTTCTATATCTTCTTTG
>Ga0209506_1001386_pt1 | contig 25763 bp, 20 predicted proteins | sample AD_JPNHG2_MetaG_FD_184409 | JGI IMG/M metagenome (GOLD analysis project Ga0209506, IMG submission 184409) | Active sludge microbial communities of municipal wastewater-treating anaerobic digesters from Japan - AD_JPNHG2_MetaG (SPAdes) (version 2) | ecosystem: Engineered > Bioreactor > Anaerobic...
CCGCCGTCGGGAAAGGGGTAGGTTTGCAAGTCGTTCACAGAGGCCTCCGCGAGCGGATGGTAAGAGATATCCATATACAGCAATTGGTCCTCCGGCATAGACCAGACTACACCGAATTCATCGGTCAAATCATGCCAAAGCCGACCGTGGCGGATATTCTGGCGGATTCGGCCGTCAAAGCCGCTCGGCGAATGCGCACAAACATAACGAGTATCCACATGGAATCTTTCCAGTACTGCTTCGCTGGGTTTGGCCAGCTGCTGAACAGGATCCAGAATTTGAATGTTTTCTTCCAAACCAAGGTATTCTATGAGTTTTGTGTAGGCTTCTTTGTGAATGCCGGTTTGAAATCCGCCTAAGTCGATAGGCACCCGATCGGGCTCTTTGTGATTTAGGGCTGTCTGTAAACGCTGCCGAGGACTCATAGTTTCTTTCATTTTCGGCTCCCAATCGAAAAAAGGATTCCCCAATATATCAATTCTTTTTAGCAAGTGATTTTTATTTTTGGTGATTATAAAACTTTTTGCACCAGATAAAGGATGTTATACTGGTGCACATGAAAACGCAAGACTTTGAAAGCATTATACTTACAGAGAATAAGGCTCGTCTTTATTTTCGAAAATACTGCTGGCAAAAACGGCATGTTTTTTGCGCACAATGTAGAAGCTATAAAATCTATCGGATCGCAGGCCGGAAATATCGCTGTAAACGATGCCATTACACCTTTCATGATTTTACCGGCCGATGGATAAACAAACTGCATTGCTCTTTGAAAACCTGGGCTTGGCTGATCAAGTTGTTGGAACTGGAGATCAGCGCCCTTCGGGCGGCGGTTTAATGTGAAATCAGTTATCCCACGGCCCTGCGAGCGTACGATCTGCTGCGGTACTCGATCCTGGCTTCGGCTCAGAACGCCCGGGACTTTCTGGGCGGTGCGATTGAGCTGGATGAGAGCTGCTTTGGCGGCCGACGCAAGGGCAAACGAGGTCGTGGAGCCGCCTATAAAGTGCCTGTATTCGGCATTTTGGAGCGAAACGGCGTGGTTCGGGTAGACGTGGTCAAAGACGTCATGGCCCGCCGGCTGCTGGAGATGACCCTTCGCTTGGTGCGGCGAGGATCGATCATCTATACGGACAAGTTTCACATCTATGATGCCCTGATGTGCTGCGGGTATCGGCATCTGCGGGTGGATCACGGGAAACGATTTTCCAGCGGCAAGGTGTACATTAATGGCCTGGAAGGATTCTGGAGGTATGCCAAACAGCGGCTGACCAAGTTTCATGGCGTCTCGAAGGAAAAGTTTCCTTTGTACTTGAAAAAAATGGAATTCCGATATAATCATAGAAGCGAGGATCTCTTTGAATTATTGGCTCAAAATGTCACTAAATGAGTACAAAATCGTTTATAATCACCTAATCTAATATTACATCGCCACATATAATTATGAATTATAGGGTATACAACACGGCAGCTTTTCGACTTCGATACCCATCTTGTGAAGTCGCTGCAACGTTTCTTTCGTATGATAAAACCTGGCCTGCTGGTTGTGGTTCTGATGGTATGCAATTATCTGCACGGCCTCTTGATAAAGGATCGAACGCGTCGGCGGCGGCAGGCTTTGCGCCGACACCCCTATCGAGGCACAGTAACGTACCATTTCCACGGTCAGGTACAGACTCTCTGTCGTTTTTTTCTCTCAGGTGCTGGTGAAGATGCGCACAGAACAGCAAACTCAGGTTGCTGATGTACAGATGCCTGTGGATGCCATCCCATCTTCGCGTTTCAAAATGATCTATTCCCAGTTCCTCCTTCGACTGTCTGAAACATTTCTCCATCGGCCAGCGAGAGAAAGCAATCCACAACAGCCATTCCAAGGTAATATCGTTGCGGCCGGGGATCCTATTCGAGACAAAATATTTGACTTCGCCGGGATTCCGTACATTGCGGGCAATGATCAGATAATGTGCGCCGCAGGGAAGTCCGTCTTCGCCTTGTTTGCGATACAACGGGGCGTGTTTGACTTCCCAGTCAATCGGTCCGTTATCGCCGTTTTTGATGTGAAACTTCTTCCATTTCTGTTTTTGAAACACACGGGAATAAACCAGCAGATTGCGTACCTCAGAGGCAGGCCACGTCTTGGCCGACAATCGCGGGAAATGCTTCTTTCGTCCGCGTTTCGGTCGATCCTGCGGTCTTGGACAAAGCAAAATATCCGGTTCATAAAGCCAGCCGGTACAATTGGCCGGCACTTCTGCAACATAGTTTTGTCCCAGCGATTCCAGACCGTCCAGAAACTCGCCGTCTCGGCCGTACCACTCCTCAAAGGTCCAGGCCGCAACGCGAATGCCGTTGGCCAGCGCGCGGCGAATCTGATCCAGGGCAATGTCGGTTTTCTTGCGATGCATCACGTCCTCAGGTATATCGGCCGCCTGACGGCGAGCCCTATCATCGGCCCATTCCTGGGGAAGATACACATCGCTATCGAGGAGGCACTGGAAATCCCCGGCCGTGTACCCAAGATGAACGCTCATTACGCAGTTGGCGATCTTGCCGGCTGCACCGCCGTATTGCCGCTGTACGGCCGCGGTATGACGACCCTGTTTGGGATGGCCGGTCTCATCCACCGTGCCGATAGCCTTGGGATGGGCATACTCCCTGGCCACAAACCATTGGATACGATCCTGCATACGGGGATGATCTCACTGGACCGACGAGAGGAAGCGCTGAAGTGTTCGCGGCGGCGTTTTGGCCTGCAAAGCGATGGGCTCAACGCTTTTACGCTGCAAGCCCGACATCTGGCCCAGCATGTAACTGAACAAATGTCGCGTGGGCTGGCTGTGGTAAAAACAGTCGTCAAATTGCTTCAAAAACACCTTCAATTTCTTGCCAATGTTCCTGATACTTTGTACGTCCATGTCGATAGTCCTCCAAATCAGGGTATTTCCAGGACTTATCGACAAAATATATTCAAATCCTTGAGCCATTACGGTGCTGTAATATTAACTCGACTGGCTTTTAGCATGGGCGTTGGGATAATGAAGTCCATTTCTCAATATCGGGTGCCGGCAATTGCCGGCAGACATGCACAGCGGGCGGAGGCGGAAGAGTAAAAATTACAGTTTCCATGGGCTGCGCATCGAGCGGCTGAGCATTCGATTGGCCGACTCGCTATTGGAAAACCGTTCCTGAGTCGGATCCCACTTCAGGGTCTGCCCTAGACGCATTGCAATATCCCCCAAGATACAGACCGAGCAAGAACGATGAGCCACCTCTGCCGGGGCAGCAGGAGGACGGCGGGAGCGGATACAATCCAGAAAATTCCTGGCATGGTCTGTGCTCCTGTACAGGCGGATTTCGCCGGCCTTCAGCCGGCTTGTGAGCAGCGATTTCGGATTGGCATCCATTGCTCCTCGAAGCACATGAATCCAACCGCTGCTTCCCTCCAGCAAGACCCCTTCCCGATAATAGGAATGATCTCCTGCAAAAACCTTCACTCCATTGGCGTAGGTATATTCAACATGGTAGCTGGTCGGCACATCCCAAAGACCATCGTGGGGGAAAACACCTCGTCCGGCAATCTCAACAGGGCCTGTATGTTCCGTATCCATCGCCCATTGAGCAATGTCCAAATGATGGGATCCCCAGCCGGTAATCATTCCCAAACAATAATCATGGATTCGCAGCCAACCCGGCCGATCATAACTGTTTTGAGGGTGAACCCGCTGCTCCGTATAGGGCATCCAGGGAGCCGGTCCCAGCCACATGTCATAATTCAAATGCGCAGGTACCGGCATCGGCGGCCAGACATCTGTAGCCTGGTCGGCTCCCATGCCGATTTTGATTGTATGCAGGGTTCCAACGCGTCCGTTGCGGACCAATTCGCACGCCCGACGGAATCGCTCATCGGACCGCTGCTGGCTGCCCACCTGCAGAATGACGCCATAACGCCGCACCGTATCACTGATAATCCGACCCTCCTGAAGAGTCAGCGCCAAAGGTTTTTCGACATAGATATCCTTACCGGCTTTGGCAGCCGCCACGGCAGGAAGGGCATGCCAGTGATCGGGGGTGCAGATTTGGACCGCATCCACATGCGGGTCGACAATCAACTCGCGAAAATCCCGATACACCGCACAGCTGCTGGCTCCGCCGGCCCGGCTGTTTTTCCCATAATGCTGAACGATGACCTGCCGGGCGTAGTCAGCCCGGCGAGCATCCACATCACATACCGCCACAACCTGCACATCCTCAAATTGAAGAATATTCCGCAAGTTGCTCAACCCCATGCGTCCAACGCCGATGCATCCGATCCCAATACGCTCATTGGGGGAATTTCGCCCTTTTGCTAAAGAAGGAATAACCCACGGCAATGCCATCCAAACACCAGCGGCTTCCAGGCCGTTTCGCAGAAAGAGACGTCGAGATACTTCATTTTGCTTTTTTATTCCGGAGGGTTCTTTTTCACTGGGCATAGAGTTCGATCTCATCAAACTGCGCATCTGTATCCACTACACGAACGCCGGCATAACCGACCGGATAATCATCATCCTGGGCCGTCAGAATCAATTCTTTATCCACAAATACATGAATTTGTTCCTTGATTGCGGAGACCTGCAGGGTGTACCACTGCCGAGTACGGCAGGGATATTTCTTGTTCGTGATTGGAATCCAATTTCGGCCATCGATTTTTCCGAGAATTATGGTTTGGTTATCCGGTTCGATGCCTGCAAAATATCCTTTCATGGCCTGATAGCCCAGCGCGGGGTGCTGAACACGGAAAATCAGGCCGACGGCTTGATTTCCATTCATGATTTGCAACTTGGCCTGAAACAGAAAATCATCCCAAATCCAGTCGCGAACTACGGCCTTTTCTCCCATTCGGTAGGCATTGGCCATTCCCCACTCCGGATTGTGCCCTAACCGCAAACAGCCGTCCTGAACATCAATAAAACGATGATAGCCAAAATACTGCCAGTGGTCCCATCGGTTATCGTCAAAACAATCTTTAAAGTGGGTTCCTTTGCGCGGCAGGGGTTCGCCGGAGGGTTTCTTCAGAACCTTTCCGGATGGGATCGGTTTTCCAAAATCGGGCGACCCATCAGGCCGGAAAACAAAGGGCTGAAGACGGACATTTCGCTGCCAGCCGGGAAGTGCGGAGACTTTGGAGTGATAGACAATCCAGTTCTCCGAGCCGTCGGGGGAAAGGGTAAACGAAGCATGCCCGACGCCAAAAACTGTTTCAGTTCCTTCAAAGACCGGCTGATCCTTTTTTACCCAATTCGCCGGATTCATCGGATCCTCCGTTCTCTGAATGGAGAGTTGTCCCAGTTTATATGTTGGCTCCCAGGAGCCGCTGCATGAATAAATCAGATATACTCTGTCACCGTGATAGAGAACTTGCGGAGCTTCGTTCAGCCCCCTTTGCCGCAGGTCTTCAGAGACTCTTTCCCAACTATATGTGTCATTGTCGGCAATTTTGACTCGGTTTGTTTTTACAGTCCATGGATTTGCCATCTCTGCAATATAAAGTGCCTGAATATCATCGTCAGAGCCGGACCAGCCTGACCAGACCAAGTAGAGTTTTCCGCCCATTTGGAGGGCAGTCGCATCAATAGCCCAGCGGTTGTCCCGGCCGGTCTGAATCTGATCGCCGGTGTAAAGCATTCCTCTGTCCCGATAATCTCCCTGCGCATCTTCTGAGACACTTTCGAGAACACCGGCGCGATGGTTGGTGTTGTCTCCATCGTCGGCAGCGTAATAAATATACCACTTTTTCTCCAGATAATGAATTTCGGGGGCCCAAACATTGGATGTATTCCAGCCCGTGGGGGGACTACGCCAAACCACCCGTTTGATTCCTTTGTCCGTGAGTTTGTCTGATTTCCAGACCGAGATTCCTTTATCTCCTTCCGACTGACAGAAATAATAACGTCCGTCCGTGTGCTTATAAACAAAGGGATCAGCCCCTTCATAAACTGGGTTTATGAAAGTGCCAAACAAATCTGATTCTATCTCTTTTTGCTCATTTGGGATATTGGGATCTCTTCCGGAAGAGGATAGGGGAAGCGGGATACGTTTGGTTCCTCTGGAGGGGTTCCATACTTTCGGTCCCTGTGCTGTCCAAATCAAAGGATCCATGCATATTTGTCGCGCAGTCCGCTGGGGATTCCAGGAATGATAAAACAGAAACCAGGTTTGGCGGTCCGGCCCGAGGATAATGGAATTGTGGCCAGGACCAATCAGCTGATTCGGAATTGTACTCAACACCGATGCCTTCTGATGACTCCAGGGATCCTCGAAAGGCCCTTGGATATCGGAAGCCACGGCACAGCCAACGCCGTAGCCGGGTGTCTGCCAGTTTCCGCCGGAATAAAAGCAATAATACAATCCGTCTCGATAAACCACAAACGGCCCTTCAACGGTATGCCAGGCATCCCATTGCCGATTGTATAGGGTTCGGTTCCGCTGATAAATCTGCCAATCCGCGAACGGACGCAGGACGGTTCGGACAGGCCCTTCCGTTGATATCATGTTCTTGCCCAGCAGTACGACGGCAAGCCCTGTGCCTACGCGCTGGTCAAAAAAATCTTTTGCAAAGAAGAGATACCACCGCTGGCTGACCGGATCCCAAAAGGGATGGCCGTCAATCGAGAACGGCTCCTCGGGAAACAGCCACACTCCACAATCGCGGAAGGGTCCCAATGGATTGTCTGCTATGGCCACGCGCATCCGTTGGTTGCCGGCATAGTACAGATAGAATTTCCCCTGATGCTCAATCACCTCTGGAGCCCAGCAGTCACGCAGGTTCGGCTCGCGGACCGGTTCTAAAGCCCGCCCCATATAGGTCCAGTCCGTCAGGTTGGCGGAACGCAAAATCGGAAACCGGCTGCCTTCTTCGGAAGGATCGGTGCCGTAGGCATAATAATAGCCCTCATGGTACAGCACCTGCGGGTCTGCCAGATATCCTTCCCACAGAGGATTGTGATAGACGAGTTCCTGGGCCCAACTGCCGACACTGCCGCAACCGACAGCAAAAAGGAAAACAAGCCATTTCCATTTAAGACAGCTGTGGTGCTTTATCTCCGCTGAATTGCGGCATTCCGGCGGCTTCGCTGCAATAGCATATTGGTTTGCTGTCAAATCCAATCGTGACGTCTCATGCAAAACACAATATTTTTTAGAGGGTATTATATAGCAGACGGGGGCAGATGATCTTGCAGACGCTGGATGGGGATTCCAGGCGCAGTCCGCCAGCAGATGTACCGCTGCCGCCGCTGCTGTCTGCTGCAAAAACTTCTGTTGTATGGAAGAGGAAGGCACCAGAGCACTCCGCAAACAGTTCTTTTTCTCGTTTAATATTTTCCGTGTTTGGAATGAGCGTTTTCTTTTCCCAGCGCCTCTGCCAAGGCATCCATCATTCCATATCCAAACCGATTATCCGGAAGCAGATAGTGCCCCTCCGACCATTCATTAAAACAGGCAACCGTGAGGATTCGCGGCACTTCCGGATGCTTGTTCAGATACACAAAAGCGGCGCGGACAAAGGCCTTAAATGCCGCCGGATTCTCATTTTCGAAGATTGTACAGCCAGGCCACTGTTCCCGATTCGGCTTATTGGGTCGTGAGGGCGGCGCAATATAGCGGGGTGTCGAATCCCATCCTGGAGAGACGGCTGGAATATAGGGAATCTTAAATTGGTCGTGGTGTTCGTCCCAGAGTTTAAACGCCACATCGGCGGCTGCAATTTCATAATCCGGAAATTCGATCTCCTTGGGCTGAAAACGGCGAGCCGTCCAATCCAAAGGGTTGTAGGAACCAACAGTATCATAACCAGATTCGTGCATAGAATCTGACCAAAACCCCGTAATATGAAAATGCAGACCTGGGTGTCCCAACTTGACTGCATAGGCCTTCAATTCCGAAAATAATTCGGCAACCCCCTGAACTCCCAATCGCTCCTGGAGACGCCGGGCATCCCAAATACAAATAACCGGCTTGCCGTTTATCCGCCAGTAATTGTCCAAATGGCAGTAGCGACTGATAATATAAGACAAACTTCTCCAGCATTCTTCCCTCGAAAGGTCGGGGGCGTCGTAACTGGGAGGATAAGCCCGGGAGCCATCGGTTCGCTGGGTGGGATACAGAATATACCAGGGATGATTGGTCCACATAACAGCAAACTTAATCTGGCGGCACTTTGGCGATTCTAAAAAGCCGTTTTCCAATGCTTCGTGAAGACAAGGTTTTCCACCATACCAATACCAATCCCAAATCAGTACATCAATGCCGCTTTCTTTACATAAGGGAATGTAGGTATCCCATGTTGAAGGCTGGCTTTCATCCAGTTCCCCTAACAAAGGGGTTCGCGGCTGGCAATGCCCTTCAAACCATGGTCTTGCGCTGCGAGTGAGATTGTATTCTGTCCAGCCCGGGCCGTAGAGTTTGCTGTGAAGGGCGGACGGATGGTAGTTGGGAAAGGTATAGACGGCTACTTCCAGCCCAGCCGGCTTTTTCAGAAAATCCGGGCTGCCGGCCAATTTTTCCAAATCCTTTGGCAAGCGAAAAACCTCTGCCTGCTTTTTCGGCTCCTCAGCCGCCAAAACAAAAACCGATAACAGGCAGACAAGAACACCCGTTTGAAGCAAAAATCCGTTTCTTTCCATAATCATTTACTCCTTTGTGTATCGAATATAATTGGTTCCATAGGGTTTCCGTTGAGGACGGGAACACATGGCATTGGCCTGAGGGTCATTCAGAAATACTTCTTTGACCGGGTCCCAGTATAGTTTCCGCTTCAGTTTCATTGCAATATGACTAACCAGACAGGCCGTACAGGAACGATGTGCTGTTTCCACCGGAGCAATGGTTTCTTTTCGGCTGAGAATGCATTCCAGCCAGTTTAAGTGCTGTTCGGGACTGTCATAGAGATGAATGGGGTCCGGTTTGTCCGGCGGTTCCAGAATCTTCCGATCGCTCACCAGGAGGGGGGCTTTATTCGGGTCTCCTGAAATCGGATCGGTATCTGTAACCCGTCCGCTGCCCCGAGATACGAAAATCCAGCCCTCGCTTCCTTCAAAACGCACCCCATTGGGAAAGCGGCTGCTGATGTGCATGGTGACCCCATTGGGGTATTTGGCAAAGACTTCAAAATCACCATGAACATCCCAAAGGCCGGATGTCGGAAACTCGGCCTGGCCTTCCACTTCCACCGGTCCCGTCCCTTCTGTACCCATGGCCCAGTGTGCCGTATCCAGATGATGAGCACCCCAGCCGGTAATCATTCCGGCCCCGAATTGTTCACATCGAAGCCAGCCCGGCCGATCATAACCATTCTGTGGATGGACTCGTTTTTCCGTATAATAGACATACGGTGTCGAGCCCAGCCACATGTCATAATTCAAATTCGGCGGAACGGGCATTTCAGGTTCTTCTCCGCAGCCCGGATCGGTCGGCAGACCGATCAGCACCCGCTGGATTTCTCCGATGCGGCCGTTGCGGACAATCTGGCAGACTTGCTTGAACTGCGGCCAAGGGCTGCGGGAACGCTGCTGGCTGCCAATCTGAAAAATCCGGCCGCTGCGGCGAACAGCATCGCTCATCTGCCGGCCTTCTGCAATGGTCAGCGAAGCAGGTTTCTGCAAATAGATATCTTTGCCTGCCAAGGCAGCTTCTATGGCCGGTTGGGCATGCCAGTGGTCCGGGGTTGAAATCATTACGGCATCAATGGTCGGATCGGCCAGCATTTCGTGATAGTCTGAGTATAGTTTCACATTTACATAGGCCGGATTTCCAGTCTTTCGGGCATAATAATCTTCAATCCATTTCTTGCCGTCGCGAGCTCGCTTGCTGTCCACGTCAGCTACTGCTGTCAGCCGGCACAGGTCGTGCCGGATCGTTTCTACCAAGTCATGGCTGCGGGCAATTCGCCCAAAGCCGATCTGGCCAATCTGAATCTTGCCGTTAGGGGCTGTTGAACCGGCTAGGACGGAAGATTTGAGCAGCGTGGGAAATCCGATTAGTCCGCCGGCTGTCAGAATCGTGTTTTTCAAAAAGTCTCTTCGTTTCATTGCATCCCTCTTTAACAGAACCCTTGCCAATTAGTTTTCCTGGATGGAAGAGGCATAGCTTTTCCACAGTTCCTCGGCTGTTTCGGGCTGCAGTGTTCCATCATACACCACCATCCGATAGCGAAATACATATTCCTTTTGCGGTTCCAGAATCAACCTTTCCAGGCGAATCGGACAAAACTCAAAAAACAGGTCCCCCCGTCCATTGTTTGCATCCGGCGGCCAGACTCGCATCGGTTCCGGGTGGGAATAGTTGGTCGGATGACTGAGAAAAACAATTCCCGCTCGCTGCCCATCTTCAAAACCGCCATTGACATCACACCAGCGGGCCCGCGTACCGTCCGCCTCTCGGCGAGTTTTGCCTTCCGAGGTCAGAACCGTACAATTCTCTTTGGTCCATTGTTCCGTAGCCCGAAAGCCCAATCCCCCTCCATAACGGTAGGCCTCCAGGACAATCGGGCACTCCAATATATTTTTCTGCCGGCTGTTCCAATCAATGAACCAAGCGAGCCTTCCCTCAACTTGGGCAGGGTGGGCCCGCACTTCAAGAAGTTCCTCAATGGAGACACGGCCAGACTTATCGGCTGTAAAATCGACATGTTCCTGACGAACACAAAAGCCCCCTTCTTCCTCACCGGAAAAAGCTGATTTGAGTCCGGCAAAACGTACCGTCCCCTCGCCTTTGTTCAAATTCCAGAAATCTACCTCGCGGCCTTCGATATGCGTGAGAGTCCATGGGCCCCAGAGACCGTAATGATGATAATGATCAGGGGGCTGAATTCGAGTAAGAACTTTTCCGGCTGGTGACCAGAGCGGATGGATGAATCCGCTGCGGCGAAACAGCGGGTTGACACCCGGAGGAACATCTTTTATTGCATGAACATAACTGAGAATATTTTTTCCATTCTGCCGGAGAGTAAAGCAACTATCTTCCTGGACCACCACAACTCCGGCAGAGTTTTTCTTCTCTTGACCGGCATAAAGAAAATCAAAAAAACAAGCAGTCGCCGTCAGAAAACCAGTTCCCATTATCCAATATTTGCTTTGTTTCCATTTCATTCCTGCGTTTTCCTTTCCTGCAAATAAGAATTTCCTTTTATTGCTGAATAAGCCAATTTTCAGCCACAGCAAGCAGATCCCGTATGTTTACCTCTCCATCTCCTCCGGCTGGCACCACGTCAGCCGACAGGAAAGCGTCCCTCTTTCCCCATTGAGAAGATAGAATAGCAAAATCCTCGAGGTTTACTTGTCCGGACTGATTCAAGTCAGCGATATTATACTGCCGGATAAAGTCCACATAATCCAGCAGTGTCCAGGAAGAATCCTGGCGGAGTCGGAGAATCCTGTCTTCACCGCCGGTCAGATAGATATTGGAAATAATCGTATCCTGCCATTTGAGCCAACCGGCGGTTGCCGGCAAAAGAATCGTTATCAAATCCTGATACTCATCCGCCAACGTCAGCTGCTGAACCGGCTGACCGCTCGAATGACGCACTCGAATCGTATAGAAACCCGGCTTGACTGTACAGGTGTATTCCTGCCATTCGCCGGCTTCCATCAGAACAGCAAAGCCGGCAACTCCACTATCGAAAAAGGGCATAATTTCCACCCCTTCTCCCGGTCGGTAGGCACCGTAGCCATTGTTCTGAGGTGTTGTGTCATAGTAAGCAATTTGCTGACCGCCGAGATCAAAATCTTCCACTTCCAGCCGTCCAGGAAGAGTAGCAGGATTACCCCTATAGGGCAGTTGGTTCTGGAAGGCAAACCAGTTCAGTCGAAAACCAGTGCCCACAAATTCGATCTTTAATTGTGCATTTTCTAAAACAGGCAAAGTTATATCTTCTATTTTCAGATTCTGCCAGGTTGTCAGGGAACCAGTATTCACAACAGCGATTGTCCCCAGCACTTCTCCATTCAGGCGGAGGATGATTTGTCCGTTGTCCTGCATGGAAGCAACTCGTGCATAGAAATCAACTGTTCCGCCAGTACTGTGTACCGTATAAACCAGCCATTCTCCGGTCTCGATGCCGTCCACAGCATAGTGGACCACGCTGTCATAATCTGTTTTGCCGTCCGTCACAACCACCAAATCGACATCTTCGCGGGGTCGAAGTGCTCCGCCGGCATTGCCGGCCGTCATATCGAAATAGGTTACGCCCTGGCCGCCTGCATCAAAATGTTCGGCTTCAATCCTGCCTGGGATCATTCGCGTCTGTCCGCCATAGGGATAAGGGCTGATAGTAACGGCTGCCGGCGGGGAGTATTCGGTTTCATTTTTGGAATCGCTTCGGTCGCGGGCCTTGACACGATAAACTGTATACAGCTGGGTGAGGGCCGTATCGGTATACACAGGGCTGCTTTGCCAGCCGCTGCTGCGTCCGCCGCCGGAAACACACTGGAAGTAATACTCCACGGGACCATCTCCGTCATCAACAGCAGTGGCTGCCGTCATAGTAACCATGCCCGGGCCGCAACCGTAGGGTTCTACCGCCCACTCCATCGGATTGGGCGCCGGCGGTGTGAAATCCGGATCGACATACACAACAACGGAAGGATCTCCATACAGAACCATTCGAGTTGCGTTTGCTTTATATAAATTGAGATTTTCCTTGGCCTCCGCTAAGGCCATTCCGCAACTTTGGCGACCCACTATCATTTGTTGGGAATAATGATAGGCCAGAGTTCCAATGCTGGCCCCCGTGGTATAATTCGTTTGAGTTGGCATATAATAACTATTCCGCGTCGCTGCAACGGTGGTAATGCCTCCATTCTGCAGAATTCGGTAAGCCAAATTGCCTGAGTTTTCTGGCCATGCATTCTGACAGGAGCCTTCGTACACAGCGCTGGGATACGCATTGTTCAATTGATTGACATTGGAAGTTGAAATGACGTCCGTTGCCCCTGTCTGCCAGCCATGGCTGATCCAGGCGACAATCCCATACGGCTCAGAGGCCCATTCTATTGCCGGATACCGGCTGGAAAGGAGGTATTCTGGCGGAGGAGCAAGGCCGTATTCACTTTCATAAATGCGCGTCGAGCCAATGCTGTTCGGAATGAGGAGATTTGCTCTGATCTGTTCACCGCACTGATAGGAGGGGGTTTGAGCATCCAACGGAACCATAGGAAGCAAGGCCTTCCACCTCCAAAGCACCTGCTGGGAGTTCTCATAATCGATGGTTTTTTGCAGGATCGCATCCACTACAGCTATTGTTCCATAATAAGGAATTCGCCCGACAATGACTTCCCAATACTTATCCCAATCATCACCGGCAGACAGATCCGAATACAGCGCATCGGTCGGTGCTCCCCATACTCCCTCGGTTTCATAGCCGTCATTATACCATCGCATGGGAACATCGCCGGTTTCGGGATGGGGATTGCCGATTAGCAGCACATACAGAATATCCAAATCAAGGTAATGGTTACGAAGCCAATTGCGAAGATTGACAGCCGCTGTTTCACCCATTCCTCCTCCCCATTGCGATTCGGTGACTATAGAAACTGTCCATCCTAACGATTGTTTGTGGGCTGCAAACGCAGCCAGACGAGTCGAATTAGCAGCGACAGCAGAAGTGGTGACAATTGCATATCCTTTGGAATCAATGGCGGCCGCACCAATTGGTTCGGAATCGGAGCCGCTTCGGCTTTCCGTCTCTGATTGTTCTGCGGAGGCCACTTCCTGTGCGGAATCATATTTCTGAACAGCCGTTGCAAAATTAATCGCTTTCTCCTGAATGCGCCGGCGCCCCCGTCGGCAGTCAACCGCCGACTTGCTCAGCCCACGCTTGCGGTCATCTCGGGCATAATCGACAATAACATCAGCTTTCAGCAATTCTCTCAATTGTCCTGACACTGGGTTGTATTGCACCAGCGGCACAGCCAGCTCGACAAGCTGCCATTGGTGAAGGCGGCCGACGTGTGCCACACGAGTACCTGCGGGCCAAAAAGCATCTGTGTTGTAAATCTGTATGTCCCGGCCGTCTTCAATGATTCGATCTTCGAGCCAAAGCCATACAATGCTGCCTTGACTGTCCCGGGTGGCTGCCGGCGGGACTGGCTTAATCTGCCAACTGCCCTCCAGCGTCCTGTATTCAGCAGATTCCACTCGGACTGCAACCCTGTCCAGATTCACATTCGGCGGCAGAAGAACTGTTACTAGTTGCCAAGGGAGGTCCGGCTCGCCTGCTTGGCTGGTGTCTGAAGCACCTTCCACATATACCCGAACCTCTTTTCCTTCTCCTCTTGCCAGGAGTACAGGGTTCGTGTGAACGCTGCTGACATCCTCAGGCGAGACGGCAATAAAAAGATCCGCCCCATAAACCAGAGCCGCCGGCAATAAAAACAAGATTGTTATTCGCTTAAAAACTCCTTTGAAAGAACGGTGCATGCTAATCCTTCCGTCTCAAGATGTCAGACAGACAATAAAGGCCGAGCGGCCTTTTTTGCCGCCCGGCCTCAGGGCTATATATCAAAAAGGTGTTCGTAAAAGTTAGGGTGCAGGTACAAATAAGCCGCTTTCAAACCAGCTGGCGGCAAAAACAGCAAAATCATACAGATTCACTACACAGTCAGGAGTGCCTTCCGGCCCAGAGATATCAAAATCCGGATTGCCATAGATACACGGACGGATGTCGGAAACCTCATAATAAAGCTGAGCGATTTCTTCCGGTGTCATCCTATAGTTATAAATCCGAAGGTCATCAACCTGGCCGGGGAAAAATTCACCAACTGTCCCGCGTACGTTGTTGGCCAACACGGCCATCGGATACTGCCAGTCTACAAAAGTAGATGGAAAGACAAAATTAAACCCATGCACAAGCAGACCGTCCACATAGCAGCCCGCCCAGCTTTGGTCATATGTAAAGACTACATGGTGCCACCGATCTTCACTTAGAACAGGTGCGGGAGTAATCAGCCAAAGAGCATGATCGCCTTCCTGGCGGATGTAAAAGTCCAGCACGCCACCAGTGGTTATAGTCAGCCGCATTGCCGTGTTTTTATTAAGATTGAAGGTCCCCAAGACGGTTTTGTTTCCGGTATAGGTGCCTTTGACCCAGAATGCATAGGTAAACTCCTCCAGGCCTTTACCATAGCCCGCTCGCGGATAGGCCTTTTCTTTCGGCACCTCAAAATAATTACTGCCGTTTGGATCAGCTGCCCATGCCTGTCCACCGATGGTTACAATCCCCTCTGTATAAGCCATTCCATTAATAGGTGTACCATCGGCATCGCCGACCGCATCGTCGCCGTTCTGTTCAAACTGATACTGGGCCAACAGACGGGCAATCGCCAGAGAAGCGGGGGTGGTTGTTTGGCTGCCGCCGGCATTCGTTACCTTACAGGAATAAGCCCCTTCATCAGCCAACCCCGCGTCTGAAATACTCAGAGTACTCGACGTGTCCGTGGTATCAATAGAGACTCGGCCGTCCGGAATAATCGGCGTTCCGTCTTTGTACCAGCTTACAATCACCGGCGAAAGACTGGTAAACTCTGTCATAAATTGCACTGTACCGCCTGCAAATACTTTGGTGTTCACTGGCGATGTTTTGATGACCGGAACCGATTTGGGTGTCTCAAAAGACCAGACTTTGCCGACAATAGTAGCCGGATCCGAGGGACCGCTGAGAACACCGTTGACATAGACCCCTTCATCCACTCGCCAGTAGTATGTCTTGTCATAGACAAGTGTCAGGGGACCGTAAGAGGCGGTCGGTTCCACCGGTTTGCCGGCAGAAATGGAAATTGGACTGACCGACAGATTCGGATCGCTGGAAAAATACAGATAGTGCACCCCAATTTTAGGATTGGGCATATTGAAGTTGTTCGGATCTCGTCCTGTACGCCAGCTCAAAACGGTATTCAGCGGCTGATCGGCAGCACCGTTGGCAGGTGTCGGATCAAAGGCCCATAGAACCGGAGCAATCACCAATCCATTCACGAAAGCGTAAGCACCACCGCCATTCGTTGACGACGCAGAGGCCTGCATAATAATTTTGCCCGTTTCGTCACTGAAAGCATAACCGCTGAACAGATAATTTCTTTCTGCGGAAGGAACCAGCGTTGCCAGAGGTACACCAGGGATACCGAAAGAAGTTGATAAAACAGTTTCCCCGCCGACTTTCCAGTCAGCTGCATGCGGAGTCGCGGTCTTGCTGTCAATATCAAAAGCCCCGATTGAAAGTTCATATTGAACCAGGGGTTTGAGACCTTCAATGGTTATCGACATAACTCCGCTCGAATAAACGAAATCCCGCCACAACAGTTCATTCGGCACACCGTTCAGCTCGGCGCTGGTTCGGTTCCGCCAGCCGCTTTCTCCTGCAATCGTCACCTTTACACCGTCAAAAAGAGTTGTGCCGTCATCCGTAGATAAAAACCGGTTCCATCCCGGTTCGACGCCGCTTGTTGGCAATCCCATGTCCAGCTTTAGAGGTGCTCCCATTGCTGCTGCGGCCAACATCATGCCGATGGCTGCTATCATTGTGATTATCATTTTTTTCATCATCGCTTCTCCTTACAAAAAGTTAGAGTTTATCAATTTATAAGCCTGGTTTTTCAAACAATTTTTATCATCGATGCCGGTACGCCCATCCGCGGGCCATATAGGAAATATCCTCCACCTGATCAGAGGGAGGAAACTCGATATCGTAGGTTGTAATTCCAAGTCGGCTCAGCTTTGTAACCCTTTCTACGGTAAAGGGGTCCTCCCATCGGTGAACTTCCGAATGTCCATCAGCAAAGCCGAGCACGCTGCTGTCGCCGTGATTGATCGCCATTGGCCCCCACCACGCCCAGTCTCTGCTGTTGTTCGTATATTCCGGAGCCCCCAAAGAAAACCAGCCCGACTCATTCCAGTTCCGCTCTTCGGCCACTTCCACAAAAACATAACGCTGGGAGGGAGAATCCATCTGGCTGTACCGTCGAATCTGTTTGTTATAATAAGCGGAGACCGGATCTGTATAACCATACAGGCACCTTGGGACCGAATAACTCACAAAAATTCCCGTTCCATCGTATCTGCTTTTGCGCAATCGATCGCCTGGACAATGATAGCTGGCCGGCGTCTGGAGATAATCATAAAGCCGACCCTGTTCAATTCCTCGAATCTCATCCTCATCTGTAACAGGCGGCGAGACTTGGCTGATGGTCCGATCCCCCGGCTGAACAGCATAGGGCCGGCCAATCCAGCCCACTCGAAGACCGCTGGGCTCCGTGCCCCCCATTTGGGCGCTCATAATCCGATCGCCGTTATCCTCTTTATACAGATACCACCCTAAAGAAAGATTTTTGGTATTGTTCAGACAAAGGGCTGAATAGGCCTTCATCTTAACCATCTTCAGCGAGGGAACAATAATAGACAGCAGCAAAGAAATGATAGCAATCACCACCAGCAGCTCAATGAGTGTAAATCCTTTTCTCATTTTCATAATTCCACCTTTTAACACAATCATTTTTACAATCATTTTCAGGGTTTTCCCGCCTGATACAATGACATCAGCTCTGCCGAGGTCATTACACGGTTTAAAATCACGATTTCATCTACCGTGCCGTCAAAATGCCATTCTTTCACTGCCTCAAACGGCATATCCCCAATAATCAAATCAGCCACCACTGGGTCAGCAGCAAATGGATCGGAGACCTCCGCCAGAAAAACACCGTCCAGATAAAATCGGGCAGTTTGGTTATCATGAGTAGCTGCCAGGCAATGCCAGATTCCTGGCGAGAGTGTAATAATAGGCGAATATCCCCGTTGCGTTCGAATTTCCGCATACCGCAGCAGCTGGATCCTGTTTCGGTTCGGTTTGTCCGGATGGGTGTCTCCAAGCCAGCCGAACTGATAATTCACATTTACCTCATCGCGACAGGTAAAAAGATGTCCTGAACTGTCGCCTGGTTCCAGATAAATCCAGGCGGCCACAGTAAGCGGACCGTTAATAGCCAAGGCCTTTTGGGCCGGCACTACAACACGCTGATTCATTTCACGTTCAAACCGCAGTGCCTGTTTCTGAGGCCACCGCCCTTGAACCCATTGGGGCTGATTGCCTCCAAGTCCAAGAATGCCGTTGAGGGTATCTGCGGTTCGGGGAGCCGCGTTGACCAGCACAGTTTCACTGTTGGGAGTCTGCTCAAACGTGTAATGAGCGACCAGCGCCGGATCCCGATGCAGCCGTTCAACAAACACCCTCCAGCGGGAATATGGGTCACCTTGCCTAGCTCGTTCCATCAAATCTAACTGTTGGCGACGCAAAAAAGTCTGGGGGATAATCTCCACGCGGGAAATCTCACCGTTTGTACTGACCTGGCCTCCTTGCTCGGCATTCAGAACAACGGAGTGGTGATATTTGAGCGGATCGGTGCCGCTGCGAAGTTCAACCTGCCCTCGGAAAACATGGGTCTGGGTCGCAGAGGAATCCACCAGAACCCCAAATTCAGTGCCGAAATCGACCACGGTGGAAAGCGGGGTGCGAACCACAAACCGTCCCGCTCCTTTGGTCTCAATTGCAGCCACCAGACGACCCCGACTCAGAAAGATTTGGCTGGGAGTTTCCAGCTCTACCATGGCTGGGGCTTCCAGAATCAGTGTTGCTCCGCTATCGAGCGTGATTTCTGCGGCGCCTTCTATCAAGTGCATCGGGCCGGCACACAAAAGTTCTCCTGATGCCAACTGGCCATTCACTGCCGCCCATTTGGCTCCAATTGCTCGGTCTAAACGTCCGATTGTTCCAGCCGGCTGGGGTTGGAGTCGATGAAGCAGGGCAAACAGAAGAAACATCGCTGTCATAGAAACCAGCGTCAAGGCCAGCGACATCTTATTAATGGGACGGGCGGTCTTCGGTGCAGCTCTTTCTTTCACAGGAAGGGGGATTGGGACTGCCAGCGGCATGGCTGGCGCAATACGCTCATACTCGGCCAGTGCCTCCAGTATCTCCGCATTGAAAGTTCCAATTTGCCCGCCTTCATGGAATTGGGCTTGTACCTGCACATCCTCCAGCCCCAGATGAATATTCAGCAGCAGGGCATAATAATGTCTTGCCGCCGGATTAGTGCTCAATAGTTCACAAAGACGGTTAAACTGCTCTTTGTAGATTTTCCCCTCAATCGCCAGCAGCGATAAATAAGATACTTCGCTCAGCAGGGATTCATCAAAGGTCATAGGACGCACCTCTTAAACGCACCGTCAGCTCAATACATCGGGCCAGACGAGTGTGAATTCGGCCCAAGTTCTTAAAAACAGCCGGAATGGACACGCCAAACTTAGCCGCTATGCCGTCAAAAGTCAGATTCTGTTCATACCGCATCTGCAGCATCTTTTTTTCTCTGGTCTGAAGTTTAGAAACGCATTCTTTCAAAACATCCAGCGTTTCCTGGGCACTATAACGATCCTGCAAGGCAGCTGTTTCCTCCTGAAGTAATTCGAGGACTTTAGAGTCAAAATAAAGTCCGTGCGGCTTGTTTTTGCGAATGAACTGAAAAACCTTGTATTTTGCAATCGTCAATCCCCACGAGACAAAATTGGTGCCTTCCTTGTATTCCTCAAATTTATTCCACATTTCGGCAAGCGTATCCTGAAGAATATCATCAGCATCCGACCGATTGCCAACAAGCACAAGAATATAACTGTGAATCTGTCTTTGATTGGGAATCAAAAGACTCATAAACCTTTTTGATTCAAGACCATGTTTGTCTTTATCCATTTGTTTCCTCTATGTCCTCATATTAAACAATCCGCAAAAAGCGTATTTTTTAACCTGAAAACAAAAAACTTTGGATTCTAAAATCCGCACCGTTCTTGTATTTTTTGTATCTAATTGAAAATAAAGAAGTTAGGATGTCACAACGATGGAACCAAACTGCAAATTTTTGCAGAGAAAATGCCTTCGATTCTCTCCAGACAATGTTGAACTGGCCAACAATTGTACAGAACAGCTGAGGTGTTAATCCTTCTGGAGCACAAAGGTATCTTCGGCAACCCAAGTGAGGGGAATGACTGCCTCCGTCTCTTTTACCGCTTGCTTACTAAATTGTCGAAAAATTGTTTGGATGCTCGCATATGATCCTTCCTTGGCGGACAATTCCGGCCGCTTCGGCAATGGCCAGCACGTCTTGTTCCGATATGGCCTTCCGGCCGGCCTGGCTGAGTAATTGGGCCAATTCTTCTATAGTTAAGGCCGTAATTTTGACCGTTTTTTGATTCATTCTATCCCTGGTCCAGAATGGCTAAAAAATAATGCAAGTTCTTTAAAAATAAGGCCTTAATTCCCTTGGATTCCGTCCCAAAAGCCGGTAAGTCATCCCTGGAATGGAACGAAAGAAACCCAAATACAGGAGAGCCAAACATGGCAAAAGAAGATGCAAAAACCGCATACGAAACGGCCAAAAGCGACATCGCCAACCTGCTCGGATTCTTTGAATGCGAACTGAGCAAGACGCCCAAAGAAATCAATTGGACGCATGTCGGCAGCCTCAAGCACGTCCGGCAGAGTTTGATGGAGACCTTGAGTTTCCTGTCCGGCATCCAGGTCCAGGACATTGAAGACACGCTGGAGGAAACCCGGCTGTAAAGAAGCGGCCGAGGCAAACCAGCACCCTGGAATCTTAACGGAAAGGGAAAAATCCTATGAAACCTACCGACATCCACATCGGCAGCGTTTATGACCTGAAGGTCGGCCGGAATACCACGCCCGTGCGGATTATGCAGGCCGCCCCAGCCGGCGGCTGGGAGGCGGTGACGCTGAGCGGGAATAAGCCGGTGGTCATCAAGTCCGCCGAGCGGCTGGTTGGGCCGCACAGTCCCAAGAAAGCGCCTACGTCGGCACAGGGCGCTAAGTCCAGCACAAAGCCAGCCAAGGCCGCGACCCAGGCCAAGTCGGCCAACACGGCCAACCGTGGGCCAACGTCGGCCAAGGTCAAACGGGTCTCGGCCTTGGATGCGGCGGCCCGGGTACTTTCCGAGGCCAAGGAACCGCAGACCTGCCAGCAACTGATTGATACGATGGCTGCCAAAGATTACTGGAAAAGCACTGGCGGCAAGACACCGGCCAATACCCTGTATGCCGCCATGGCCAAAGAGATCCGCACCAAGGGCAAAGAATCCCGCTTCCAGAAGGTAGGCCGCGGGCAGTTCGCACTGGCCCAATAACCGCTCCATCAGTTCTGGGCTCCTTCTAAAACCCCGGCAGCACCTGCTGGGGTTTTCTTAGTCGCCTCCATCCGCTGGGCCTTCATGCCCGTAAACTTCTCGAACCTTTGGACAATGATATCGCAATACAAACAGTCCAGCTCCATCAGGAACGCCTTCCGATCGGTCTGCTGGCAGGCGATCAGCGTGCTGCCCGAGCCGCCGAACAGGTCCAGGACGTTCTCCCCTTGTTTGGAGGAATACTGAATCGCCCGCACCGCCAGTTCCACCGGTTTCTCCGTCAAATGGATCATACTCTGCGGATTGACCTTCTTGACATGCCAGAGATCGGTGGCATTGTTGGGGCCGTAGAATTTATGACCAGCGCCTTCCTTCCAGCCATAGAAGCAGATTTCAAAGGCGCCCATGAAGTCCTTGCGGGTCAGGACCGGATGTTGCTTATCCCAGACGATTCCTTGGGAAAAGTACAGGCCTGACTGTTGGAGCGGCCCCGGATAATTGCCCAGGTTGGCGTATCCGCCCCAGATGTAGAATGATCCGCCCAGTTTCAGAACCCGGGAAGCATTTCCGAACCAGGCCAGCAGCATGTCGTCGAAGGCTTCCCTGGATACAAAGTCATTTTCCAGGGGGCGGTCCTTGGCTCGCATCTTTTTGCGGGCCTTTTTCGGATCGCTGACGCCGCGTGCCTGATCAAAACCCTGGTGGTGCAACTGGGCTTTTTTGTTGGTAAACGAGGACAGCCCGGCGGCGATAGCGGTATTGCTGCGCGGTTCGACTTTCACATTATAAGGCGGATCGGTATTAACCAGATGGACTACATTGCCATCCAAGAGCCGGTCCAGGTCTGCCTGGCTGCCAGCGTCTCCACACAGGAGCCGGTGGTTGCCCAGGATCCAAAGGTCGCCCGGCTTAGTGATGGCCTCATCCGGCGGTTCCGGGATCTCATCCGGATCGCAATTTCCCTGCTGGATCTCTGAGTTCAGGAGTTGGGTCAGTTCCTTCTCATCGAAGGCCAGCAAACTCATGTCGAATCCAGTGTCCATCAGTTCCGACAGTTCGATGGGCAGGATTTCGTAATCCCACTGGGCCAGGTCGGCGGTCTTGTTATCCGCGATGCGATAGGCCCGGACCTGCTCGGGCGTCAGGTCCTTGGCCACGTGGACGGGCACCTTGGCCAGGCCCAGCTTCATGGCGGCCTTGAAGCGGGTGTGGCCGCAGACAATGACGCCATCGGAATCAACCACAATGGGCTGGCGGAAGCCGAACTCCTTCAAACTGGCCGCCACGGCATCCACGGCGCCGTCATTGAGGCGGGGATTGTTCCCATAGGGCCGGATGGTGTCGATGCTGCGGATCTCAACGGGAAATGGCTTGGTCATCGTAAAATCTCCTCAAATCTTGGGTTTTTTGACTAAAAACGCCGGTTTTGCCCACGTTGTGGCAGGCCCTGGGAAACGGGCTCCATCGGCCGGCCATTCGCCCCACGTGGGCCAACGTGGGCGTCCTGGGGCGATAGGGGGGCTTGCCCCCAAAAAACCGGACAACACAAACAAACTGTGTATGGCAAGGCGTCTGTTCCCGCTCGCGTCTCCTGCCATTTTGGCAGGAAGGAACCATTACATTGTGAATTCATTCACAATCTCCTTTCACGTCGGCGCAGTGTGCACCGTTGCGATTGGTGCAGTTGTGATGGGCTGTTCGCGATTCAAACTCGCCGCACCAATCACAGGCCATCACCTTGGGCCATTCGGCAAAGCAGATAAATTCGTCGCCATTGGGTTTGGGGATCGTCTTCCCGTGTCGGGGTGTGTGCCGTCTACAGAGGCCTTCTTTGTCTTCTTCAAACTCGCCAATCTCTTGGTCGAGAAGGTAGCTGGGGCATCCCGCTTGGCCCGGGGAAAAATAGCGGCAGTTAAAACAAGTCATTTCATCAGACATGGCAGGTCTCCTTTCTTGAAAAGTTAGTTCACTCCTCGCGCGTACGCGCGCAGAAATCTGTGTGAGGAGTATAAGGAATTATTAGAATTATTATTTTTCTTCTTATTATTAAAGGACTTACGTTCAGAGATAGTTCGCAACGGCTCTGATAAGTTTTGTGAATTATTCCCTGTTTTGGGCCGATTTTTGGCCTCCATCGCCCCTTTGGAGAGATAATTCACACCCCGTTTGTGAACTTTTTTGTGAACTATAATTAGGCCGTACATAGCTTGTAAAACACCCCTTTCTTGGTGACCTGAATCATCGGTTCGATTTGAATGTCGCCCTGTTCAAACATCGTATCGACCAGTTTTTTGAAGGTGTCTTTATCCATCCGCATATTTTTCATCAGGTCGCTGTGCTGCATTTTCCGACCCGGCGCATGGCGGAGTTTTTCTTTCAGCTTCAGGCAATCGGCATGAAACTTGTTTTCTGCGGCATAGATACTGGCCATAAACAATTGACGGCGGACTTGGTGATTGACAAAGTCAATGGCCCACTGGGCGGCGGCCTCGGTGATGACTGGTTGCTGATGGTTTTCACTGTACGCATACAAGAGGGCCAGTTTGCGGGCATTCTCGGCGGCTCGTGACCAGACGGCCTTGGCGACCTCATCGTTGGCCTCCGCGGCCCGGTGGTTTAAGTCCGATTGCCGCTGAAAATCAAACAATAGTTTTCCCGCCTGGCCTTGATAAGGGGCCACGGGAGGATTGGGATTTTCCCAGGACAGATTGTGTTTGGCCGAGGGCCGGGTTTTTTCCTGCCAGAACTCCGCGACCTCCAGGATCTCTTGGGGAATGGCATCGATGTCGCCGGCTATCTCACACAAGGGGCGTTCTCCAACATCGACGATCAGCATCCGGCTGAAAAAGCCGCTGGTCATCATCCGCTCGCTGAGGGCCTGGTAGTAGTTCTTGGGTGTAGCCGTGCCAAAGATAGTCAAATGAGGATTGCGGATCGACACGCATTCTTTCATCCCCGCCTTGGTCCGCATAGGGAAGGAGCTGTCGCTGGATGTGTAGAATGTTAAAAGGGTATCCTGAATGCTTTCATAGCGGCTTTCGCGAGAGGTATTGATACAGCGCAGCATGGTGTCAATCTCATCGGTCTGGAACAGCATATTCAGGTTGGCCAGCATGACATCCTGCATGCCTTCCCCGCTGGCAAACCGGTTGCCCAGGCAATTGGAGGCGTTGATGAGATTGAGGATGTTGGCATTGATCTTCCGGGGCCAGTCCTTGCCCGTGCCGGTACTGGCCAGGGCCAGCAGGTAGATATTGGTCCGGAGACCGCCGGGTTCTTTGATTTTACGGCCGGCCAGGAACGATTGAAGGGCCAGTGCCCCGCAGAAGGCCAGGGCCTTATTGGGATAGGGCGCGGTATCCAGGCAAAACTTCATAAGCCGTTCAATAAATCCCGGCACAGAAAAGAGAGATTCCGGGATCGGGCCCGGATCTTCTGGCAGCGGCTTATCAGGGGATGCCAGGATGCCTGACAAATCGACATCGGTAGGGTGAACTTCCGGTTTTTGACCATATCCCTGCCTGGACAGTTCGGCCGCCGCTCGGCTGAAATCCCCGCTATGCTCCAGGAGGGCATAGACGCTAAATGGTGAGTAAGGTTTTTGCGATTCAAACGGGCTGGCGTTGGTGCTCCAGACATAGAAGACATTGTTTTTCAGGGTGGCCGACCAGCCGACGGTTTTGCCCGGCCTGCGCCAGTATTCATTCTGGCCGCCCTTGACACAGGTCCAGCCATGGGATTGGAGCAGGGAACGCACATCCCCTCGGGCGTTGTAATCGTCCCCGGGACGGAGTGTGTCAGTTGGAATGACCGCTTGCGGCGTTGCTTCAGGATCGGGGATATACTCATTGAGCGACCAGGCCGCCTCCAGCAATAACTCCCGCTCTGGGGCGGTCAGGACAGGCAGATTTGTCAAATCCCCCTGAATTATAGTATATCCGGGTGTCGGCGCGCACAGGAACAGGCCGCCTTGGCCTCGGGTCTCGATGAGGGTCAGGACAATATGCCAGTTGCCCTCTTTGTCCTGCCGCGGCCTGTAGGTCTTGCCGCCGATGACCACCTCCTCGCCGCTGGAAAAGCCCAGTTTCCGCTGAGCCAGTTTCAGATTGCCGCAGATTGCCGAGGAGCAGCGATAGATGACATGCCGGCCGTCGGACTGGGAGGTCTCGATGACCAATCGCGGCAGGACATCTGGGGCTGCTTCCTGAACCCGCAAATACCAGGGCTCAAACAGCTCCGCCTGCAGGTCAAAATCGATCATCTCCAGGTTGCCGGATACGGCGCCTGTGACGATGCACAAGCCGCTCTGGCCATTGTTAAACCATCCCTGCACCTCGGCTTCGGTAGGCAGACGCAGCTGGTACTGCTTCCATTGAGGCAGCGTTGCAAACTTCAGCTGCGGATTGGCAGGCAATACGGACAGGCCGGCATTTCGATACTGGATGGCTTGCTCTTTCATAAATGTCCTCAAAACGGGATATCGTCTCCTGCCCAGGTATATTCCGGCAGATTTCCATCGTCCTTCTCGTCACGGCCATCCAGCCGCGGCGGCTTGG
>Ga0209506_1001395_pt1 | contig 25654 bp, 25 predicted proteins | sample AD_JPNHG2_MetaG_FD_184409 | JGI IMG/M metagenome (GOLD analysis project Ga0209506, IMG submission 184409) | Active sludge microbial communities of municipal wastewater-treating anaerobic digesters from Japan - AD_JPNHG2_MetaG (SPAdes) (version 2) | ecosystem: Engineered > Bioreactor > Anaerobic...
GAGCTTGGTGATGTCGGGGACGCCCAGGCGCTTCTCCCAGAAGCCGCGTATCTGCGCGATCCGCTCCTCTTTGCTGGCGCTCCTCGCGTCGAGCTCCCGCTGCATCTTCGCGTACTCGGGGGAGGTGTCGATCTTCAGGACGTAGGCCTGCTTCTGGAGGTAGAGCAGCTCCGCGTCCTGGGGCGTGGCAATGGTCGCGTTGATGCCCACCCGCTCCAGGCGCTCCATCACCTGCTCGAAGCGCTTGGGGTCGGGATTGCCCGCGAACCGCAGCTCGAACTCCCCCTGCTGGGCGTAGTAGTTCTGGCTGACCCACGGCCTGTAGGAGGCGGTGATCCCGTCGCCGAGGTCGATCTCGTACTGGACGCCGGCCTTCAGGCTCGGGCGGTCGAAGATCTCGCCCGTAGGTACAGCCTCCCGCACCACGCGGATCTGGCCGTCCTTCAGCTCGCGGAGCGGCACGGTGACCTTCGTCTTGCGAGCAGTGATGTCCTCGGCCGGCTTCTTGCGGTCCGGCTCGCTCGCGAACTGCTTGCGGTACTGGGCGAATTGGCCGGCGTACTTCTTGTTGCCCGCGGCGCAGTCGAGCACCTTCTCGCAGTCGGCGCGGTACTGCTTCGCCATCGCGGCCACGTCGCGGTCGGGCGACTTCTCGAGGTCCTTGAGCTTGGGGATGAGCTTGCGGACGCTCTCCAGCTTCTCCTGGTTGTACTCGTGGTCGCCCTTCGCCACATGGCTGTTGACCGTCTTGACGCCGCCGAGGATGGTCTCGTGGAAGCTGTCCTCGGGGAGCACCTCGCCGATCGCCGCGGTGAGCTTCTCGCCCGAGGTCAGGGCGAGGTTCTTGAGCACCTTGGCCTCCGCCTCGGGGCGGATCTTCATCTTGACCACGGTCCGCGGCTTCCCGCCGGCCGTCTCGACGAAGACCAGGGCGTTCTGGTCCTCCACATCTTCCACATCCAGGGGGATGACTTTGCCCTGCCAGCCGGCCCGCTTGGCCTCATCAAGGATGGCGACCTCCGCCTTGCCTAGCCGGGCACCCTTAGCCGGCATAGCAGCAGTCGGCTCGAGCTGGAAGTCCTTCTCCCCCAGGATGCCGCGGTAAAAACCCTCGAAGTCGCGGCGGATGTTCCGCTTCCGCTCCAAGGCCGCCTCGTAGAAGGCCTCCCTCTGCGTCTTGCCGCTGAAGCGCCGCTCGGCGTAGGGCGCCAGGATCGCGCGGTACTCCTCGTCGGAGATCTTCTCGGCCTCGCGGATGGTGCGAAGGGTGACGGCGGGATCGAACTTGACCTTCCCCTCCTTCGCGGCGCGGAACACCGTGTTGTAGTACGGCTCCGACTCGCCGAACCGGCCGTTGGGGTGGTAGTCGATGGAGAGCTTGTCGTCGCCCAGGAACTTGAAGAGCTGGCCCTTGTCAATGCCGTAGACGTGGCCGTCCTTCGTTCGCAGGAACTGCTTCCCGTGCCCGTCGTGGTTCGAGAGGAGCCAGTCGACGACGTGCTCGCGCTGAAGCTGCTGGACGTCCCGCGGCGAGAGGTCGGCCGGCTCAATGCCCGCGAAGTCCGCTTTGGACGCGAGGCCGGTCTTCCACTTCTGGATGGAGCCGACCCTGCCGTCCAGTGTGATGACGCGCACCTCGATGGCTTCGGGGTCTATGAGCCGGCCGACCCGATAGGCGACCTCGTCCCCGTAGGCACGGAACTCCTCCGCCGCCGGCTTGAAGAGCCACTTCTCGCCCTTCTCGTCGGTGTAGAAGTACTTGGTGTGGGCGCCCTCGATGTCCGCCTTGCCCACGAGCTTGAAGTTCTTGGGCTGGCCCTTCTCCTGCCAGGCAGCATCCGCCGCGTCGAACTCAGAGCCTTTCTTGGCGAACACCGCAGGCTGTGCCGGCGCCGGCGTAGGCGGCGGAGGCGCAGCGGGCACGGGAGCGGGAACCGGCGCCTTCGCCTTGATCGGCTTCCCCGTCGACTTCGACCACTTGGCCTCGATGCTGTCCGCCGCCGCCTGGACCTTCGCCGTGTCGGTCTCGGTGAGGATGGCGGTTAGTTCGCCCTTGCTCGCCCACTGGTAGTGCTTGATCTTCACCTGCTGGGCGAGCTTCTTCACTTCCCCCACCGACATGCCGTTGATCTTCTGCTGGAAGACCTGCTTCTTGACCGCCACTTCCTTGGCGAACGTCTCGACCGATTCCTTCGGCAGGATGGACGATGCCCCGATCTGGTCCTCGGCGGCCTTGACGGCGCTCAAGAAGCTCTGGTAGCTGGCGGGGTCGTCGGGCACCTGGACGGCGTTCGTCTTCGCCACAAGGTCCTTCGCGGCCTGACTCACTTTGGCCGCGTGCTCGGCTTGGCTGAGTTCGGTCTTGGCCTTTTCGGCAGCCTGCTCCCCCGCCTGCTTGTTCAGGGCGTCGATCAACTGCTGCTTGTTCTTCAGGACGCCGATGCCGTGCTTGTCCTTCGCCGCGGCGAGGGACGGGCCGGAGAGAGCGGAGTGGTCCACGCCCGGCTCGACCTTGTCCAGCAGGTCGATCACATCCTGCTTGGTCATGTTCAGCGAGACGCCCTTGCCCTTCGCCATCTCCTGGAGCTGCTTGACCGTGAACTGGCCGTAGCCCTGGGCCGGCGGGACGACGCTCTCGACGACAGCCTGCTGCGCGGCGGCGCCGTACTGGGCCTTCAGGAGGTCGATCAGCTCCTGCTTCGAGCGCAGGGCGCCGACCTTGAGGTACATCACCTTCGACTTCAGGGCCAGCCCCGAGAGGCCGGAGTGGTCCACGCCCGGCTCGATCCCGTCCAGCAGCTTGATGAAGTCGGCCTTCGTCCGGGCGATTGAGATGCCCTGCTTCTTGGCGGCGGTCTGAAGTTGCTTCACCGTCAGGGAGTTGAACTGGCCGGTCTTCAGGGCCTCGTTGACCGCCGCGACGTCGGCCTTGACCTCCTGGGCTTGCGCCGCTACGTCGTCGGGCGACAGGATGCAGGTCGGCTTCACGGCCTCCGCACGGGCGGCCAGCGCGCCGGCGCCGCAGATGGGCAGGTCGACCACCGCGACGTGCCCGCAGCGGCAACGGGCATGCTTCGGCTGGGGCGGGAACCGGTCCACGGGGAACGTCTTGCCGTCGAGCGCCTCGCACTCCGGGCACATCCTCTCGTCACCGGCGGTGAGCCATTCGAGCTTGCTGATCCCCACGGTGCTGTAGAACTTCCTCTGCCCCTGGCTGTGGGCGCGCATCGTCTCGGTGCGCGCGATCAGCTCCATCCGCGTCTGCGCCTTGCCAAAGACCCTCTTCCCCGCGTGCCGGAAGGCTTCCTTGTCCGTGACGACGGTGCCCATCTCCTTCACGATGTCGCGCACCGACATGCCCGTGGCGATGCCGACCTGGACGGCCTGGTTGAGCCCGCTGGCCAGGTCGCGGGAGACGTCGCCGGCAAGCTGGATGTTGAAGCGAGTCATGAAGTCCAGGGCCGACGTGTCGACGACGGTGAAGACGTTGGTTGCCATCTTATCGATGCCGCCGGCGTCCAGGTCGCGGTAGAACGGGAGCTGCGCCTCGGCGAACTCCTCGATCCCGTGGGCGAGGCCCCGCTTGAAGCTCTCCGCGCCGGCGCGCCCCAGAATGAGCCGATGCTCGTTCCGCACCTGGGCGACGATGGCCCGGATCTCTCCCTGGAGTAGCCGCAGGCTCCTCTCGTTCGCCAGCTTGCCCTCGGGCAAGTCGCCGAGGGTGGTATACTTCAGGAGCGCCGCCTTCACATCCTTCTCGGCGCGGGCGAGAACGTCGGTCACGCGGGCCGCGGTCTTTTCCCCGTAGGCGTTGCGGTTCTTATAGGCCAGCGCGGCCCACTCGCGGATGCGTTCGCTCTGGGGCTTGGGCGCAGCCTGGGCGGCGAGGGGGGAACACTCCCCGAACGTGAGGCCCGGCGTTGTCGGTGCGACCGCTACCGACATGGCGCACACTCCTCAGCCGCCCGAGGCTGGCCCGTGGCATCTGCCGCTGGCGTGGTCACGGTCTCCTCTGTGGCCTCGAAGTAGCGGCAGGCGTTGTTGTCGAACCGCGTCTCCGTCTCGCGGATGGCGCACCAGTTCTCTTCGGCGTCGAAGTATTCGCACTGGTCGCAGATGCCGTCCGGCACATCGCCTTGCGCCCCGAGCCGCGCGGCGATGCTGTCCGGCGCCGGTTTGTTCCTCTCCTGCGGGATGCCCAACACCTCGCGGGCGTACTCAGGCGTGATGACCCCCGCCATCACCAGGTCCACGATGGGCTTGACCACCTTCTCGTCAGTGAGATCGACTTCCTTCCGCTCGGCCTCGGTCTGCGTCGCCTCGACCTCGGGGTCCAGCGCCATCCGCACCTGGAGGCTCTTGCGGGAGATCAACCGGCGGTCGTACAGCTCGACGAGCAGCTTGCGGTAGTCGGCGTCGTCGCTGAGGTCGAGGTCGTTGAACAGGACCTCGATGGTCTTCTCCCCGTGGCTTTTCATCTCCTGCCAGTCGCCGAGCACCCAGCGCAGAATCCGCCGGGCCGCCCCCTTGATCTCCCCGAGCATGATGATCATCTTCTGCATCGAGACGGAGGCCGTGGCGAAGTTCGGGCCGTCTCCCGTGACGATGCTGCGTGCGAGGCCGAGGGCGACGATGATGTCCTCCTTGATCTCCTTGACCTTGTCCTCGGTCTTGAGCACCTCGCCCTCAGTGCCGTAGGTCTTCACGTCGCAGTAGAAGGGGACGACGACGCCCGACTTCAGGTCCATCTTGTTGAGCATGTCGCGGACCTTATCGAGCATCCCCTGGTCGGGCATGACGAGCTTCGAGCCGAACTGCCCGCCCACCTGTACGAAACGCAGGGGCGTCGTCCAGCGCTTGGCGATGGCGGATTCGCTCTGCCGGTAGTCGCGCAGGAGGGCGATGGCGTGGAACGCGGGGAGTACCATCGAGTTGCCGCGCGGCGAGAAGCTCGGCGCGTCCCACTTCAGATGGATGAGTTGTTCCAGGGGCAGGTCAACCCCCTCGCCGATGCCCAGAGAATCCTCGGGGAACTGCTTGACCTCGGTCAGCTCGCCCTGGACGTACTTGAGCTTGACCGACACGGGATTGATGCACTGGACGGCGGCGATGTCGTCGCCCTTGTCCGTGTACGTCTTGTAGCCGACGCAGTCGCCCTTCACGAGGAGCTGGAGGACCATGTCGCGGACGAAGGCGTCCAGCCCCACGCGGTCGGCGAGTTCGCGGACCTCCGCCTCGACGCCATCGTCTTCGCAGTTGAAGCCGACCTCGTCGCCGATGGCAAAGGTGCGCCAGGCGTTGACGGCGTTCTTGACGATGGGTTCCTCGGTGTAGTACTCCCAGGCCAGCTTGGCGCGCTCCTCCCACGTCTCCGGCACCGCCTCTTCCACGTTGAGCTTGCGGAAGACGCCGGCGTCGAGCGCCGCGGCCGCCGCCAGTTGGTCCGGCGTCACCGCGACCACCGAGAGCTTGCCGTCGTTGTCCTGGCCGATGACCTGCATCGCCGCTGTCCCTCGCTACTCGGTCGCGGGCGGTTCGCCGTTGCCGTTCGCAGCCCGCGCCCGGTCCACCGCGGCCTCGGTGACCTGGTAGCCGATGACGTTCAGCACCAGGGTCGCCGCGCCCACGATCACCTGCACAGCCGCATCCGTCCCCGCCGGGGCGACCACGCCCACCGTGACGAGGACCGACACCACCATCCCCGCCACAGCCAGCAGGAATCGCCGGCTCGTCCAGCGGGACACGACCTTGACCTCGTTCTCTGCCATTGCAGGCTCTCCTTTCCTCGGTTCACCAGAAGATCGGGTCCGTCAACACAGGGGTGACCGTCGGGACGATCTCCTCGAACTGGTCGAGGCGCCTCTGGTCCCGCACGAGCATCGCGCACCGGATCGCGTCCACGATGTGGTCGTTGCCCTTGGAGTAGATGATGTTGCCGTTGACGAGCGTGTAGGTGTGCGTCGTGAACTCGTCCACGAGCTCGAGGTCGTTCTTGGGCAGCCGCAGCTCGCCGCGCTGAAGGGCGCGGTTGATGAGGCTCGTCATGTACTCCTTCGCCCGCTTCTTCAGCGGCAGCCCCTCCTTCTCGGCAATGGTGACCATGCCGCCGAAGTCGTAGCCGTGGAGCTTGGCCTCGAGGTTCAAATGTCGGAACTTGTCGAGGGTGGTCAGCTCCTGCACAACCGCCAGGCCGTTCCCGCCGCGGTCCACGCCGATCCCCATCGGCGCGAAGTACCGCTCCAGCAGGCCGATGACGACCGCGATGTGCGGGTAGGCCACGTGCTCCATGTGGATGCGGAGGACGAGCTTCGCCCGGCGCCGGCCTTCCTCCTCGACCTCCTGGAACACGACGATCTCGGTCGGGTCGTTGGTGTAGCCCAGGTCCCCGCCGACCCAGAACGTCCCGTCCTGCGGCCCCAGGTTCAGGAGCATCTCCAGGCGGCTGAAGACGTCCTCCTCCGTTTCGCAGGAGGCGAGGGTCTCGCCCGTGATCACGACCGGCTTGTAGCTTTCCATCGGCTCCTGGCAGCGTTCGAGGTACTCGACGTTGAAGGCGCCGTAGCTCGGCTTGCCGTGCTCGCCGGCGACCTCGTGCTGCCAGCCGGCCGTGTCCTTGCCGCCGTAGAACTCGGTGAGTTCCGCCTCGCGCTCGGCGCTCCAGGCCGGGTTCAGCCAGCTCGGCCAGCGGAAGACCCGCCAGTTGGGCGACTGGGTCAAACGGTAGTACGTGGTGCTGCGGAGGCCGTTGGGCGTCGAGTAGATGCGGAGGACCCCGCCCGCCTTCAGGCACTGGCGGAGCGCCTGCCACGCGGTCTCGGAGAGCCAAGCGCCCTCGTCCACCCAGATGCGCTCGACATGGAGCGAGCGGAACGCCTCGCCGTAGGCTCCCGCAGGGCGGAAATGGAGCACGGACCGGGTGCTGAACTCGATGCGGTAGTAGGGCTTCTTCTGAATCTTCGGCTTGCCCTGCGCAGTGAGGCCCACGCTCGCGCCCAGATCGGCGCACGACTGGACCTGGTGCTCGATCTCCTCGATGATCGTGTCGAGGTGTCCCTGGTGGGGCGCGGCGATCAGCCCTTGCTTGCCGCGCGTGGTGAAGACGAAGTGGAGGGCGTCCGTGCTCAGACCGACCGTCTTACCCGTGTCGCGGCCGTCGAGATGGATGACGTTCCTCTCGGCGCTCCGCAGGTCCTCGACCTGGTGGGGCCAGTAGCGGCGCTTCGACCCGTCGCGGTTGCGGAGGTAGTGCTCGCCCCAGAGGACGGGGTCCTGGAGCCGTTCGATGATGGCCTGCCTGTCGTCCGGGGAGAGCACGGGCTCCCGCGCCCGCCCCCCGCGGCGTGCCGCGTCGAGCCGCGCGGCCCGTCGGTGCGGGTCATGCCAGTAGCAGTGGCTGCCGCCCCCGACGGCCGGCGCCCCGCACGGGCTCCCATCCCTCCGCTTCGCTTTGCACGGTTCCACAGCCACGGCTACGCCCCTGAAAGAAATCCCATTTTTCGCCTTGCTATTCGCGGCGACCTATGCCCCTATGTGTCACGAGCGGACGGGACAAGGGCCGTCAGCGGGACGGCCCGCCGCCGCGAAGGCCAGGGCACAACGGATCGAAAGGAGATCGCCATGCCCAGCCAGTTGACCCTGAAGGGCGCCGCACCGCAGTACCTGGAGCACCTGCGGACGGCAGGGAAGAACGCGCACACTGTGAGGACGTATGGGAAGGCCCTCGAGGCCATCGCCGGCTTCTTCGGCGAGGCCAAGGCCCTCAAGACGCTCCGGCCCGCCGACGTCGGCCGGTTCCTCAAGAGCGACGCCTTGCTCAAGAAGCCCAACGGCAAGGAGCGGGCGAAGCCGACCATCGACCAGATCGTCCGCGTGCTGCGGATGCTCCTGGAGTGGGCGCAGGCCCAGGGCCACGTCGCCGCCGTCGCCTTCCCCCAGGACGCCATGCCGAAGCGCCGCCGCAAGCAGCAGGCCGCCAACCAGCAGACCCAGGAGCCGGAGGCCGCGACCGATGAAGCTCAGCCTGGCAATTGAGTGCTTCCGCACCCAGATCGAAGCCAACGCCCGCTCACGCCACACCATCGGAAGCTACCTCCACGATCTGGGGGTGATGGCCACAGCCGTCGGCCACGAGGCCGAACTTGAGGCCATCACGACCGACGCCATCGCCCGGTTCCTGACGGGCGCCGCCGTCACGCGCAAGCCTGACGGCTCGCCCAAGGCGCCCGGCTCGGTGGACAAGGTGAAGACGAGCGTCAAGGCGTTCTTCCGCTGGGCGCACGAGGCGGGCCTCGCCGAGGCCAACCCCGCCGCGGCCATCCGCCTCAAGCACCGCCGGCGCCCGGCGCCGGACGTCTTGACCACCCAGGAGAAGCGGCGCCTGGTCAAAGCCATAGACCAGGCCCGCGGCCCCAAGGCGGAGCGGGACGCGACCCTGTTCGACCTGATCCTCAACACCGGCCTCCGCGTCTCGGAGGTCCTCGGCCTGGATATGGCCGACGTGAACGTGGCCGAGAAGCAGGTCACCGTGGCGGCCAAGGGGGGCGAGACCCACAAGGTCTTCCTCAACGCGAGAACCCGCGCCCGCTTGGCCGCCTACCTCAAGAAGCGGAAGCTCGTCTTGGGGGAATCCCAGGCCCTCTTCCTCTCCAACCGCCGCGAGCGGCTCTCCGTCCGCCAGGCCGAGGTCCTGGTGGAGGACTGGCTCGGACGGGCCGGCATCGGCAAGCACGTCACTGTCCACGGCCTGCGCCATACGTTCGCCACGCACCTCCTCGAGCGCACGGGCAACCTCCGCACGGTCCAGGAGGCCCTGCGGCACCGCAACATCGCGACGACCGTGCGCTACACCCATCAGCCGAGCGAAGCCCTGGCGGAAGCCCTCGAGGCCCTCTGATGCCGGCTCCCATCGCACCGCCCCTGGCTCGACCGTCTGGGGCGGTGCCTCTTCGCGCAGAGGAAGGATGAAGGGCGGGAGCTGGAAGTGCATAGGGCGCCCGCCCAAAGAGCTGACCTTGGAGAAGCACAGCACAGCGGAAGACCCGCGCCCCCACGCCAGGAACGGCGTAAGTCCGTCCCCCCCGCGGACCTGGCGACCCGCCGCCGCGAGCGACCCCCTCGACACCTGCCCACACACCTTCGACACGAGGCTCGTAGACGAACACTCAGGCAGAGCCGACAGCTCGACGAAAGGCCGAACGTGGGGATGGAAATCCCCGTTAGGAAACCCTTCCACGCCCGCCGGACCGCCGCTCGGCAAGTAACCCCCTGCGCATCGGCATCGACTTACTTGGCGTACCGCCGGAGGGTTACTATCGGGGCGGTTCTGGGGGTTACTTGCCCTGGTTTCCCTGGGGTTACTCACGCGACATCTCCCGGCGGCCTCAAACCGCCCGTTCCGAGCCTCAACACGGGCGTCAAAGTCCCGCCGAGCGTCGCGGCCCCACGCGGCCACGGGGCGGCCCACAGCGGCCCACGTCGCGTCCTCCGGTGCCTGCGCGGCCAGGGCGTCGAAGGCCGGCTCGACCGCGGCCACGGGCCGCGATCCCACGGCGCCCCGAGGCCCAAGCTGCCCACGCTCTGGCAGCTTGGCATCCGGCGAGCACGAACACCGGGAGGCCGCGGACACGCAGGGCACAGGCCCGCACAGCGCACCGAGGGTGGACGCGTCGTCGCTGCCCTTCGTCGCCCGGGGGCGGCCCACGGCGGCCAAGGGGCCGACCTTCTGCGCCCGCGCGACCCAGGTTGCCAGCGCCGGCGGACAGGCGGCCCCTGGGCCGACGTGTGCAACGGCCGCGGCCGGCAGATCCCCCGGGCCGTTCCCCTGCGTGCCGCCGGCACCCAACTCGACCGCGCAGCACAGGGCCAGCGGAGCGACGGCCCACAGGCCGGCCCGGCGAATGTCGCATTTGTTATGAAATGCGACGTTCCGGCGACGGCGCCCGCCGGGACCTTGTCGTAAGTCCGCACGGCCCGCGGGCTTACGCGAGGCCGCTCCGAGGCGGCGCGTATCAAATCTGCGGTTCTTTCTGCGTTCCGTCGGCATTGCTCGCCTTTCCGTCGTCAGCCTTCGCTCTCGCCTTGCCCTTGCGGCCCGCCTTCCGCGTGGCCTTGACCTCCTCCAGCAGCGCCGCTGCCCATTCGGCGGGCGTGGTCGAGATGCTCGGCGTCTCGCCCTCGCGGACGATCTTCGTGGCCTTGAGGTCCTTCAGATGGCTCCGCACGATCCGGTCGAGCTTCTCCGCGCCGTCGTCGTTCCCATCCTTCATCGCACGGGCGTAGCGGATGAGGGCAACCGCCATCACCTCGACCGCGATGGCGTCCGATGAGTCGTTGAGTGCGAAGTCCTTCTGGAGCCGCGCCACGACGGCGTCGTACTCCTGTTGCTCCGCGGCGTTGAGGATGCGGTGCGCGAAGATCCCGTGCCGGAGCCCGTTCATCTTCGACCGCTCCTTGCCCTCGAGCGTCCTCGGACCGGTGGATGCGCCGCCGTGACGATGGCACACGCGCTTGCCCGGCTCCGCGGGCCGCGTGCATCGCTTGCAGGTGCGCCTGTCTTTGGCTGTGCATTGCTGTGCCTCGTCGGGCATCTGTCCGGAGCCCCAGTGGTTCGGTCGAGTCTCCATCGCCTCGCGGGGGAGGCGGAAAATGCCCTCTATACGAGTTCATCCCGAAGCTGTCGGAGGGTCTCGCCGCTGACCTCGACCTTCGTCACCAGCTCGACCGCCTCGCCGCGCTCCGCGGCCTCGAGCAGCTTGTCGAGTTCCTCGCGGGGGACCGGCGGCTTGAGGGGAGGCCGCTGGGCGGCGCCGCCGAACAGGAGCTTAGCGATGAGCATGATCAGGAGCCGGCCAATCAGCTCCTCGGTCAGGATGGGGCAGTCGTCGAGCTTGTCGGGGAACTTCACTTCGTCACCTCCTTCGCCAGGGCGGCGAGTTCGACGGCACAGCGGGTGACCACGGCCTCATTCACGGCGAGACGCTCGCGCCGGCCGGCAGCGCCGAGGGCAGTGTCGCCCTCGGTCCGGGCGGCGGTCAGGTCCTCGTAGGCGCGGCGCTGCGCCTCGAAGTACGCGTCGTAGAGGGAGCGGGCCTTGGCCATCTGGGCTTCAGTGGCCTGGCCCTTGAGGTAGGCCTTGCCGATGATGAGGTAGGACTTGCGGGCCGTGGATTCCTCGAGGCTGTAGACGTCCTCGGCTTTGTCGAGCGGCGTGCCGCAGCCGGCGAGAAGGGCAGCAATGGCGAGAAGAGAGACAGAGACGACTCTTGCCGCGACCTGCATGGCGATGCCTCCGAATCGGTGACTTGGCCCTGTCGGCTCGGCCCAGACATGGAAAAGGCCAGAGCCGGAGCGCGCCTGCCATGCACATCGTGCGGTCGCGCTCGGCCTGGCCTTGCCAGTCCGGACCCCGAGGGGCCTCGAGTCACCTCATCAGTTATATGGAGTGGTCGCCTATGCGGTCGCCAGCGCAGTGTGGCGGGCGGCCCGTGTGGGCCGATGCTATGCTCAGAATCTACCAGGAGAACTCCGGGGTGTCAATGGTGGAAATCTTTCTATCTTCTTCCAGCATCCGGGCGCGGCGCTGCTTGAGGATCTGGTTCACGCGGCGACGGGAGAGGCCGCATAGCTCGGCGATCTCCCGCGAGCTGGCCTTCTTGTCGCTGAGGCGGACGATCAGCTCGGCGCGGTGCTTGTAGTAGTCGCCGTGCTTGGGGATGTAGACCAGGCCGACGTAGTGTTGCTGCAGCTGGCGCACCAGCTCCTTGGGGAAGACCTCGAAGGCGTTTCGGTACCACGGCTTCATTCGTCGCTCCTTTCCGGCAGCGAAGGCGTGGGCGAGGGTGAGGGCGAGCGAACGATCTCGACGAGCGTGCCCTCGAGCGTCTTCGCCGCCTGGGCCATGAAGTGAACCTCCTGCACCGTGAACTCCAGGCGCGGCTTGCCGGTGCGCCGCGGCACGATCCAGACCGGCTCCTTGCAGAGCGAGGTCTGGACTTCGTAGCAGACACCTTGAGCCTTGAACTCGTCGAGCTGCGCCTGAGTCAAGGGTGGGGCCTCGGTCGCGTCGGCCTCGCCCGCATCACCAGGAGCCGCGTCTTGCGGCGTGGTCGCGCCGCGCGCCATTTTCTGCTCCGCCAGGTACTCGGCGATCAGCCCGACCAGCTTCTTGAGGTAGAAGTTGGAGCGGCAGAAGCCGTCGCCTTCGCGGTGCTCGCAATGGGTGCAATCGAGCCGCTTGGCCGGGTCCTCCTCATGGACGCAGCGCTTCCCCTCGGCGTAGAGGTCATAGCAGCGGGTGAGCATCTTGCCCCACTGAATCTGGAACTCGCGCATCGGGTTCGCCGGCGCCGCGGGCGTGCTTAGCGGTTCCTGGGCAGGGGCCGGCTTGGGGCCCTTCACGTAGTCTCTGAGCACGGTAGGTCTCCTCTCCTGTGGCTGCCGCCCGCGCTTCTCGGGGCGCAAACCGACTCACACCATCACAAACCAACCCATAACCGACTCTGCGTAACTCACGGCCTGGCAATGAGATGAATGCCTGGAGTCGGTTTGAGTCGGTTTGTTCTGGGGAATCAATCTCCCTGTACAGAGATTTTTTCGCGCACGTGTTCCCCGGGGGCACGCGCATTTTCCGGTCCTCGCGGGGGGATATTTCTCCAGACAAACCGACTCTAACCGACTCTGACATAGACAAGTACAAGGTGAAGAAGGGGTTAGGGAGAGTCGGTTAGGGCGCCGGTTAGAGTCGGTTTGAGTCGGTTTCACGGGCGCGCTCATGCCTCGGTCCCCTCCGTAAGCCGGATCGTATAGATCAGGCGCCCGCCAGTGCCGTGACGTGACGCGACCTCGAGGCCAGCCTGCGTCATCGTCTCCATGTCGTTCGCCAGACGCCGGCCCAACTGCTTCGGGCTGCGGAACGGGTACGACAGCCCCTTCGTCTTGGCGAAGAGCGACAAAGCCACGTGCAGCTCGTTCGCCTTCACGTTTGTGAGCGTGGACTCGTCGTCGAAGAACAGGTGGTAGTCGAGCTTGAACCGGTCCACCTGGCTGAGGCCGGCCGTCACGATGGCCTTCTGGTCGGCTTGGAGCGCGACACGGTACTGCTCGAACAGGCCCTTCAGCAGGGTCACGATGGGATTGGAGCCGACCTGGACGTCCGTGGCGGACTCCTCCTGGGTCGCCATCATCTCGGCGAAGAGCGGGTCGAGCGTCCCCAGGTCGCGTTGGACGCGGCGCTCGTCGCCGCCGGCGACCATCACGAGGTACATCAGCGCCAGGTAGTCGTTCGCCCGGCGCTTGCTGTGCTTGCCGAGCGTCCGGGCGAGGAGCCGCATCACCTTTCCGTGGGCGCCGTCGCGGATCAGGCGGAGCGCCTTGTGCGTTCGGATGAACCAGGCGGAGAGGATGAGGTCGCGGGCCGCGCGGATACGGTCGAGCACCTCGGTCTCGAGGAAGTACTCCTGCCCCGAGTTGTGGATGTCGAACTCGACCAGGAGCATGCGCGAGACCAGTTCGGAGAACTCGCCGCCCAACGGCTCGATGCCCGAGGTGTTGATCAGGCACTTGGCGAACTCGGTGACCGTCTCGCTGTCCGTGCCACGCTTGCGCTTCTCGTTGACGATGCCCGTGACTGTGGTGAGCATGAAGTCGACGAGCGGCTCCGTGGCGTTCTTCGTCTCGATGTTGTCCAAGATGACGAGCGGGTTGACCGCACCGTCGGCGTAGTTGGCCGCGGTGGTGGACCGCTTCTGCTGGGGGTCGCCGTAGACGAGGGTCGAGATGAGCTTGCTGGCCGTGGACTTGCCGGACTCCTTCGGCCCCTCGAACCGGAGCATCGGTTTCGTGCCGGCGAAGTCCATGAGCAGGAACGCGGCGAGCCAGTGGACGATGAGCAGCCGCTCGTTCTCGGCGCAGGTCAGGTTGTTGCACAGAAGCTCGGCAACGAGGCGGTCCGCCGCGTCCAGGTCGGTATCGGGCAGGAAGCGGATGGGCCGCATCTTGGCCGAGTTGGCCAGCATCACGTTGTAGGCGTTGCTGCCGTTCGCTAGGACATCGACCCCGTCGGGGCCGATGCGGACGATCTCGTTCCGGTCGTTGTTCAGGTTGAAGAAGACGGCGGACGCCGACTTATCCGCGTGGCTCCAATTGAACGTCTCCTTCGCCATCCCTCGGGTGTAGGCGAGGTTGGCGAGCGTCTCGAACAGCACGCGCCCGCTCGGCGTCATGCAGTTCACGCCCGTCTGCTCGAACATCATGGCGAGGTAGCCGCGATTCGAGAGCGGGTTCGGGGTCATCTCGTAGATGCGATTCTGGAAGCAGAGGAAGACGCGATCCTCGCGGTCGTGGAAGAACGAGGCCCCGCGTGCTGCGAACCATTCGTAGACGGCCTCGCCGATGCGGCCCCAGTCAGGCGATCCCTCCGCCTCTGCCGTCTCGAAGGCCAGGCGGTCGATCAGGTAGCGGCAACTGTCCGGCGGGGCCGACGACGGCGGCGCGTCCCGTGCCTGTTGCCGGGCGTTCTGTTTGCCCAACTCCTTCACCGCGTCGTCGAGGAGCTTTCGCGAGGGCTTCATGGCCCCGCGGTAGTGCGCCTGGAGGACCGCCTTGCACTCGTCCTGCTGGAGCGGGTCGAGTTCCGCAATGGCGGCCAAGACGGGTTCCATGGCCTCGTTACGCGCGCGGACGTCAGGCGGATTGGGGTCCAGCTGCCGAATCTGCCAGTGGACGGGGGGCAAGGCTTCGGCCATGAGCTTGCGGAAGTCGTCGGCCGTGGCGGCCAGCAGATACTCGTTGAGGTCGGTCTTGGCATCCGCCAGGAGGCGGTCCACCTCGGCCTTCCCCGCATCGTCCAGGGTCGCCTTCGCCTGCTGAATCTGCTCTGGCGTCGCATCCTGGGGGATGCCCTTGGTTGCGAGGGCCTCGCGGGCCGCCTTGTGCTTCTCGCCCAGGGGAAGTTCCACCAGGCGGACGTCCACGCCGGCGCGGCCGAGGAACCGGGCCGTCTTCAGGGCGCCGGCCAGGCCGACGCCGCTGACCTCGTTGTCCTGGCAGATGTAGACCCGCTTGACGTGGCGGACGAGGGAGAGCAGCTTGTCGTGGTCCTCGTCGCGGAACGTGACGGTCACCGGTGAGATGCAAGGGACGCCGCGCTCGGCCAGGGCGATGCAGTCGGTCACCCCCTCGGTGATGACGACCTCCTCCCGCACGGTCGCCAGGGCGTCCTCGCCGTAGAAGACGTCGTTCTGGATCGCCTCGGAGATGTAGGGTTTTCCAACCGAGCGGACGGGCAGCTTCTTGTACTTCGCCCGCTCGTGGTCCTTGTCGGGCGTCCACGGGGTCTTGCGGCCGATGAGGTAGACGACCCGCCCCTGCTTCCAGTAGGGGAAGACGATGCGGCTGCGGAAGAAGGGGTAGAACTGCCCGTCCTTGCCGCGGACGTAGAGGCCCGTGCGGTCTACGACCTCGCGGCTGTGGCCCTTCTGCCCGACGAGGTAGCCGTCGACCAGGCCGGCATTGTCGGCGAAGCCGATCTTCAGGCGCTCGATGGTCTCGCGGCTGATGGCGTAGTGTTCGGCAAACCATCTCAGGGCGTCGGCGTTCGCCAGGAGCTTCTGGTGGTAGAACCCCGCCGCGTCGGTGAGGACCGCGAAGACCAGGTCGGCTTCCTGGCGCCGGACCTCGGCCTTCTGCTGGTCCTCGGGGGAGAGGCCGAATTCCGCCAGGGGCGGCAGGCCCACGAACGACGCCAGGGTATCCCGCGCCTGGCGATGGCTCGCCGGCATCGGGCCCTTGTGATGGCTCGTTATCCTGCCCGACTGTACAAACTCTACCAGCTGGAGCACGTCGCCGCCGACGTCGCAGCCCTTGCACCAGAAGGCCTGCCGCTCCATGTCGACGATGAGGGAGGCCTTCGACTGGCTCGCATGGTGGGGGCAGTCGAAGCGGAGGGCGTGGCCGTGCTCAGCGGTCAACCGGTCCTCGAGCAGCCGGCGCGCGACGGCGCCGATCTCCGCGGCCGTGATCCGCTCGTAGTAGCCCCTGACGCTCGTCGGGTCCATGATGGCCTGGCCTCCCGACGGCGCTCATTTGCGGAAGAAGGCCAGGACCGCGTCGTCGATGATCCTCTTCGCCTCGCGGGTGATGGGGCAGTAGTAGTAGTGCTGCCTCCCGACGTGGCTCTTCTTGGCGGGGAACCGGGTGTGGAAGCTCCCGTCCTCGTCCTTGAACACGGCGATGTTCGTCAGGAGCACGGCCCCGTTGAGCACGCAGGACGCCCACCCGAAGGGGCCGCGCTCCGGATCGTGGGACAGGCAGACGTCGACCTCGGACACCATGATGGCAGGCTCGGACATGTGCTTGATCTCCTCAGATGTGCGGATGTGGACACGCTCAGCTCTCTCGCCGCTTGATCGCCTCGGCCGGCGACATGAACTGCCCGTCGACCCGGACCACGGGGACCTCGTGGTCCTGGTAAGCGAGCTGGGCCATCACGTCGACGGCGTCGGGGTCCTCGCCTCTCCGGGCCGCCTCCAGCGGCCGCTCTTCGACCTCATGGCCGGCAAAGCGGGCCTTCACGGCTTCGCACCTGCTGCAGCCAGGCAGGGTCCAGGTGGTGATGCTGTGGCTCATTCCTTTCTCCTCTTGCCAGACTCCACGTGGCGCTGCCGACGCCTGGCTCACCACAAGATGGCGTCGAGGAACCAGGCGGGCAGCATCTTGCGCGCCATTTTCACGAACTTGCCGAAGTCCGAATCCAGCACGTACGTCTGGGCGTAGTCCGTCTCCGAGCGGATCGAGCGCCCGTAGCTCTGGACGAGCTTCAGGGCGGCCAGCCACAAGTAGTAGTGCCAGTTGGCCTTCGTCCGGAGCTTCAGCTGCTTGTCGCTGTTGGCGTCGGGATACGGCACCTTGCAGATTAGCTGGAACCGCGATAGGTCGTCCTTCAGGTCGAGGCCCTCGTGCAACGCGGGCGCCACGAGGACCGACGCCTGGCGGCGGGCATGCTCGGCCAACAAGGCGTCCTTGGTTGGGAAATCCTCCTGAAAGAGCAGCCGGCCGCGGTAGCGCCGCGCGATGTTGTCGCGGATGAAGTTCGTGATCCCGAAGGAATGGGCGTGGATGATGCCGCGGTCGGCGGCGTGAAGGTCGAGGGCCTTCTCGATCTTCAGCACGAGCAGCGGCAGCGTCTCCCGCCGGCTCTTGAACGACATGCTGCCGACGTAGCGCAGGCGGATGCGCCGGTTCGCCACGGGGAACGTGCATGGCACGCGGACGTACTCCACGTCCTCGAGGGGGATGCCGAGGTTCTCGCAGAAGACCTTGTGGCTGAGGATCGTCGCCGACATCAGGAGGACGCGCTCGCCGTAGACGAAGAGCAGCCGGTCGGCGTAGCCGCGGACGTACAGCGGCTTCAGTGTGACCGTGCGGTAGCCGCCGCGCTCCTCCTGCTCCTTCCACTCCGCCACGAACTCGGTCTTCTCCATCTCGTCGAGGAAGGCGTCGAGGCGGAGCTTGGCCTTCTCCCACTTCTCGACGGCGTCGGGGTTGCCGCTCGTCTTGGCCTCCGCCAACTTCGCCCTGATCCGCCTGGCCAGGCCGATCTCACCGAAGTAGCGGCGGTACTCCTCCGGCGTCTCGTGCCGGGGGAACCGCACACCTTCGTCGCGGAAGTCGCGGTCGGAGAGCGAGATCTCGACGAAGTTCATCAGCTGGCCCTCGATGTTGTGAGCCTCGTCGATCACGAGCAGCGGCCGCTTGCCGAACTGCTGGGCATAGTTGGCCTGGAAGAGGAAGCTGGAGAAGTTGAACAGGGTGTGCGCCGCGTCCTGGGCCTCGCGAAGGCGCCGGAAGTACGGGCATCGAATCCAGTCCAGGTTCTGCGCCCCCTGCGCTCCCAGCTCGTCGAAGCACTCGGGCAGCTTGGACTTGCCCATCTGCTTGCAGAGGCCGCGGTGGGCGTAGACCCGCTCCTCGCCCGGCCCCAGGTCCTGGTTGGCAAGCCAGCATTCGTATTCGTTGCGGCCTTTGAGGTCCACCAGTGTCGAGCCGAAGTCATTGATGTACTGCTGCTGCAACAGTTTCTGGGTCGTGATCAGATACGACCGCCCGACGTGGTTGGCGAGGGTCCAGGCGATCCCCGACTTGCCGCCGCCCGTCGGCACCTCGATGATGACGAAGCGCTTCCCCCGCTCGAAGGCGCCGGCGACCTGGAGGATCGCCTCCTTCTGGTACGGGCGGAAGCTGGGGTACGGGAAGTGGGCGAGGACGCTCGGAGCGGCCTCGGCCAGGGGTTCAGTCGCCGTTGCCATGGGTTTCCTCTTGGCGCTGCTGCCAGAAGTGGCGCAGCATGTGGTAGACCATCAGCCGCCCGTCCCTGCGATTCCCCGCGAGCCAGAAGGCGATCCCGTGCCGCGCCCACCAGCCGATCATCGAGTTGATCACCGACGACGGGTGGACGCGGGAGAACTCGACCCCGTGCCGGACATCCGCCAGGCTGCCCTCGACCACCACAGCCGCACGCTCCATCGCGGCCAGCCGCTCCAGCTCGCGCTCGAACCGGTCCCGCTCCCGCCCGACGCAGGTGAAGAGGTCACTCAGGGTCTTCCGCTCGATGGCGACGCGTCCCTCCATGCCGGCGACGGTGTAGTCGCCGGTCGGCAAGCCCACCTTCGCCGAGCCGAGGAAGCCCAGCGGGAGCGACTCCCGCGTGTCGACGACGATCATCTCGGTGCCGAACTTGGGCCTGCGGGCGCGTGCCACGGTCTCTCTCCTGCGTCGGGCGGGAAACGGGGAGCCGGTGCGTCAGAACTGGAGGTCCTTGTCCTCGACCTCCTCGGCAGCCGCCTGGGCCTCCTCGATGCGGGCGAACCACTTCACGCGGTTCCGCGTCCGGCCCTCATACTCCTCAACGCCGACCCGCAGGATGGCCTTCTTGTTCATCAGGTGAGACTTGGCCTTCATGAGGTCTGAGGCGGACTTCGCCTCGTAGCCCAGGATGCCCAGGTCGCGCTTGACGTAGGGGAGGTTCTTCCCAGTCAGCCAGAAGCTGTGCCAGACGTGCCGGCCCTCGTGTTCCCCCTCGAGCACCTCGAACTGGACGTTGAGGCCGAGGTTGTCGTTCGACGACTTGATCAAGTCGGCATCGATAACGAGGCACTTGTAGTCGCCCTCGGGCAGCGGCTCGAAGCTGCCCTCGGCGGCTGCCTCGGTCTCCTGCCACTCCGCGTCCAGCTCTTTCAGCTGCCTGAGGATGTCCTTGTCGCTCATCGGTCAGTCTCCTTCGGAAAAGGGTTGGGCGGCCTACGCCGCATCCTCGGTCTTGGCGGCCTTGCCGTTCTTCGGCGGCTTGGTTGGCTTGGGCTGCTCCGCAGCCGGTTCCGCCGCCTTCGCTTGCTCGCCCTCGGCAGGCGGCTTGATGCCGTAGATCTTGCGGAAGAGCGCCGTCAGGTCCGGCGGTTCGACGGGGTTGACGCAATGCACGCGGGTCTTGGCGATGAACTCGTTGTTGCCCGCGAAGTGCAGCTCGCGGTCGCCCGTGGCGGGGTTGACCACCAACCGGCCGACCAGATCGACCAGGCCGCACAGCTCGAGGGCGAACTTCCGGCTCACGAGCGGCACGTGCTTGGTGACCGTCTGGTCCTCGCCCATCTCGACGTCGAAGGGCATCTCGAGACAGGTGAAGACGGTCGTGATGCCCTGGGTGCGGAGGTCGCGGAAGTGCCGGACGATGTCCCGCAGCAACTCGCTCGTCTCCGCGTGCTCCTTCAGCGTGGCGAAGGTCCGCTTCTTCGAGCGCTTGCGCTCGGCCTGGATCGCCTTCTCCAACTCGGACAGGCTGTCGAGCGCGACGAAGCGGTACTTCAGGGTGCCGTCCCGCAGGCCCTCGTAGATCTCCACCAATTCCTCGAAGCTCTCGGGCCGCACGATGTCGTGCTCGGTCCTCGAGAGAGTCTCGACGCCGCGGTCGAAGTCGATGATCAGCGTCAGGCCGACGGGCAGCGACCCGACGCACCAGGTCTTCCCTCGGCCGCTGTCGCCATAGACGAGGAGCGACTTCCCCTCGCTCGCGAGCTTGTTGGCCTTGACGACGGTCACACTCACCTCTGGGTCTCCTCTCACGTCCCGAAAGATGTCCTGGAGGACGTCGAGGACGGTCGGGAAGCCGGCCTCGACATCCTTCTCCTCTGAGCCGTTGGCGTCACTGGCGTGCGCCATGTCTTCACCTCATGCTTGTCGGAGGTGAACCTTGCCTTGGCGTGCCTTACCTCGCCCGGCCATGCCAGGCATCGCCGAGCCCTGCCTCGCCCCGCAAAGCATCGCATTGCCAAGCGGAGCACCGCCTCGCCCAGCCTTGCCGCGCAACGCCCAGCAACGCCTAGCAGCGCCTTGCCGCGCCAGGCGCCACTGTGTGGCACGAGGAGACATCAGGAAGCCTCCCTCCATGCCACAACCTTAAACCGCCCGAACGGCCCGCGGCGGTCGGGGCGGAAGTCGCCCAGGCCGATCTTCGACCCCGCATCATCAACAAGCTGCCGGACAAACTCGGGGGAGAAGATCGAGGTGTCCACCTCCAACGTGAACGTGAGCTTCCAGTCATCGATCCGAGGCCGATGGCACATGATCCGACCACCAGTGCTGGGAATCACGACACTTCGGCTGTCGACCTCGAAGCTCTTCGTCCCGAGCGGGCAGACGATGTCCTGGATCGTGATGCCGGCCGGCACCAGCGACGACCGCGTCGTGGTGACCTTGCTCTTGGCAACCTTGTGGAACTTGCCCGCCGCGACCAGGCAGGCGAAGACATTCGGGCCTGGAACGTAGAGGCCGCCTTTGTCGTCCACGTAGGCCCTTCGGGTCGCCTCCTCCCGTGGCGAGTCCTTCTTCCCCACCATGGCCGCCGACGTTCCGCTGCTGATCTTGATCTCGTTCTGCTCGCAGAACCTGTTCATCAGCAGCGGCGTCACTCCCTGGATCGTTGCCTCGATTCGCACGTCGGTCTCCTTTCTCGATACCAACCTTGCCTTGGTTTGCCTCACCGCGCATCGCCAGGCAGAGACTTGCTGCGCGAAGCCTTGCAGCGCCACGCTCCGCCTCGCCACGCCCTGCCGGGTACCTCCTAATCGATGACCACGTACTCGTTGTCCGTGTGCAGTTGCACGCCGGGCACGACCTCGCCCGTCGTCTTGAAGTGCGCGAGAACAGCGTTGCGGTCCACCTTGACCTCGACGACCTCGCGCTTGAATCTGGCAGGGACCTCATCGGCGTTGACGACTTCGCACGACGCGGGTGCCCTGCGCCTGCTCACGGACAACAGCTCGCCCTTGATCCTCTGCGTGTCCGTGGAGCGCAGCGCGGCGAGCACGTAGCACTTGAGCCACTCGGTCCTCCTCTCCAGCGTGCCCTGGCGCTCGGCCAGGCGCTGTCGCTCGGCCTTGATGGCCTCAGCGTCGGCCTGGAGGGAGCGGATGATCTTGCCAATGGCCTCGATCTTCGACCGGAAGCCGTCCTCGACCTTGAGCAGCTCGGCAAGTTGGCCTTCGTCCACCTCGCCTTCGCCCTCATCGATGGCGTCGAGGATCTTCTGGTACTGCACAGCCAACTCGTAGAGCTTCACGGTGTCTCTCCTTTCGCGGCCGCGGCGACGACCGCCTCCCCAGGTTCCGTGACCCGCTCGACGACGTAGCACCCGTCGCCGAACTCCTTGGTCATGTACCGGGTGAAGAGCTTGGCGACGCAGCGGCCGACTTCGCTGCTGCGGTCGATCTCGACCACCCGCGCCGCCCGGTCGAAGCGGAACTTGGCGTCGAGCCGCATCTGGGCCTCGCCGAACAGGTTCTCCACGTTGATGGCCGCGAGGAAAAGCCTCTGGGCGATCTTCCCGTGGGGAATCTCGTCGGTGAATTGGAATCGGTAAAGCTCACGCATCGGTGTTGTCTCCTCTACGGGGGTTACTTGCCGTTTTTTCGGGATTGTTAACCTCAGCCCGGAGATTTTTCTGGCGGGCGGCACGGACGGCCGCCGGGCGCGCAGCGCGTGGAGCGGAACGTCACGGGTCGGGGATGCCGGACGGGGGGCCATGCGAAGACCGCCAGAACGTCTTCCCTCAGTGCGTAACGGCTTGGGGGTCGGCGGCTTATGGTGTGGGGACGGCGGTCGGGCCCTGCATCTTGGTCATCGGGGCTTGACAGGTGCTAAAGGCTGTCCTACAATATAGAGCGCGTTTGGAGAGCGCCATGAAGGGTCTGACCAAGAGACAAGCTGCCATCCTCGAGTACATCGCCGACCGCATCCGCGGCGACGAGTACCCGCCGACCCTCCAGGAGGTCGCCGACACCTTCGAGATCAAGTCCACGTTCGCGGTGCGGCGGCATCTGGCCGCCCTTGCACGGAAGGGCTACATCGAGAGGGACACGGGTGCGTTCCGGGGCATCCGGCTCACGGCGAAGGTCCGCAGGGAGACCGACGTGCCCATCCTGGGCCGCGTGGCCGCCGGCTCGCCGCTTCTGGCCGAGGAATGCCTGGACGGACACCTGCCCATCGGGCATCTGTTCCGCAACCCGCACGAACTCTTCTGCCTGAAGGTCGTGGGCAACAGTATGGAGGGCGCCGGCATCCTGGATGGCGACTACGTCGTCGTCCGCCAGCGGCCCGACTTCGTCGATGGCGAGATCGGCGTTGCCATCCTGGACGAGGCGGCGACGGTCAAGCGCCTGCGCCGCGTGGGCGGGAAGATCGAGCTGAAGCCGGAGAACCGGCGACTCAAGGCCCGGCTCGTGGGCCCCGAGGACGGCGAGTTCCGCTACGTAGGCAAAGTGGTAGGAGTGCAAAGGCTTCCCGAGGGGAAGCCAGCGAGCCTCTGACAGCTCGTCCTAAAGGGTAGAGCTACCTTTACCGTCCGCCGGGACGAATTAGGGTCCGCTTCCGAGCCACGGGGCTGCAGGAAGGCGGACCCTTTCTTTTTGCGGGAAAGGAGAACGCCAATGCTCGGGCACCCATAGGCCGAGGGAGCGTCGTCTGGTTTTTCACACAGTTTGCACAGGAGAGGCACATGCCGAAGAGGAACACGACGAACCCGAGGGAGGCGGGCGGCCGCGAGAAGGCTCGCGAGGGCGCCCTGAAGGAGACCCGCAGGCCCTATGGCGAAGGCTCGATCATGCGGATGGAAGGGGCCGTCTTCATCAGGCTGCCGGCCATCTCGGCCGGGTCGGCCCGCCTGGACGAGGCCATCGGCATCGGCGGCCCGCCAAGTGGCCGCGTGACCGAGACCTGCTGCCCCGAGCCGGCGGCCCCGAGCATGGCCCTGGCGTCGTGAACTACGGAGACGAATCCCCGTGAACGTCCAAGGCCCTTCCACACAAGATGCCGAGCGGTCCATCCATTCCGTTGAGAACTCCTGCCGTCCGCAGGCGCACCTCCCCGTTCAACGGATCGGGACCCTGTGCGAGGCCCGCGTGGCCTCGCGCCCGCCGCTTGGAACCCAGGGTTCGTGGGCGATTCCAGTTGGCGCCAAATTGGGTGTGAACGAACTGTCGAACGGCGAGAAGCCGCCGGACGCGGGAGCCAGAGCCATGAGGAGTGTTCCCCGATGAGCGCTGCCCCGAGACGAGGGCAAGATGATTCCCCCGTCGTCCTGTTGTGCCCGAAGTGCGGGAAGCGGCTGCCACTGAGCGGCCCTATCTCCATGCTCGGCACGACGGGCGTCTACTGCCGCGGCTGCTGCCGCACCGTTCGCGTGTCCATTCAGCTAGGAGACACCGACAAGATACCACCCTCGGTTGAGGGCTGACAATCCGGCAAGTGGGGCAGAGCCTTCGAGCCAGAAACCCCCACTCCACCAAACCATCGCCCGACTCTAAGAGAGCCACAGTAGCCGGCCAGAGCCCTCGAGGCCCGTGCCGTTTGAGCCCAGTCGGAAGGGGACACTCCCCGGCCACTGGGCTCCTTCTTTGTACGCCCGTGCCCCCGGGGTGTCCCGGAAGGGCACGGCCACGTGTTGGAGAACGAGTACGGTGACCTCATCGAACGATGGAAGGTCGATCTCATCCGAGCCAGGGCGCGGCGGTTCGGCTTCCGCCCGGACGACATCCCGGACCTCGAGCAGACCATCGTCCTGGAGCTGCTGAGCGCGGGCTACCGGCCCGGCCTTGAGGGCGGCGCCGCTGAGCGCACCTTCACCATCGCCGTCATTGACCGGCAACTGAAGGAGACGCTGCGGAGCCGCAGGCGCGACCTCCGCAGGGTGAATCACGAGGCGCGGTCGCTCGACGCCGACCCCGCGGCGGCCGAGGAAGTCCCCTCTCCACGCCCCGACAGCACCCTCGACGGCCTTTCTCTCGACGTCCAGGCGGCCATGGTGGGCCTGACCCCCACGGAGCGGGCCATCTGCCAGGCGCTCAGCGAGGGCCAGAGCCAGGCTGACATCGCGCGCGAGCGCGGGTGCTCCCGAGCCGCCATCTCCAAGCACATCGCCCAGGTCGCGCTGAAGCTCTGCGGCTGGGGCGTCGACGCCTACGTCACCGGCCGCAGGAGAAAAGGCCAGGGTTAACAAACGGCCAAGAACGGCAAGTAACCCTATGGGGCAGCGCCCGGTAGCCGCTGCTCGTTCCGTGGGATGCCCCCGCATGGCGCGGGGTGAGCCGAAGGCGGTCACGCGATGTCAGCCTACCGACGGGGAACGCAACGTCCGAGCAGCGAAGGCGATCTCGCCCTGGCATGGGGCTGTGACGAGGTGCCGCCTTCGGGGCAGCAGATGGAGCGCATCCGAGATGGCCTGGGCATCGTGTTCGAGCTGCTCGCCCGCCGATACCGCCGGGAGCACGGCCGCGGGAATCCGCCCCACACAGGGCAAGAATTGCCTTGACTACCGCGGCGGAACATGCCCCTATGTCCCCCCGACCGGGCCACCACAGGAAAGGAGGCCGCCATGACCGACAAGACGAGGACGCGGAGCCACAAGCCCGCCGTGGGCTACGCACGACGGTCCACGGACCGCCAGGAGCAGTCCCTCGGCGACCAGCGGAAGGCCGTCGAAGCCTACGCCCAGAAGGCCGGCTACGAGATCCTGGACTGGTACACCGATGATGCGATCAGCGGCGCGGGGGCCGACGACCGCGCGGCATTCCTTCGCATGATCCAGGACGCCCAGCAGCCCAGCCGGCCCTTCGACTACATCCTGGTCTACGACGTGAAGCGGTTCGGCCGCCTCGACAATGACGAGACGGGCCACTACCGCTACCTGCTCCGCAAGGCCGGCGTCGAGGTGGTCTACGTCGCCGAGAACTTCAACGGCGATGACACCGACGACCTCCTGCTGCCCGTGAAGCAGTGGCAGGCGCGCCAGGAACTCCGCGACCTCTCGAAGGTGACCATCCGCGGGCTGCTGAGCAAGGCCGACGGCGGGTGGTGGATGGGTGGGACGCCGCCCTACGGCTACGACCTGGCCTACTGCAACGCCCAAGGCGAGTTCCTGATGATCGTCCGCTTCATGCCCGACGGGAGCAAGCAGGTGCTCAACGGGAAGGGCGAGCTTCAGCGGGTGATCAACCGGCGAGACGCCCTGCTGACCTCCAAGCAGGACCGGGCGCGCCTGGTGCTCAGTGACCCCGCGCGCGTGGCCGTGGTGCGGGAGATGTTCCGCCTCTACGTCCGCGACGGCCTGGGC
>Ga0209506_1001400_pt1 | contig 25606 bp, 20 predicted proteins | sample AD_JPNHG2_MetaG_FD_184409 | JGI IMG/M metagenome (GOLD analysis project Ga0209506, IMG submission 184409) | Active sludge microbial communities of municipal wastewater-treating anaerobic digesters from Japan - AD_JPNHG2_MetaG (SPAdes) (version 2) | ecosystem: Engineered > Bioreactor > Anaerobic...
CTGCTGTTCTTCAACTCCCGCACCGCGGACGGCCACCTTGGCGACTTCACCGACGCCTGCCGCGAGAACAGATCGTACGCCATGCGATCCCTCACCGCACAAAAACCGTTCAAATAAAAACGCCCTGCCGGCAATAGTTACAGCCTGTAATGTGAGCTTGCATCATTGAAACATAGATGGCAGAATTCCCCATGAAATGCTCACGCGTGTCATTTACAGACGGATTTGGGTCTACCGTTTGGCGATGGCCGTTCTGTATCGCGGAGCCTATCGTGCGCGCTTTGACAGAATGTCCGCGCTGTTGACGGTGAATGAGCGTTCGGTGCTGGAGTTGTGTTTCGGCGACACCGTGTTCGCTGAGCATTGTCGAAGGCAGGGGCGCACATGGACGGGCCTGGACGTGAACGAGCGCTTCATTGCTCGCGCCATGGAACAGGGGTTTGACGCGCACCTGCTGGACTTGCGGCATGCGGTCGATCTGCCGGTCAGCGACGTGTGTGTCATGATCGGCTCGTTGTACCACTTTCATGAGAATCTGCCGGAACTATTCGAACGGATCAAGGCGGTGTCCGGACGCTTTCTGATTTCCGAGCCGGTGCGGAATTGGACACACGGCAACGCGTTACTCCGCGGTTTGGCGCGGTGGGGAACGCGTGTCGGAGCAGATGCCGAGACCTTTCGGTTTGACGAAGCCTCGCTACGCGCGAGCCTAGAGACGTTGGGCAGACGTGTCGGATTTAAGTATCGCGTACATCATGTGGCGCGTGACATGATCGTGGAGGTCTTATGGTCGAGCTGAGCGTCGTCATCCCCGTCTACAACAGTGAAGGATGCCTGGAGGAGCTGCAACACCAACTCGGAGAAGCGTTGCGTGAGATCGCGCACGAGGTGATCTATGTCGACGACCAGAGTACTGACGCAAGTTGGGCGACACTCCGTCGGCTTTGTGCGGGCGACCCGTCGCGAGTCGGTGTCCGGTTACGGAAAAATGCCGGACAGGACAATGCGATCCTATGTGGTTTGCGGCGCGCGCGTGGGGCGTTTGTGGTGGTGATGGATGATGATCTTCAGCACGCTCCGTCAGACATCCCCGCACTGTACGCAGCGTGCCGTGAGCGGGATCTGGATGTCTGCTATGCCCGGTTCAGGGTGCTGAGGGAGGCGTGGTGGAAACGGGCCGGAAGCTGGCTGAACGGCAAGATGGCAGAATGGGCCATCGGGAAGCCGAGGGGACTTTATCTTTCTCCCTTCAAGATCATGCGCCGCGAGATCGCCGAGGCGGTTGGCACGAATACGGGCCCATTCCCTTATGTGGATGGCTTGATTCTGAGCGTGACCGGTCAGGTCGGCCAGATCGACGTCGAGCACCGTCTGCGCCATCAGGGGGCGAGCACGTATACGCTGGGCAGGTCGTTGCTGCTGTTCCTGCGGGTTGCGACTGGTTTTTCGGTGTGGCCGCTGCGGGTGGCGTCGTATGCCGGCATGGTGTGCGCGGTCTGAGGGTTTGCGCTGGCGGTGTTTTATCTGGTGGAGTACGCGTTGCGTCAACACCGTGTGGAAGGCTGGATCACGCTGGTGGTCCTACATCTGATTATCGGCGGAATGACGCTCTTCGCGATCGGCGTGAGCGGAGAGTATCTGGGCCGTCTCTACTTGACGTGCAGCGGCAAGCCGCAGTCATCGGTAAAAGAAACATGTGGAGGTGAGGCATCGTGATCCCGTTCAACCGTCCGACCATTGTCGGCAAAGAGCTCGACTACATTGCAAAAGCGGTCGCGAACGGCAAGCTCTCGGGCAATGGGCCGTTCACGCAGAAATGCCAGCATTTTTTTGAAGAGCGGTACGGTTTTACCAAGTGCCTGCTGACGACCTCCTGCACAGACGCGCTGGAGATGGCCGCGCTGCTGGCGAACATCCAGCCCGGCGATGAGGTGATCGTGCCCTCCTACACCTTTGTTTCGACCGCGCTCGCGTTTGTGCGGCAGGGGGCGCGGATCGTGTTCGCTGACAGTTCGCCCAGCCATCCCAATATGGATGCATCGAAGTTGGCGGAACTGATCACACCGCGTACCAAGGCGATTGTGCCGGTACATTATGGCGGTTACGCTTGCGACATGCACACGATCCTGGCGGTGGCGCGGCGTCACAAGCTCCTGGTGATCGCCGACGCGGCGCAGGCGATCGACGCCTATTACACGGCTGATCTTGGCGAGGGGATCTATCCGTGGCACAAGCGGCTCAAAGCGGTGCGGGACGAACTGCCGTTGGGCGGGCTCGGCCATTTAGGCTGTTTCTCCTTTCACGAGACCAAGAACATCCAGTGTGGCGAAGGCGGCATGCTCGTGATCAACGACCCGCGCTTCATCCGGCGCGCGGAAATCATCTGGGAGAAGGGAACCAACCGCGCGGAATTTGCGCGGGGCGAGATCAACAAATATGAGTGGGTGGATGTCGGATCCTCGTTTTTACCTTCGGGCATCACGGCCGCGTTTCTCTACGCCCAGCTCAAGGCGCTAGATAAAATCCAGAAACGGCGTAAGAAACTGTGGCGTCTTTATTACTCGGCGCTGAAACCGCTGGCAAGTCAGGGCTTTTTTGAAATCCCGGTGCTCCCGCCGTATTCCACCAACAACGCGCACATGTTCTATCTGGTCTGCCGCTCGCAGGCGGAGCGCACGCGCCTCATGGCATTTCTCAAGGCGCGTGATATTCAGGCAGCGACGCATTATCTCAGCCTGCGCGCCTCCGCCTACTACCGCGACAGATACGAGGGCCCCGATCCGGTCCATTGTCTGAAATTTGTCAACCGGCTCGTCCGCCTTCCCCTCTGACGCATTGAAACACGAAGAAGCTGACAGCGTCGTAGATGCGGTGAAAGCCTTTTATCTTGGGCAACGGTGAGATGGCGCAACAAGGGGCACGCGCGGGTGAACCGCCCCGTCAGTACGTCGCCATACGGACAGCCAGTCGGCGTCACGTCGCCTTTGCCTTTTTGTCACGCACACGGCGCACAAGGATATAGACCACTACGACAGCCGCACAGAACACCAACGCCGCGACCGTGGCCGTCTTGAGATAAGGACGCCACAGGGCCTCACTTTGTCCGGCCATGTAACCGATCCATGCCAGCGCCGAGATCCAGATGCCGGCACCGAGTCCGGTATAAAAGAGGAACCGGACAAGGTTCATCTGTACGAGGCCCGCTGGCAGCGACACATACTGCCGCACCACCGGGATCAGGCGCGCGGTGAACGTTCCGACTTCGCCGTGGCGGCTGAAAAACCGTTCCGCCTTTTCAAAATTTTTTTCGGAAATGAAAAAGTATTTGCCCCACTTCAACAGCAAAGGCCTCCCCAGCAGCAATGCGAGATAATAGTTGAACAGCGCACCCAGCCAACTGCCCAAGACCCCCATCGCGATGACCATCCAGATGTTCATTTCGTGGCCCGCCACATAGCCTTCGGAATTCACATAGTTGGGCGACGAGAGATAACCCGCCGGAATCATGACGACCTCGCTGGGGAAGGGGAAACAGGAGCTTTCCAGGAACATCATGATCACAACGCCCCCGTAACCCCATTGCCCCACCGTGTTTACGATCCACTGCACGATCTGATCCATGTCATCTCCGCTTGAGGACACACCCATACTCTACCCCGCCGGACGTCGCGAGGCAGGCAGAAAAAGGGTTGCAAGAACGACTTGGCCCCAACCGCAGGTTCCCGAGGGCCCCCTCAAGGATTACATCCGCTCGACCACGATTTCGGGGTCAATCGACTCGCGCAGGATCCGCTCGATGCCTTGCTTGAGCGTCATGGTGGCGTGCGGGCAACTGCCGCATGCGCCGCGCAGCCGCAGTTTGACCGTCTTGCCTTCAATCGCCACCACGTCCATGTCGCCGCCATCCGCCTGCAGCATGCCGCGCAGTTCTTCCAGTTTGGCCTGAATCTGTTCCGTCATTGTAGACTCCTTTTCAAAAAGAGCTATGATGCCGTAAACGCAACGTGCCGTCAAGCGACGGGCGAAAGTGGCAGGAAGGAGGAAGGCGCAGTCGGCAGTGGGCGGCACGATTGGAAAGAGGAAACTCTGACTGTCATCCTGGCAAAAACGAATCCGGCATTTTGAGACACGACCCGCGACCTTCGGCCTGCGGTCACCAGCCGATGCGGTGGCCGCAGCGAAACCACCCTGCCCGTCGGGCGTCGAGCCCGTTCTTCGAGCCCGTTCGTTCCCGAAACGCGTTGACTCTACAGCAGAAGAGAATTACGATGCTGGCATTGACGACGCAAACGGACGTTACCCGTGTGCGTAAGCATCTGTGGCCATAAGGAGCATGAGAAAATGAAGCCTAGAATGATCGCTGCCATCGCGGTGATGACCGCATTCGTCGTAAGCGCCCAGGAATCAGCGAAACCCCGGGAGCCAATCCGCTGCGAGATCGGTGACGTACGGCTCAAGGGCTATCTTGGCGAGCGACTTGACCTGATGATCGAACGGCACGTGATCGGGACGGATGTCGACTACATCACCGCGCCCTTCCAGGAAAAGACGGAAACCAAGCGCTGGTGGCAGACGGAGTTCTGGGGCAAGTACATGCACTCGGCCATGCCGTACCTGCAGTACACCGGCTCCGGGAAGCTGAAGTCGAATGTCGACCGCGGCATCGAACGCATCCTCGCCTCGCAAGAGAAGAACGGCTACATCGGCAACTATCCGGACGAGCTGCGCTGCGGCGAGGGCTGGGATGTCTGGGGCATGAAGTACACGATGATGGGCCTTTTGCACTACTACGACGTGACGAAGTCTTCAAAGGTTCTGGAAGCGTGCAAACGGCTTTGCGATTATGTGATTGCGGAGTTGGGGCCGGACGGCAAACGCGGTGTTCGCCTGTATCAGACCGGCAACTGGTCCGGATATGCCAGCTCGTCGATCCTCGAGCCTGTGGTGTGGCTCTACCGGCGGACGCAGGACAAGAAATACCTCGATTTCGCGGCCTATCTGGTCAAGGACATGACCGAGGCGGAGGACGGCCCGCGGTTGCTCGACCTCGCCCTGAAGGGCATTTCCGTCGCGGACCGCAACGGTTACGGCAATAAGGCCGAGGCTCATGGCGGATACGTGATGAAGCACAACCGCTGGAAATCCTATGAGATGATGAGCTGCTACCAGGGCATGCTCGATTACTACGAGGAGACCGGGCGTAAGGATCTTTTCGATGCGGCGGTTGCGACCGGCAACGACATTATCAAGGAGGAGATCAATCTCGCCGGCGGTTGTGCCTGTTCCGAGGCCTGGTTCCATGGTGCACGCAAGCAACATCTGCCCTATCTGCGGCTTCAGGAGACATGTGTCACGACAACCTGGATGCGTTTTTGCGAGAAGCTGCTGGATCTGACGGGCGATCCGAAGTGGGCGGATGAGATCGAGCGCACGTTCTACAATGCCTATCTCGGCGCCATGAAGGCGGACGGCTCTGAATTCGCCGGTTACACGCCGCTCTCCGGTAACCGTTATCACGGCCAGCATCACTGTTACATGCACACGGACTGCTGCACGGCGAACGGCCCGCGCGGTTTCCTCTGCTTCCTCAAGGGACTCTTCCGGACGACGGGTGACGCGGCGATCTTTAATTTCTACGCATCCGCTCTGGTGCAGGGTGTCATTCCCAAGACCGGCAAGAAGGTCGCCTTTGACATGTACTCGCTGTATCCGCGCTCGAACGCCGCCCGGATCGTCAGCCACACTGAAAACGCGGGCGTCGTTCCGATCAAGCTGCGTATCCCGAAATGGAGTGAGGCGACGGTCGTGAAGGTGAACGGCGAGGAACAGAAGGGTGCCGTTGCCGGCTCTTATTTCACGATCGCGCGCGAATGGAAGCTCGGTGACATCGTCGAGATCAGCTTCGACATGCCCGTCATTGCGCACAAACTCGAACATCACGTCGCTTTCACGCGCGGTCCGGTTCTGCTGGCCCGTGACAGCCGTTTCGGTGATGGCGATTTCACCGAGCCCTTCCGACGGGGTATCAAAGACGGGCAGCGCATGACGGGATTCTCTGAGGTACGTAAGCCGACGGACGACATCTGGATGGCATTTTCCGCGACGCTGCCGCTCGGCTCGCACCACGAGAACCCCGAGGGCCGCCTGCCGACCACCGTGTTCTTCTGCGACTATGCGTCGGCCGGCAACACCTGGCAGCGCGACAACTACTACCGCACCTGGTTCCCGGAAGAGTACGCGCCGACGGAGTGAGGTTGCCATTCTGAAACGGTGTATGGCATACTGACTGGCACATGGCACGTATGACTCACATTATGCGACGATCACTCTGGCTGGCTTTGACACTGCTGTCGTTTTCATCAGCGCGCGCGGCGGTCACAATCAGCGAGTTTGTCGCTGACAACGGCGGCGGGCTGTTGACAGCCGCAGGCGAGGCCAGCGACTGGCTCGAACTGCACAACAGTGGCCCTGACACGGTCGATCTCAGCGGCTGGTTCTTGAGCGACAACGCGTCGACGCTCACCAAGTGGCGCATACCGGACGGTACGCTATTGGCGTCCAACGGTTATCTTGTGGTGTTTGCGGACAGTTCGCCTGTTTCCTCCATCAACGGCGAACCGCATGCCTCCTTTAGCCTCTCAAAGGACGGCGAGTTCTTGGGCCTGACCGGCCCCGACGGCGTGACGCTGCATGACGCCTATCTGCCCGCTTTTCCTCCGCAGATAAAAAATGTCTCGTACGGCCGTGCGCCGCGCGTGCGTACGTTGATTGACGCGGTAACGCGCGTACGTTTCCGCGTGCCGCAAGCCGAGGGTTTCCCCCGGTGGCGAGAGTCCGCCGGTGGGTTGGGTTTCAGCAGCACCGTCGGCGCTTTTACCGTGCGTTTCTACAGGATGACCGGCAACATCGCCAGCATCGATGCCGCCGAGAACATGGTCGCAAATCCGTCGGCATGGGCTACCGACCGAACCTATCCGGTGACCGGTTCTTACGAAACCATTGACTTCTATGAGTCAAGTGCCTCGGGGACTTTTACGCATGACCGGCCCTTCCCTGGATTGAACGTCGGAGAAAACATCAACTATTTTGTGGTCACGGCCGAGACCTCGCTGTATGTGCCGCAGGCCGACCAGTGGACCTTCTGTGTCGGCAGTGATGATGGCTTCCGTCTACGTATCTCGGGGCATGGCGTCGCTTTCTCCACTGAGTTCGCATCCGGACGCAGTTTCGGCAACACGCTGGCTGTCTTCAATTTCCCGGTGGCAGGTGTTTATTCGCTGCAGCTCTCTTATTTCGAAAACACAGGGGGGGCGGCGCTCGAATTTTCTGCCGCGCGGGGCAGCCACAGTGCGTTCGATGCGGCGTTGTTCCGGCTGGTCGGGGATCCTGCCGGGGAGCTGTTGCATGCCGGTGCCATCGGGGCTTTCGCCGACGTCGATGTTTCGGAAGCGATGCTCGGCATCAACTCTCGTCTCGACGCGGAGTGGCGGTTTGCTCTCGATACCACGCCTGCACCAGAGGATACGTTTCTACTCGCCGTCCGTGTGGCGGACGGCTTCAGCGCCTCGCTAAACGGTACACCGATCGCCTCGCTCAACATGCCCGCGACGCTGGATTGGAATAGCGAAGCTACTGCCGCGCGCTCGATCGCGGAGGCGGTCGAACCGCTGACCATCGTCGTGCCGCCCGCTCTCTTCACCGCCGGCACCAATGTGCTGGCCGTCACCGCGCTCAACCAAACCGCTTCTGACGGGGACTTCCTGATCCAGCCCGTGTTGACATGGCGTACCGCCGCCCAGTATCCGTTCTATTTCAAGACGCCGACTCCCGGTGCCGCGAACAGCCGTGCCTACAACGGCCCGACGCCCGAGATCATGGTCAGTGAACCGCGCGGTTACAAGATGGCACCTTTCACCGCCACGCTTGCCTGTCCTGAACGGCCGGATGCCGAAATCCGTTACACGCTCGACGGCAGTACGCCCACCGCCGGCAGTCTGCTCTATACGAATCCGCTGTCGGTGACCGCCACCACCACATTGCGCGCCGCAGTCGTCGATCCGGAGAGCGTGCAGCAGCGTGTCACCACCGTCACCTGGCTTTTCTTGGAGGACGTGTTGCGGCAGGGCACGGCACCCCCGCCGGGCTGGCCTGCGGATCGCGCCGTGAACAACCACAAAATGGAATATGGCATGCGCCAAGAGATCGTCAGCAGCGACCCCGTGCGGCTACGGGCCGGCATGACCAATGCGATCCCGTCGATCTCGCTGGTCACCGATCTCGTGCACCTGTTCAGTCCGCAGACCGGCATTTACGTCAATCCGGCCAACGATGGCATCGGCTGGGAGCGACCGGTCTCGGTCGAACTGATCGATCCGGTGCGAGGCCCCACCGCCGAGTTCCACATCGACGCGGGTCTGCGCATCCGCGGCGCTTTCAGCCACAGTGTCGATAACCCCAAGCATTCGCTGCGACTCTTTTTCCGCTCGCAGTACGGCGCGGGCAAATTGCGCTTCCCGCTCTTTGATGACGAAGGTGCTGCCGAGTTCGACAAGGTCGACCTGCGCACCTCGCAGAACTATTCGTGGGCGTATCAGAACAGCGATCTCGACACCTTCGTGCGCGAGACCTTCTCGCGTGACGCCCAGCGCGAGATGGGCATGCCTTACACGCGCAGCCGCTACTACCATCTCTACATCAATGGCCAGTACTGGGGCCTCTGCCAGACCGAGGAGCGTGGCGATGCCGATTACGCAGCAACCTATCTGGGCGGCGACAGCGATGACTGGGACTGTATCAAAACCTCAATCCCCGGCTACGTGACAACCGCGTCCGACGGCAACTTCGATGCCTTCTACGCCCTTCACGATATCGCCGTCAATCAAGGCTTTTCTGGTGCGTATGCGGACAACTACATGCGTGTCAAGGGGCTGAATCCGGACGGTTCGCGCAACCCCGCCTATCCGGTCTATCTCGACGAGGACAACCTGATCTGTTATATGCTCTGCGCCTACTATACCGGCGACCCCGACGCGCCCATTGGCAGCGGCGGCACAAAACCCAACAACATGTATGCGCTCTACAACCGCGCGAATCCCGACGGTTTCAAATGGTTACGCCACGACGCCGAACATTCGCTCGGCGCCAACGGCGGGGTCAACGCCGACACCACCCAGCTCGGGATCAACCTGCTGGCGCAGAATCTCTTTAATCCGGCCACGTTGCACCACCGGCTTACTGCTCATCCTGATTATCGCATGCGCTTCGCCGATCTCGCGCAGCGTTATCTTTACGGTGACGGCATCTTCACGCCAGAACGCGCGAAAGCGCTTTTCAAGAGCCGTATGGATGAGATCGATCTGGCGATCATCGGCGAGTCGGCCCGCTGGGGCCGTGGCCGTACTCGCGACGGCACTTGGGTGCCCGCCTGTGAGGCCGTACTCAACTATCTGACGCAGCGCCGTGACATCGTGGCCGCCCAGTTCCGCGCCCGCGGCTGGTTGCCTGCGCTCGACGTGCCGCGCTTTTCCGCGAACAGTGCTGCCGTGCCGCCCGGCTATGCACTGCTGGTCAGCGCGACCAACGCCTTCTATTACACGACGGATGGCACCGATCCACGTTTGCCGAATGGCGGCATCCATCCCGCTGCCATTGCGGTGAACGTCGAGCGGACGCTCGTCCTGCCGCAGAACCTGATCACGCGTGGCGCCGCCTGGCGGTACTACGATCTGGGATCTGAGCCCGCCGCGCAAGGCCTGGTGACTTGGCGTGACCGCACGTATAACGCCGCCGCATGGCCGCAGGGGCCGGCTACGCTCGGCTTTGCCGGCAACAACGGCAATCCGGTCGCCACCGTCACGCGGCGCTATGTGAACGGCGTCTCCGGCACGCAGGTCACGACCACCTACTTCCGCCACACCTTCACGTTGGCATCGACTGAAAACATCATCGGACTCACGCTGGAGATGTTGCGCGATGACGGTGTGATCGTCTTCCTCAACGGCACGGAAATCCTGCGTGACAACATGCCCGCCGGCGCGGTGTCGTATGGCACATGGGCATCCTCCACGGTCGGTGCGCCTGCCCAGAACACCTATTTCACCTATGCCTTGGACGTCGCCCACCTGTTGCGTGCCGGCGAGAATATACTGGCCGTTGAGCTGCACCAATGCAATGCCAACAGCACCGATCTCTACTTCGACCTTGCGCTCACCACCGTGCCGCCGGCGGGGCTGGCCGACGGCTATTGTGCGACCGTGACGGTGGATCGTGCGACCACAGTGCTGGCCCGCGCTTTCAACGGCAACGAATGGAGCGCGCTGGCCGAGGCCTCATTCAGTGTGGAGCGCCCGGCGGACTACTACGCGCCGTTGCACGTTTCCGAACTGATGTACGCCCCGCCTGCTCCTGCGGCAGGCAGTCCGTACGTGAACGATGATTTTGCCTGGCTCGAATTGCGCAACGCCGGGGTTACCCCGCTGGCGCTTGAGGGCGTGCGGTTCGCGTCAGGAATCAGCCACACGTTCGGGCCGGTCGCGCTGGGGCCCGGTGCGCGCCTGGTGCTCGCCAAGAATCCGGCGGCCTTCGCCGAGCGCCATGGCGCGGATATCATGCCTGTAGCCTGGGAGAGCGGCAATCTGGCGCGCAAAGGTGAGGAGCTATCGCTGGTCGATCCGGACGGCAACAATATCCTGACCTTTACCTATTCAAACACCTGGTACCCGGAAACCTACGATGCCGGTTGTTCCCTGGTGGCGGTCGATGCGGACGCGCCCGAGCCGCTCTGGAGCAGTGCGGACAACTGGCGCCCCAGCCGCGTTGCAACCGGCACGCCGGGGTTGCCCGACGCCGCGCTCTTCACCGCCGCGCGCCTGGCAACAGACGGCGTGCTACAGCTCGACGCTCTGGGTGTAGAGGGGACGGTGGAGCTTTGGTTTTCCGACGATCTTGCCACTTGGCAACCGTGCGCGACGGAAGTCTGGTCGCTGAACGGCGGACGGCTGAACATCGACCTACGCCATCCCTCTATATCCGCGCGCACGCGCGGCTTCTTCCAAATCCGCTTGCATGACTGATCCGTTGCCGGACGAAGGCGGTCTGTCCGTCCTCGTGGTAGGAACTTCTCACGAGCGGCGCACTGGCCACATAGCCAAAGCCGAGTGCGAGGGCTATCTCGCGCAAACGGTCGAATTCAAACGGCTCCACGTAACGTTCGATCGGCAGGTGGCGCGGACTGGGCTGGAGGTATTGTCCGGCATAGAAAATCGCGCATCCGGCGGAGAGGGCGTCGCGTAGTGTCTGTTCGATTTCCGCGAGGGTTTCGCCGATTCCGAGCATCAGGCTGGTTTTGGCAATCATGCCGGCATCGGCCGCCTGCCGCAGGACGGCGAGTGACCGCGCGTAATCGGCTTGAGGCCGGGCCTGCGGATAGAGGCGCGGCACGGTCTCCAGATTATGGCCGAAGACATCGGGGCGGGCGCGCACGACCGTGGCGACGGCATCGCGATCACCGTTGAAATCGGGCACCAGCACCTCGATCAGGATACCGGGTACGGCGGCACGGATGGCCTCTATGGTTTGTGCCCAATGCGCCGCGCCACCGTCCGGCAGGTCGTCGCGCGTGACCGACGTGAGCACGACCTCTTTGAGCCCGGTTTCCCTGACAACGGCCGCGACGCGCGCGGGCTCGCCGGGATCGGGCGGCAGGACACGTCGCTTGTCCACATTGCAGAAACGGCATCCACGCGTACACCGGTCACCCAGCAGCATGATCGTGGCGCGTCCGTGCTTCCAGCAGCGTCCGAGGTTCGGGCAGAAGGCCTCTTCACAGACCGTGTGGAGCCCGTAGGCGCGCAAACGGTTTTTGGTGGCGGTAAAAGTGTCGTTCTGCCCGATCGAGACGCGGATCCAAGGCGGTTTTCCGCCGCTGTGCGAGGCGTGTTCTGCGTTCATGGTGAGACATTCTAAAGCACAGAGGCGATGGGATGCAACGCGGACGGAAAAAAACAGTATTCTCCTGTTTGCCATGGCGGCAGGAATCGGGTATAGTACGTCATTGATTACGGTTTTCGACTCGATTTCTGGGTTGGCCGTAGCGCCGTTTTCACATGTGACACGAGGTGATCATGAAAAAAGTGCTGTTCGGTTTGCTGATGGCGGGTTTGGTTGTGTTGGGTGCCGGTGCCGCTGAAAAGGTGCGTTGGCCGGTCTGGTTTGCCTTCAACGACGTGGAGGATATCGATGTCGTCGGGCTCCGTTTGAATCTCCCTTCTGGTCAGTGTGAGCAGGTCACGGGTTTGGATATCGGGTTGATCGGCCGTTCACAGTATTACAACGGTATCCAGATCAACCTGTTCCGTAACGATGTGGCCGACACCCTCGCGGGCTGGCAGATCGGTTGCTACAACTCGACCGGTTTGGGTGACGCGCTGGGCCTGCAGACGGGCCTCTGGAATGAGGCTCAGAGTCTCTTCGGGTTCCAGGCCGGCCTGGTGAACCTCGCGGATTACGCGGAGGGTTTCCAGTTCGGGCTGATTAACCGTGTGGAGGATATGCACGGTTACCAGATCGGATTGATCAACATCATCCGGAGCGGCCGCGTGCCCTTCTGCCCGATCATCAACGCGAGCTTCTAATCGTTGGCAGTCTGATTCGTCAGCGCTTTTGGCGCTGTCATGTGAGCGGCGGGCGCGTCAAAGCCCGCCGCCTTCTTTTGGAGAACATCCATGCAGATCAAACCGTTCGCCGCCCTGCGCCCCGCCCCCGAAAAGGCCGCCGCGCTCGCCTCTGTGCCTTATGATGTGGTCGATACCGCGGAGGCGCGTGTTCTAGCCGCCGGCAACCCCGACAGCTTCCTGCACGTCTCGCGTCCCGAGATTGACCTGCCGGACAGCGTGGACGTTCACGATGACGCCGTGTATGCGCAGGGAGTCAAGGCCTTCCGCGACCTTCAGGCGCGCGGCGTGCTGCTGCGTGAGGCCGGCGAGCGGCTCTACGTCTACCGTCAGATCATGGGGAGCCACAGCCAGACCGGCGTGGTCGCCTGCTGCCATATCGATGACTATGCCAACGACATCATCCGTAAGCATGAGAAGACGCGCAAGGACAAGGAGGATGACCGGACGCGCCACTGCCTCGAGCTGAATGCCAACTCCGGCCCGGTCTTCCTGACCTACCGCGATAAGGCTGCGCTCGACGCGCGGGTCGCCGTCACCCAGCAGGCGGCACCGCTTTACGATTTCACCGCGCCGGACGGCGTGCGCCACACGGTTTGGCGCGTTGAGGGGGATGCCGCCCCGTGGGTCGAGGCGTTCAAACAGGTTCCGCTGGCCTACGTGGCCGACGGCCACCACCGCGCGGCTGCCGCCTTCCGTGCCGGACAACAGCGCCGTGCCGCCAATCCGAACCACACCGGGAACGAAGAGTACAACTGGTTCCTCGCCGTGCTCTTCCCGGAGAGCCAGTTGCGCATCCTGCCCTATAACCGTTGCGTCGCGGATCTCAACGGGCTTGCGCCCGAAGTTTTCTTGGCGCAGGTGTCACGGATTTTCACCACGTCCCCGGCCGAAGGTGCCGAACCGGCCGGCCCGCGTGAGGTACGCATGTATCTTGCCGGCCGTTGGCATGCGCTCACGTGGGAAGAGGTAGAGGCCGATCCCGTTGGGCGTCTCGACGTCAGTGTCTTGCAGGATCGCCTGCTCGCGCCTGTACTGGGCATCGACGACCCGCGCACCAACACGCGCATTTCGTTTGTTGGCGGCATCCGTGGTGCCGGCGAGCTGACGCGCCGCGTGGATGGTGGCCGCGATGCGGTGGCCTTTTCGATGTACCCTGTGACCGTCGCTCAGATGATGGATATCGCGGATGCGGGCCAGATCATGCCGCCCAAGAGCACCTGGTTTGAGCCCAAGCTGCGCTCGGGTTTGCTGATCCACACGCTGGATTGAACCAGGGCTTACAACGCCACGCGCTTGCCGGGCAACCGGCGTACCGGCTGCTGCGGCAAGAGACCCGCTTCATGGCGTGCGGCCTGCGGATGATCGACCACCACGCTGAAGACGCGGTAACGTGCGATGAGGCCGGAAGCGGACTTCATCGCGGGTGGCGGATGGGTCTCGCCGGTGTAGGCCTTGCCGGTCTGACGGCTCTGTTCGTTGAACACCGTCCAGCCACCGGCGTCCTCAGCATCGAGGATTTCTTTCACGTCCTCTTTTGTGAGCCGTGCACGTGACGGCGACGGCCCGACCCCGGCCTTTTCGTACTGGATGCGCAGCGTCATGTCGTTGACGATCGCGGTCGTGATGATCCAGTCGCCGTGGTAGTAGACGATGTTGCGCGCATTCGGCAAGATCATGCGCTTCGCATCATCCAGGTCTTTGCCAGTACCGCCGTAGCGCGCTTCGTTCTGTTTGACGCTTTCACCCACGCGTGCCTGCGCCACACAGGACGCGCCCAGCAGGAAAGCCGCCGCCATGCGGGTGATCCCCGTTCTCGTCTTCACCGGTCGGCCCTCCCTTTACGCGAATTCGTCCTAACAAACTCCGTGATGCGGGTCAGGGTCTCCGGGCTGAGAAAGTGCTCCATTGCGCAGGCATCTTTCTCGGCGGTTTCGTCGGAGACCTTGAGCAGCATCAGGAATTTTTTGAGCAACGTATGGCGACCGAGAATCTCTCTGGCGGCGTGAGAGCCGGCCTCGGTCAGATCGACGGCGCCATACGGCTCTTGCGTGACGAAGCCATGTTTCTTGAGTTCCAACACCGCCTTGATGACCGAAGGCATCTTGACATGCAGGGCTATCGCGACGTCACGTACGCGGGCACCGCCGTTCGCCTGCACCAGCAGGTAGATGGTCTCCAGATAGTCTTCCAGGCTGTTGGTCATGGCTCGTCCATAACTTGAGAGTTGGAAGTTGAACGTTGGGCGCTGAAAGTTAGCCTCTCATGCACTCACGCGAACCAGCTTACTTCTTTTTCTCGAAGCCCTGCTCGTCGATGATCTTTTGCAGCCCGGCCCGCAGCGTGCACTCTTCCGGCAGCACCTTGTTGCGGATCAGGACGTTGCAGGCGTTGCGCACGGCGATGATCTCGCCCTTGCGGCTTTCCAGCCTCTGCTTGTCCAGTCCGCCCAGTTCGGCGAGGTAGGCGCTGGCGATCGTTTTGATCTCGTTGACGCGGGCGTCGGTCTTCTCGTAGGAGATAACCTCCAGCAGACGCTGAAGCGCCGCCGCCTTGTTGGGATCGGAGGGGTTGGCCTTCGCATAGAGCTTCGCTGCGGTCTCGCGCCGCAGGGCCATCACATCCTCCTCCTTGACGGCCGGCCCACCGTGCGTGGTGTTGGCGTAACGCGAGGGAATCTCGCGCAGCCAGATGTTGCGGAAACGCACCGGATTGCCGTGGTCCTGGAGCTGCAGCGGCAGCTTGGTCGGATGCGGCGCGAGCGGACGGCGGCGGCAGTGCGTGGTCAAGCCTTCCATCTCCCAGTGATCCTGCACCAGTACGCCGTTGTGGAAGACCGTGACCGAACCCGGCCACTTCAGCTTATCACCTTCCCAGACCGGCTGGTGGAACACGATGTCGTAGGTCTGCCACTCGCCCGGCCCGCGGCAGGCGTTCACCAGCGGCGGATTCTCGGCGTAGACCGCGCCGGCCTGTCCGTCAGCGTAGTTGGGGTTCTTGTTGCTGCCGTCCGGCAGGACTTCCGTCTCATAAGAGTCCAGCACCTGGATCTCGTAGTTGCCCATCAGGAAAACGCCGCTGTTGCCGCGGCCCTGGCCCTGTCCCTCGACGTTGGCAGGGGCCGCCCACTCGATGTGCAACTGGCAGTCGCCGAACGACTCTTTGGTCCGGATGTAGCCCGCGCCTTTGACCGACTCAAGCGCACCGTCCACCAGGCGCCATTTGGTCGGCTCGCCCTTGGTGCTCTCCCACTTGTCGAGCGAGGTGCCGTCAAAAAGGATAATCGCGTCTGACGGCGGTTTGCCCGGTTCAGCCGTGATCTTTTTGGGCACAGGCCGATTCATGTCATGCACCGCCCACGCATGTTTCGCATCCGGCGTATCACCGTACAATCCAGCCCTGACCCCACAAGCCGTCAACACTGCCGCACCGGCAAACATCAAAGCTTTGCTACAGCTCATCTTCCACCTTTCCTTTTTGAAACAAAACCATCGGCCTTATATTGTCACAAAACCGGCTCTTTGACTATTGCGAAAAGTGGGGTCGTGATAACCGGTCCCGCCGGCCCGTGGCCAGTGTTGCACTGGCCGCGGGCCGGCGGGCTGTTCTTCCCGCTACTTAATGCTCATTAACGTCCCGGACGAGACGTAAATGGCATAGAGCATGCCGGGTTTTTCGCGCACCTTCCACCCGGTGGGCAGTGTATCGGCGACTAACGTGCCGCTGCCGGTCTTCGTGCCGGTCCAGGTCACCAACGGGATCTCCTCGCCACGCCGGATCTGCCATGCCGCCTCGTCGCGCGCCGTGAGCTTGACCGTCGTGGGCGTACTTGCGGCAGAGCTTCCCGGATACAGGCTGAAATTGCCGTAAACAGTCACGCTGTCATGGGTGGTCAGGTCGAGCGTCAAGACGATGTCTCCGCCCTCCATGCGCAGTTCGCTGGGCAGGGACTCGCTGCCGATGGTCAGATTGCAGCATGGGCCGTTCTGCGCGCTCGGCGCGATCGTTCCGCCCTCTTTGATCGTCACATACGCGTTGATTTTGGGCAGGATATGCCCTGAACCACCCAGCACACCGCCCGGCTGCGCCGACACCGGATTCCCGTTGGTGTTGACACCGTTGATCAGTAGCACGCCCTCGTATATTCGGGTAGCATTGTTGTAACTGTTGATGCCTTCCATCACGGTTGTACCGGGGCCGTATTTGTGGACGAAATGGTAGTTGCCGCTGATATTGCAGGCAAGCGTCTGGCGGTTGGTCGTTGTGAAGACGATCTCGCTCGAATTTGTGTTGCCGGGATGCGCCTCAAAGTCGATCGGCCCTATATCGGCATCGGCAACAATCAGCCTGCCGTTACCGGTCTTGACCAAACGCCCGCCACCGTCAGGAGACGAGCTCGTGATCCCACCGCGCCAAATGACCTCACATTTACTTGATGTGTTCGCAACCTGAACCGTCAAGGTGTCGTTCGTCACATCGACCGGATTTTCCCACGTCAGCGTGTCTGTGGCGTAATCGCTCTGCAGACGCAATCTGGCCGGATTGAATCCATCCTGCCCGAGTGTCAGCTTGCGTCGATCCCCGCCCAGATTGACCGTGAGCGGCCCGCCGTAGGCCGAGAAACCGCCGCCTCCGGGATTCTCGGTTGTTCCGGCAAACCCCGGCATGATCGTGTTGATGTGACCCCACGTCACTTGTCCGGCGCCGCTGCCGGTCGTGCGCGTGAACACGCCTGCGGTTTCGAGGATTCCACCGGCGGGGTTCCTGTGGCTCTTGTCGCACAGCAGCAGGGCGGCCTTGCGCGGCAGCGATCCGGCGTCCGGTACTCTCAGGATACCCATGACACCCATCGCGCCCTCGAACCCGCTGAGGTCACCGCTCAGGCGCACCGCGCTGAGCACACCGTTGCCGATCCAGTGGTTCATCACCAGCGCGCCCTTGCCGCTGATGCCGCCCTGCACGTGGAACAGTTCTCGGCCATACTGCGTTTCTGCATGGTTATCGCCGATGAAGGTCAGCGAGCCGCCGCACACCCGGATATGCCGGTTGGCGTGCAGCGTGACGGTGCCCGTCTCGTCAGGCGTACGCAGGATCGCCATGCCCGAGGTGAAGATGTTGGTGGTCGGTGTGGCAGGCAACACACCGAGCGAACCGTCTCCCGCAACACTCAGCAGGGTGTCAATGATGTACGTGCCGCCGGAGTAGGTGTTGTCGGTGCGTTGCAGCGCTATCGCAGGTCCGGACTGGAGGGTTTGGTTACCTATAGACCAGGCGCGTCCAACCGCTGTCAACGCGATCGGTGTATCGTCATTATCGGCAATCACCGCGTCAACGGTGAGCCCAGTCCGAGCCGACACGTTGTTACGGCGGTCACTGATGCGGTGATAATCATACAGAATCAGATCCGATCCGTTGCCGCTGGTGAGCGTCCCGCCTGCAACCACCGTGCCGACGCTGGTCGAAGCCGTGTCGGCGGCCAGCATGCCGCTGCCGAGCACGGTGACGCCCTCTGCCGGCAGTGTCAGATTCACCCCATCGGCCAGCACCAGGCTGTTGGCGGCCAGACTGTCCATGGCCGTCGAGGTTTGCAGCCAGACGTTGCTTTCCGTTCCGAAGCCGTTGTCGTATTCTTCAATAGGCACCATATATCCATCAGCATCCAATGTCATCAAAGCCACACCGTTGCCAGAATGGAAGCCAGCCAGCACCGGCAGGTGCGAGCCGAAGGTCAAGGGCGCGACATCGCCCGTGACCCGAACCCTCAGATTGGTCATTCTGGTCATTGATCCGGGATACCGGACAACATCCCCGGCAGTCAGTTCAGCTCCGTTGGCCGGGGTTTGAACGGTCGTATTGAGGGCGTTGCGCCCCAAGCCCAATTCAAGCTTGGAGACGGTCTGCCTGAACACCGTATCTGACGCTCCGCACGCCAGCGTGAAAGTTCCGCCGCCGCATTCACCACCGAGCCGCATCGTGGCCTCCGGGTTCACCAAGTCCCAGCGCGCAGGAGTGTTGTTGGTGGCCGCACTCCCGCCGCTGCCGAGCTGCAATGCAGCGTTCTCACCGCCCACATAGATGGCGGTCACGTGCGGTGCGCCGACATCAACACCTTCAGAGGCCTGCGAAAGCAAGCCTTCACGCACATGGTACTCGCCATCGAACAGCGGTTGATCGCCGATCAGCAGTCGCTTCGCGCCGCTCTTGACCAGCGGGCCGGTATGGTTCTGCTTCAGTGTGGCGGTGGCGGTGGCGTCGCTGCCCCCGCCGCCGGAAATGGCCACCGTTAATGTATCCCCCGGGGTATAACCTTCGCCACGGCAGGTCACCACTGCACCGGTGACTGCGCCGGTGACGTGATCGATGAAGGCCACGGCTGTGGCGTTACTGCCGCTGCCGCCGGAGATTATCACCCGCGGCGGTGCCAGATACCCGCTGCCGCTGGAGACGATGCTGACGGACTCTACGCCCCAACCCTTCGCGCCGCGCAGGTGCCCTTTCATGCGCGTGGTACCGGCCTCACCCGAGGTTCGTACCTCGAACCCGCCTTCATAAATCACCGTGTTGCCGCTTACCGTCTCTAATAATCCCCTAACGTCACCGGAGTTCGTGAGTTCAAGGCAACCGCCATCCGCGTTGAAAAAGCTGTATCCGCTACCAGTGGCGGCGCGGCCGAGCTGGACATTGTAGGCACGCAAGAGACCGCCGCTGTTGAGGTTCAAGATGGACGCGCCGTTCGGATAAGACTGACTGTTGGCACGGAGGTAGACACGCTCCGGCGTTTCGACCACGGCACTGCCAGCCACCGTCATCTCATTGTATGTGATGGCATCTGAGCTCTCGGCTCCTGACAGAATTTTTATTTCTACCCCGATTCGCGCGACCCCGCCGTCGGCATAATAAAGGGCGTTGGCGTTGACTTTTCCGCTGCCGATTTCGAAATGAAAACTCCCGTTCAGACCGTTCGCCGCGGCAACCATTGCACCGCCACGCTGATAGAACAGGCCGGTGGCATTATTCTGTACCGCCAGCCGATAGCGTGTATTGGCAGCGCCATACGGCAGCACCAGACGCCCACCCAGCAGCTCGTAGGCACCGTAACCCTGATAGCCCGGATAAAAACGACCTACCGCCTCCACCAGTCCGCCCTCTTGTACGAACGAGCCGAGCGAGGAGTCGCTTCGCCCAATATGAATACCCTTGTCCGTATCCATTGTGCTGAGCGAGAGCCGTGCATGATCCCGCACCGTTACACGTCCGCTGGCGTTGGCGGCATAGCCGACATAGAGCCCGTGCCCGTTATGGGCCTCTCGAATACCGCATCTCCGTCGAGCGTCAGGTATGCGGTGCGATTGGCTGTCATGCCAACGCTGGAGATCGCGTTTGCCGTTGAGGACCATGTGCCGCGCAGCTCGGCACGTCCCGTATCTATTTCCAGGTTGTTGACCGCCTGCGTGCCGGTGAAAACGCGGACATAGGTGTCATCCGCGTTGGCCACACGGATTTTATCGACCAGCGGCGTGTCGCTGTCCATGTGGACCGTTGCGTCCGCAGGTAAAATATTGCTGAAAACCGCCCTGTCGGTGGCACCTGGCAAGATCCCGTTCTGCCAATTCAGCGGATCAGACCAGTTACCCGATCCCTCTGCCTGCCACGCTCGGTCAGCCGCATACGTGCTGCTGCTGAACAACGCCATCGTCACAATCAACCACACAGGTGACATTTTCATAGCAGTTTCGCCTTTCGAATGTGCCGGGAGCTGGTTGCCCTCTTAAAGACAGATACAATCTATCGAAATTGAGTAAGGATTGCAACCCGTGAAGTGTAAGGTGAAAAAAGTGAAAAATTGAGGCAACCGGTGAGTGGCGGGGCCGTCCGGGTTTACATTGCGTCCGATCAATCAGGCTTCGGGATCCAGAAACGTTCGGCGATCGCGGCGGCTGCACGGGCTGAGGCGTTTCCGGCACCCAGCAGGGCGATTGTCCCATCGAGCGCTGCCAGTGTCTGCGCACGTGCAGTGGGATCGGCCAGATAGCGCTCGAGCTGGTCGGCCAGCCGTTGCGGCGTAAAGCCGTCCTGCAGGAGCTCAGGCATCACCTCACGGCCGGCGATGATGTTGGCGAGACCCAGGTGCTTGACCCCCTTAATGAGCCAGCGCGCGGCCCAATACGTCACACGGCTGGCCGTGTAGACCAGCACGGTGGGACAGCGCATCAGGCAGGCCTCCAGCGTGGCGGTGCCGGAGGCGACCGCCGCGGCATGCGCCTGGAGCATCACGTGGCGCGCCTGGCCATCGACAAAGGCAAGGTGCGTGGGCCGGACTCGGGCGCGGGCGGCGACCGCTTCGCCGAGCGTGCGCATGGCCGGGGTGGGCGCGGGGATGATGAACGCGCAATCGCCGTTCAGACGCTCCTCAAGCAGGGCGGCGGCTTCCAGCAGGCGCGGCAGGATGCGCGTGATCTCGCTGGCGCGGCTGCCCGGCAGCAACGCGATGCGGTGCGTGCCGTGCCACGGGAGCGCGGGCGGAGGCTCGGCACGCGTTTCGGCGGCACGGTCGACCAGCGGGTGACCGGTGAAGCGCACGTCAAGCGATGTCTGCTTGAAGAGATCGGGCTCGAACGGCAGGATGCAGAGCAACTGGTCGAGCATGCGCGCGAGTTTCGGGATGCGCCCGCGATGCCAGGCCCAGACCTGCGGGCAGATGTAGTGGGCCGCCCGGATGCCGCGCTCGTGCGCAAAACGGGCGAGGCGCAGATTCATGCCGGGATAGTCCACCGTGAGCACGAGGTCAGGTTTCCAGGCAAGGATCTCACGCTTCATGTGCCGCATCATGCCCAGCAGGAACGGCAGGTTGCGCAAGACCGGTGTGATGCCCATGATCGCGATGCGGTCGGTGTGGTAAAGCAGCTCGGCCCCCTCAGCACGCATGGCGTCGCCACCGAAGCCGCGGAACATAAGCGGCCGGTCCGTGGCGGCCCGCAGGGCGCGCATCAGGGCGGCGGCGTGTATGTCGCCACTGGCCTCGCCGGCACAGATCATGATTTTCAAGGGATGATTCATACGGGCCTGAGCGGTGCGGGCGGCAGGCCGGAGTCGAGGCCGACCATCGCGAGGTTCATGCGGTTGGCGGCGGCGATCACGGCCGGACGGTCAAGCAGCACCAGGCGGCCGGCCTGAAAGGCGAGCGCCGAGACCCCGGCGCGACGCAGCACGGCGATAGTTTTCGCGCCGATCACGGGGATGTCGAAGCGCATGTCGTGGCCCTCCTTGGCGACCTTGACCACCACAGCGCCGCGTCCTCCCAGCTTGCCGCCGCGGCGGATCGCCTGATTGGTGCCCTCGAAGGCTTCGACGGCCAGCACCATGCCATCCTTCACGAGCAGCGTCTGGCCGATATCCAGACCGCAGATCTCGCACGCGACCCGATGCCCGAAGGCGATGTCCCGCGCCTCGCGCCCGTCCGGTGCGCGGCGGGTGAGCACCCCCACGCCGGGAATGTGATCGTCCATGTAGCAGGAGGCCGGCAGCACGCGGATGCCGATACGTTCCATCTCGGTCGCAATCCGGCCGAAGATCGTGTGCGCGTTCTTGGCGGGCAGCTCCTTGAGCCAGGTGCGCGCGAGCGTGTCGAAGCGCGTGCGGAAGAGCGCGAGCGGGGTGATGCCGCCGGCCATGACACCGTGAGAGAAGTTCATGCGCGCGGCCCATTCGAAGATACGCTGCACTTCGCCCACGCCGAACCACACGTACTCGTCCGCCAGCGCGACGGTGGCACGCTCAGTCGAACCGCGCAGCGCCAGCATGGTGATACGGGGCACGCCGGCTTTGCGCGCACCGGCGGCCAGACAGGCGGGATAGGTTCCGCCGCCTGCCACAATCAGGAGATGGCGGATGGGTTCGGAAGTCGTCATCACGCGCAAATTATACCGGATGCGGAAAGGGAGAGAAAAGGAGAAAGCGAGGATGAACCGATGGCTTGCCGCAAGGAGTCTGAATGTGGTTCAATACGACGCATCACACGAGTGCCGTTTTTCGGCGGCACGAACGTCACAAGAAGGATCTAAATCGATGGCCAGCAACACATATGAGATGACCGGAACGGTCAAAACTATTTTCGAGCCCATGACTTTTGCCAGCGGCTTCACAAAGCGTGAGTTTCTTCTGGCGATGGAGGACGATTATCCTCAGGATGTCAAATTCACCTGCATCAAGGAGCGGGCCGCGCAGCTGGACAACGTGGCTCCGGGCGAGCGGGTCAGCGTCGCCTTCCGCATCCGCTGCCGTGAGTGGCAGGGTAAGTATTTCACGGACCTGGAGGCCTTCCGCATCGACAAGAAGGACGCCGACGGCACGACGATCGAATACGAGGGCGGCGCTGGCGTCGAGCCGATGGATGACCCGACGCCGTTCTGAGACCGGAGGCCGGATGAGTGAGACGCCCAAAACGTTGCGCGAACTGATCGTTCTGGGCGACGCGTATCTGCGTAAACATGGCGTCTCTGACGCCCGCACGGTGTGCGAGTGGCTTGCGGCGCGCCTTTTCAATTGCGGACGGCTGGAACTGTACCGGCATCTGGATGCGGTGCCGCAGGCACGCATTGTGGACGCGTTGCGTCGCGGGCTGAAACGCGTGGCGGACGGCGAGCCGGTGCAGTATGTGTTGGGCCGGTGGGATTTTCGCGATCTGACGCTGAAAGTCGACCGGCGTGCCTTGATTCCGCGGCCCGAGACCGAACAACTGGTGGATCTCGTCCTGGCCTCACGGCAGATCAGCCGGTCGCCGAAGCCGCTGGTGGTGGATGTCGGCACCGGCAGCGGCTGCATCATCCTCAGCCTGGCCCACGCGCTGAACCAAGGCGTGTTCGTGGGGCTGGACGTGAGTGCCGCGGCGTTGTCACTGGCGCGCGAGAACGCGGTTCTGACCGGGCTCGCGGAGCGTGTGCTGTTCGCCGAGAGCGACGGCTGCGGCGAGTTTGATCCGGGCAGCGTGGATGTGCTGGTCTCGAACCCGCCCTACATCCCGTCGCAGACCGTCGACCGTCTGGAACGCCACATCCGCGACCATGAACCGCGGCTGGCGTTGGACGGCGGCCCGGACGGGCTGCGGGTTTACCGCGCCATGCTGCTGGACGCGGTCATGGTTCTGAAGTCCGGCGGCGGCGTCTTTTTCGAGATCGGCGACGACCAGGGGCCGGCGCTGCGCACACTGTTGGAAGAGTATGGCTTTTCCGAAGTGGCCATCCACAAGGACTACGCAGGCCATGACCGTTTTGCGACCGGCGTGTTAAATGACTGACCCGTTACAGCTTGAGGCTCGCGAAGGCGTCGCCGAGCGATCCGAAGCTGGCGCTGGCGTTGGCGGCGCGCCAGTTCGCGACGTCGTCTTCCGGTTCGCCGCTGCCGCGCGTCTCCCATTTGCTCGGCAGCGTGAGCGAGATACGGTCGCCTTCGACCGACTTGACCACCACCTCGATCTTGCTCGAAGGCGGGAACTGGCGCTCCAGCTTCGCCGCCGGATTGCCGCCCTTGGGGATGTCGGTCTCGCTGATGTGCAGCAGGCCGGTCTTCTCCTCCGAGAGACGCACGAAGATGCCGAAGGGCTGGATTGATTCGACGATCCCCTCGACTTTCGCGCCTTCGCCCAGTTCTCCGGGTTTGAGCGCCTTGATGCGCTCATCCACCGGACGCAGGCTGAAGCGGCGGCGCTCAAGATCCACGCTGTCGACCTGCAGCAGCAGCTCCTGGCCTTCGGTCACGACTTCGCGCGCCGACATCAGGCGCCGTCCGCCGCCCAGCTTGCCGATCGGGATCAGGCCCTCGACGCCGGGCACAAGCTCGGCGAAGGCGCCGAAACGCTCGATCTTCGTGATCTTGCCCATGAAGGTCGCGCCCTGCGGGAAACGCGCCACCGCGTCGTCCCAAGGATCACCCTGCGCGTCGCGCAGGCTGAGCGAGATACGGTTGCACCCCCAGTCCAGATCCTTGATCTGCACGTCGACCTTGTCGCCGGCCTTGACCACGTCCTCGGGTTTAACGTCGCGGCCCCAGGCGATCTCCTTGAGCGGGATCAGGCCCTCCGCACCGCCGAGATCGACGAACACGCCAAATTCCACGATGCGCGTCACCGTTCCGGTGGCGATCATGCCGACGTACAGATCCTCCACCAGCTCTTGACGTTGCGCCTCGCGCTCTTTTTCCAGCAGGGCGCGGCGGCTGACGATCACGTTCGGGCCGCGGTCGTCTTCGCCATATTCAGAGATCAAGAAATTGAAGGTGCGGCCGACGTATTCGGCACCCTCCTGACGGAAGAGGCTGATCTGCGAGTACGGGCAGAAGGCGCGCTTGCCGGCGACCGTCACCTCATAGCCGCCGTTGATCTCTTTTTCCACACGACCTTCAATCGGAACCTGGCGCTGGTAGGCTTCTGCCAGCGTGCGGTCGACCACCTGCTTGGCGTTGATGCTGCCGGAAAAGAGGAACGCGCCGTTCTGCATGCCGGCGAAGATCACCTCGACCGTGTCGCCGATCGCGCAGCGCAGCGTGCCGTCCTCCATCGTCATGTCCGCGATCGGCACCAGCCCTTCACGCTTCGCGTTGACATCCAGCGTCACATACTGGTTGCTGATGTTGCTGACCGTTCCGCGAACCCGGTCCCCGGGGTTGAAACCCTTATGGTAGGTGCTCAACTGCGCGTTCAGCAGCGACTCGAAATCCGCCATCGACACTTTTTTATCGCTCATGCTTTTCTCCGAAAGGGCAAATAGGATACGCCATCCCGCCCGTCACATGCAATCAGGAAGCAAAGCCCGCGGCGGTTCCAAATCAAGGGGGTCGAGATGCTGGGAAGCGCGAGGGGGGAGGGCGGGGCGGTCTAAAGGGCAAAGCTTGGCCATCCGGCCGGGCTCCGGCAGGCGTCGGTTTGTCGTTGGAGGCGGGCG
>Ga0209506_1001401_pt1 | contig 25581 bp, 31 predicted proteins | sample AD_JPNHG2_MetaG_FD_184409 | JGI IMG/M metagenome (GOLD analysis project Ga0209506, IMG submission 184409) | Active sludge microbial communities of municipal wastewater-treating anaerobic digesters from Japan - AD_JPNHG2_MetaG (SPAdes) (version 2) | ecosystem: Engineered > Bioreactor > Anaerobic...
TAAATATACTATCTAATAATAGACTATTGATAAGTAATATCATTTAAATTCTATAATTGATACTTAAAGATACTACTTTTTCTCTATAAATGTTCAGATAGTTTAAATAATATTATCTATTGAATATTATATTTTTCCTTCAACTGCGCCTAAATTATTTTTAATTGCGCATGAGAAGTATTTTTATATTTAATCTTAACTCTTGGATATTTAGAAACAATATTAGGCATTTCAACTATTTCCCCATTTTCTACAACAACATTATAAAATGAATAGTCATTAAATATTTCAATTTTTTCAAATCGTTTTTCATCTAAATACCATAATAATATTCCATGAAATCCCTACTACTAACCAAAATTTAACTGAACAAGAGATCCTGCATAAGAAATAAGAGGATCTTTACTAACTAAATCGCCAGAATGAATATCTCCCAATAATCCATAATTAAATCCCTAAAAATCTTTAATTGAAAATTTTGATTTCATAGGAATACCATTTACTAAAGGATTATTAACACAGCCATGATATAAACAAATATTAATATTATTATTTTTTGGAAACTACTATGGCATTCTTTCATCAAATACGGAGGCTACCCAAATATTTAAATTCTAATAAAAATACCAACCTGTCTATTTATAATATAATAAATTTGGATTGTACTTATTAATTGCGGAAACTAATGGTGTTAATGAATCTAATCTATTGCTATTAGACAAATTAGCATCATGATTTCCTGCTATTATTATTGTGGGAAGAATCTAAGAAAGTTTATTTAAAAATAATATCCCTAAATTAACCGATTCAGGAGACATTTCAGTTTTAGAATGAAATATATCCCCTGTTATTATTATAAGAGAATGTTCATCCTTTCTTTCATTTATTGTATTTATTAAATTTTCTAAAATAAACTAATATTCTTTTGATCTTCGGTATAATTTAATATGGATATCAGAAATATGAAATATTTTATTTATCATTTAATATGATCCATTTTCATATTAAATTTTATATTTTTAATTTTAATCTAATACATTGTCATTTATTCAAAATCTATTCCTTATTCTTTTTTAAATTTTATTTAAATACTTCAGTAAATATTTTATTTATAAAGTTAACTGATATAATTTTTCTTTTAACCTTTCAAATTGAGTTACTTGTGTATATTTTTTTCTATTAGTCAATAAATATTTCCAATAATCCCATCTATTCATAGAATTTGGATCCTTCTATTTTAAATTTACAAAACTAACATTTTCAATTCCTAACTTTACCATTTTAGTCATAATATCATATTGATCTTCTTGAGCATCATTATCCAAAGAAAAACATACCTAAGCATCATAATAAAGTATTTTTTCTAACAATTTTTTTGAAACCGTTTTTCCTAGTAGAGGAATAGAATTAAAATTAACAGTTATGGCATCAAATACTCCCTAAGTTAATATTATAGGAAAATTCCAATTAATCATGTTTTCAAAAATTATAACTGAATCTTTCTAAAATTTGGGATTAAGATATTTACAAGGTTCATAAGAATGAATGGTTCTAGCTGTAAAATAATTCAAACTATTGTCTTCATTAAACGAAGGGATTATAATCCTATCTTCATATTGTCCTTTATTACAAAATCCAATATCATATTTCCATATCTAATAATTTCCAATTCCTCTTCGTTTTAAATAATTAATCACTTTAGACTTTAAAGGAAAATCTTTAGAATCCTGCAAAGATATATACTATTTAGGCAAACTAATCTAAATTAAAGGTTTCTATTTTTTAAACAGTTTTGCTCGTTTAGAAATGTCTTCAACTTTTGATTTGTAAATTGACCATTTATTAAGTTTACGCAATAAAGAAAAAAGATTATTTCCTCTTTCTTTACAAACCCAACAATGCCATTTATGCGTCTAAACATTAAATGCAAATTTTCTTTTATAATGATGGCAAAATGGGCAATAAAAATATACCCACTAAGAATTTGGATTTTCTGGCTAACCTAATAAATCTCTTAATAATCTATATAATCGTTCTTCCATAGAACCTATCCATATATTTTTTTATCGTTTAAATTAATATAACTTATTTATTTAAAAAATTAATATATATTACGGTATATAATCTAAATTAATAAGTATAGTTGTATCTATAATATTTGAAATTTTAATAGGAGAAGATAATTTAGCAATAGCCATTAAAACATTATTATCATCATACAATCCTATACTACTAATGTATGTATTATTAATATTTGGTAACATACAATATTGCCCATTATCTTCATTTTTTTCATATGCTGTTATATTTAAAGTCCTATTAAATTCTCCAGGTTTTATATTGCACATATACTCAAATTCATGAATTTCAAAATTATACTATATTTCTATTTTCCATTTATTTGATGGATAATTATCAGTAAATAATAACATATTAATATTTGGCAAAAATATTCCTGCTACAGAACTACATTCTTCATCTTTATATATTATAGAATTACTAATGTAAAATAAACTATCTAATCCTTCTTGCACAATAGATAAACCAATTAAATTCTATGGATCCATAGAATTTAAATGCTTAATAGATAATATAGTTTTTACAGAATTTGTCTATAAAAATATTCGGCCATTTTCCACTGAAAACATCTATGAAGGAAAATGTCCCCCTTCTAAAGATTTTAATATTGCATTAAACTAATCCTAATAATCAATAAAAGTATTATTATTGTATATATAACGCTGTAATCCTGCCAATTGATATATTGAAGGATTATTATATTGAGTTAAAAAATAATCATACTATAATCCATCAATGCCTGAACCAGAAACTATAATTCTCTTTTTTGTTATGGGATAACAAATATGAGAAATATCGTTATTTTGAAAATTTTTATAAACCATTAATACTATATTACAACCCTTGCATGAAGTTCTGTATCAACCAATTTTAATACAGGTCTAGAAAGTTTAGCAATTGCTAATAACTAACCCTAATCATTATATAAACCAATACCTGTAATAGCTGTGTATGTATGTCCTGAATCGCCAACTTCTTCACGAATTACATTGGTGCCTAAAGCAGGACTATATGTTACCCAAGTAGGATTTGTTGTTGCATTATATTTTTCATTAGTTATACGGCAAAAAAAAGTTTTAGAATTTAAATTCTCTTCATAAACAGCATTAGATAATGTAATTCCTGAAGGTATATCTATAGGATTTGAACTTTGTGTATAAAAAAACATTAATCCCAGCTACCCAAAAAATAATCCTTTAAAATTTTGAGGATTAGTAGAATTATTTGCATATATCAATCCAAAATTAGAAACTTCATTAACATATTGATTATGTATCTAATATGAAAATCCAAAAAAAGAAGGATCTGTATAATTATAAACATTATATTCAACATTATCCATTCTAAAAGAAAATCTTCCTTCTGTAGCACTATAAATATTTAATTTATCCCCAATTAAATTATTGGCAAATGAAATAACTAAAATGTTATTAACTTTTTCGTGAATACCACTGGCAGAAACAGGATACCATTCATTATAAAATGTTTCTGCATTAAATCCCCTCAATAAACTTTTCATCTAATGATATACTGGAGATTGACTAGTACCTTTTACTACTGTTAATACGGGAACAAAAGTTGTTGGGTGACTACCCGTTGACATGTCTGAATTGACAGAATATAAAGGAATACGAGGTTGATCGGGAAAAATCTAACTAATATATAATTTTGAAGGATTAGAAACAATATCTTTAGAAGGATCAAATACAGTATAAAAATTATCTGGATAATTATAATTTACTGCAGCTCCTCCCGCTGTTCCAACATTAATATTAGCTGGTACTGTTGTAATATTTGTCTATGCCATATTAATTTACTCCTTAAGATTGTATTTGTGTAGTACTTGCAGAAGACGAAGCAGAAGGATTAACTTTAAATGTATAAGTTCCTGTTGCTCCTGTTTTGTTTCCTGTTACTGTCATTCTAAAATAAATAGGAACTGAAATTTCCTTTCTAATAAAAGATATGGAAGAAACATTATTAATTGTAATTAATGCTAAATTCATAGTTTCAGGTGTAACACTAGCAGTATAATTCTAATTTCCCGTATATTCAATAGAAGAAAATGGTTGTCCTTTTGAAAAATCAAGAGCAATGGTATATGTTTCCGCTGTGGAACCAACTGTTGAAGGAGCATAAGTTATTCTTCCCCCTGCAATAGCTGTTATGTTATTTGTTACCAATTGTGAAAGATTGGGAATATCTATAAATGCAAGAAGTCTTGCTCCAGAATTAACATTATAATCCGTATATAATTTAGTTTTTAACATTAAATCTCCATTTGCAACAGGCTATAATAATGGATATTGCTAGGGGTGTTCTTTTAAAAGTTCCTATAACCCTTCCATTGAATAATCTATTTCGTCATCTGAAACTGCAAATTTTGTAATATTAAATGCATTTACACCAGAAGCAAGTTTTTGTCTCCCAGCCTTTGTTAATATAGCAGTAATAGTTATTGCACCATCTGGTGATATAATATGTGCCATGTTATTGTCTCCTCATATATTTGTTTTTTAATAATTATTATTAAATATTAATTTTTGTTATTTTTAAATTTTTATCTTGATCTATAATTAATTTTCTCTATTTAGCAACCGTGGAAGTTTTCGCCTAACCAACGAATGCTCTTATTTTGTATTTAAACATTTTAATGGTAGTTGTATAAGCCTGATAACGATATATTTTGTAACTAGCCTAAGCTTTTATATTCCATATTTCATCTGAACTTACTTTTAATTTTCCCTTTCCATAATTATTATCCATTCCTGAAATTCCTGTAAAATCAATTTTTAATAATCCCTTTCCATAATTATTATCCATTCCTGAAATTCCTGTAAAATCAATTTTTAATAATCCTGACTAAGACTAACAAGAATTACCAATTATTTTTGGAAAAAAATATATATTTCCTATACCCTTTGCAACTTCATCTGCATAAAAATTTGTAAATGTTAACTATACTGAAGTAGAAGGAGTTTTTACAGGCTATGTACTAATTAATTCCATTGTAGGAATTTTATTTCTTGTTAATATATTATTGTTTAAAATAACACCGTATTTAGCATTTAAAGAATATGGTGTAAATTGTTGCAATATTGTATAAAATGAAGAATCTAAATTTTCATAAAAATCAACCATTTTAGTATAACTAGTTGTAAATATATTAAAATAATTGGAATAAAGCATTTTATAATCTTCTAACTTTTTATATTTATATAATTTTTTAAAATTTTTATATTCATTATTGTCTAGTAAAAAATCTAATTTATTCTAATAATCTATTATAAATTGAGAATCATAATAATCACTATATACTGAACCAAAATGTACATTAGGATAATTAACTATTTTTTCAACTTTAACTGGTTTTGGTAACTGAATAGGTTGATTTTCGGCAATCCTATAAAATTTAGAAGGAGTATTTCCCAATGAAAAAATAGACGAATATTTAATTGTTTCAAAAGTCTATATTTTTAATGCCTATGTATTATAATCACATTTTATTTGAGAATTTTCCAATTGATTAGGATATAACTAATTAAAATTAAATATAGCATAAACATTATTTATAGAATCTATAATATTTGTACCCTTAGCATAGATACTATAATCTGACATAGTCTATTTTAAAAATTTTACATTATCTACCGAACATTCACCAACAATAGAAATTTTATCAATGTTGATATTTGAATATAATTTGGTATAATTTGATAATTCCTGTTCTACATAATATGAAAAATTAATTTCTGATTCTCCATATTTTTCTAATATTAATAAATATGGTTTTTTAAGTTCATAAGTAGGCAATCCAATACTTACATTATTAAGCTCTAATAAAGTATTTGAAGAAGGTACTATTGGAAATCTTGCATATATTAATACCACTTTAGCATCTGAATTATTAATAAAGGACATTGTATTAATAGAACTACATGAAAAATATGGTTTAGTTATTCTTACCGTATTTTCTCCACTATAAGAATCTTTAACAAACTAATGTATCTTTAATAATCCTTCTGATAATCCAAAAATATTATACAGTTGCTAAATACAATGTCTACTACCTTTAGATTTTAATAAAAATGGTATATTGGCAAGTAATCTTACTAATAATATTTTATTATAGTGATTAATTTCTATATTATCTCGGTTTAAAAGAGATGATTGAAAGAAAATTTTATTTAAAGTCTCAATTCTAAAACCTCTTTCATACATAATTCCATAATTTCTTAAAACCTAAATTAAATAATTAAAACTAAAATTCTATAACTAAACTTCTAACAAAGAATTTATAGAAGTTAAATTTTTTATTCCTGCCCAAAATTCATCTAAAGTATCCCCAAGAAGATTTACAAATTGTATCAAATCTACATTTTCTTCATCATATAAAATATTTTCTGGTAATAACTTATATAATGCATGTATATTATTTTTATCGCAAATAGAAGCAAAATCACTTTTAGTTTGATACCATTCATTAAACTAAATGGGATTTGCAAATTCTAATATGGAACTTTCTGATCCAGTTGTAATCAAATTCAAATCTAATAAACAATGTCTCTAAAAGGTATTAAAATTCTTAATTAATTCCTATATTTTTTCTACTTTACTAGTTGAAATATATCTTTGACTTATAGAAAGTAAATCAATATATTTTTTGGCAAAAGAATTTAATCTGCTTTGATATGTTCCAAAATGAACAAACGAATTAGTATCATTAATATCATAATAAATGGTTTCTAATGCGTTATTAATAGATAAAGGAATATTATAATCACTTTGTGTAAAAGTAGTTAACGATTCATAAGATTGTGAAATAACCCAATTTGATGAAATATCCGTATCAAAAAATTTAGGTTCCCTTAAAGTAATATATGAAGTAGGCTAATACTAAACAAGAGGTAATAAATCATATTCTTCCGTTATAGGCTAGTATTTCATTACATATAAATAAAAGCTATCTTCAGTAGTATATTCTGTTGGTTCAGAAAATCTAATAACATACTATTTATTAAAAAAGTTAAATTTTAAATGCTAAATTATTGAAGTTTTGTTATTGGCAAAAGATAATAATTTTATTTTAGTTTTATTAGCCTAATAATATGTCTAAAACTATTTAATATTCTAATCAGTAATTAAATTTGGATAATTTTTAAATACAGCTATTGTCTAAATTCTATTTTTAGAAAATTTTATTGGAGTTAATTTATCATTATAAACTTTAAATTCTGAATTTTTCCAAGGACTTAATAAATAATATGTTAATTGAAAATGACCATTAACAAATCCATTATTTCTTAATATAGTTTCTGTAGGAAATACTACTTCGGAATTTTCAGAATCTATTAAATAGTCCTCTAACTATACTATTACAGTTTTTTCATCATTTTTAATTTTGCATAAAATCATTTGTATTTATTCCACATTTTTATTTTATTGTTGATATCTATGGCTATTCCTAATGTCTAAATTTAGCCCATTCAGGTATATATGGAGTTCTATATTCCCAAGTTGCCTTTATCCAATTATCCACCATCTATCCCACTAACATAATAACATTATTATAAACAGGTTGAATCCAATTTCCTTCTTCATCCTTTATTTCCCATTTAACAAAAATACTACAATCAGTATTTAAAGCTGTCAATGTTACATCTGTATCATATTCATATTCAAAACTTTGAGGCTAAGAATAAGTACCTCCAGTACCAGTAAGTGCTCCAGTTGTTTGAGATTCTTGAAATTGTCTTCCATAAATATCAGGAGGATTTAATATAATTCTAGCTCTATCAGGTGTAGCTGTTTCAATAGTTAATATTTTATGAGGATATCCTTCTCTTGTAGTTGTAACCATAATAGTATTAGAATTTAAACTAGAATCGGTGTAACTCATAGCTCTCACACGATAATAATATGTTGTTTCAGGCATAAGATTTGATACTTTATGATGAGTTCCAAAAATCTATTTATTATTATATCCCTAAACAAATGAAGTAAAATTAGGATTTGAAGAAACATCTAATCTATAACTAGTTGCATTAGGAACGGTTGACCAATTAGCTACAAAACTATGTGGAAAAATTCTAGTTGCATCTAAAGCAGTCGGAGGATTAATAATCATAGAACTTCTAACTGCAGAATAAGATCCGATCCCGCTAGAATTTCCAGCTCTAACTCTATAATATGACATTGAAAAGGAAGGAACATTTGTTATACTTTGACTTGTAGTTAAAACTGTTTTATTACAATAACCTGGCAAATAATTCTAAAATACAGGGTCAAGCGCAACATCCAATTTATAAAAAGTTGCTCCCCGAGTGGGTTCCCAATTAGCTACAAAACTAGTTGAAGTATTATCTGAAGGAGGCAATATAACGGGAGCATCTGGAATAGTTAAAACGGAAAAAACTGGAGAATATTCTCCATACCCAATTTCATTAATCGCTCTAATTTTATAATAATAATTAGTACCTGACAAAAGATTATTTACAAAAAATTCATTTAAAATTATTTGCTAATTCTGTATATAATAAATATTTAAAGAATTAGTAAAACTCTAATTTTCTGAAATCTAAAATTTATATTTAATTGAATTTGTAACAGGATCCCATTTTACTTTAAAAAAAGTAGGTTGAATCTAAGTAACTTTACTACTTGTAACTTTTCCTGGAAGAATATTAGATAATCCTTTTTTAAACAAGTTATATATCTATTGATATTCTTTTAAGGTTATTTTAGATGAAGATACTAAATACTAATATGCTTCCTATTCATTTGCAATAAAAATATCCTCATTTAAATACTAAAATTTAGGAGTTTCTTTCTTAATTTTTTTCCATTTCATTATTATAAATCTACTGTTAAATTTTCTAACAATTTTAATAAAAATAAATAAGATTTAATTTTTATTTCCTAACTCAGAATATCAAAATTCTAATAAAACACTTTATATAAATCATACTCGTCTCTAATTAAGTAAAATTTCTACTATAATTGAGTAATTTCATTAGGAATATTATTAATATGTTGAAATTTAGACAATTTTAAATCTTTCCTTAACAGGATAAATTTTATTATTAATTTTTATCTAAAATTGATAAAATCTATTTTTAGGCAATTGTTCCATATCTATATCAAAATAATTTTTCTATCCATTGCAACTTAATCTAGTGTATATTACATTATGATCAAACACTTTAAATTTTTCAATATTAGTAACATCATACAAACAATAAGTTGCTAACATAGTAGGATTTAAAGTATACTATATTAAAGAAGATTTCCAATAACTGCTAGTCCAATCTCTTGAATACATTTTAGGAATTAATTTTAAATAAAATCGTACAATTTCCTATTGTTGATACTATAATTGAATATTTGGTATGGACACAATATAATTCTAAATATTTTCTATTGAATATGAAGATTCTGTCCAAAAATAATCATTTATATAATATTTATATCTAGGATAAAATATTGTAGTTGTATTTGGAGAATAATATCTAATATAGCCAATATTAGCATTTTCATTACGATATTTTATTAATATTCCATATTTATTTAATATTGAAGTATTATCTATTTCCAGAATATCATAAACATTTCTATAAGAACAACTAATACTGAAAAATGGATAATTTTCAAAATCTCCTCCAGGCTAATTCCATCTTATATCAGAAGTTTTACAATTCCATGAAGATCCTTCATCCTTAGAAATAAATTCGTAAGAATCTAAATTAAATCCTGGAGTCCACATTACATTATCCGTTATTTTAATCTAATAACAATCTAAATAAAATTCCTAAGAAGTTTGAAGATTTGCATATGAAGGATACAAACACAAACTTATAGTATCATAATTTGAATATTTTTTGGACTAAAATGGTGCAAGAAGAATTCTTGTGCAATTTGATTCATTTGAATCCTTAATGCATTTCAAAGTTAATTGTTCATCTCCTCCTGCATTTTTAAAAGGATATTTTGAATAAATTGTATTAGCAAATTTTACTTTTTCTAAATATATCATTATAATATACTTCCCACGATATCTTTATCAGGATATTTTAACTAAAATATAGAAGGAGTATAACTAGTAAAATATTTTTTTACCTCACTATTAAATGCTGAATTCATATCATATTGCACCATTGAATAACCCTTCTAATTTCCCACTTTATTTACAAATTTTAAATCTACTACATTAATAATTCCTTTAATTCCCAGTATTTCTGAAATAATATAATTTACATCAATTGGTGTGCCTATTTCAAAATTGTCAATATTCATAATTTCTTTAATTTTTTCAATAGCTTTGTACAACAACTATTTCTTTGAATATGATTTATCCCCTACAATTGAAAATTCACATCCCACATTAATTATGTACGCATCTTTTATTTCCAAAACATCCCCTAACATTCTATATTTCTACATAAACTATCCTATATTAATTTTTATTTGCGGATTTGTTTGAACTAAATGTTTTTCATTATTATAGGAAAGAACATATAACTAAATTACATTATTGGAAGGATTTTTTTGCACATAACTTTTAGCAACATTTCCATATTCAGATGGTAATAATTTAGCAGTATTAATATAATCCTATTGAGTTACCAATCTATTTTGAGAATTAATAAATGCAATTGTATTTTCTTTAATAGAATCTAATGATTCTAATCCCAATCCTCCAATAGTAGGACTATAATTTGTAACATTTAAAGATTCTAAAACTACCTGATATTGTTCTGGGATATAATCATCATTATTAAATGCTTTATAATATACAATTTCATTTATAGTATTAGCAGGATCAGCCACTTCTGCTGATACATAATAAGTTATAGTTAAAGTTTTTCCATATGGCACCTAACCATAATTGTTGTTTAATAGTAATAATGAAGGAGTAGCAATTTCTGAATAATCATAATTATAAAACGCCTAATATAGCTAAGACTATAATCTATTTGAACGCTATTTAGATCCAAAATATAGATAAGTTGAATCATATTTATCCACCAATTTTTTATATCTTTTATTGGTTTTAAATCGTTTGAATACTCTAACACCGTTATTATATTCAACATCATTACTCATAACTAGATCATTAGCCATATTTAAAACCTAATACCAATTATTTCCATCTTCATCTACGACACTTTTAATTTTAACTATATTTTTATCTGGTAAATATATTTTCATATTATTTTTAATTAAATCATCACATTTATATGTAAAAGTTTTTTCAACTACAGAATAAGCATAAACATTTTTTCTTATTATAATATTTAAATTTTCATTTAATAATGGCTGAATTAATTCATCTTTAGGAGTAATCTGCTTAAAATTAACACTTTCAAATATTGTATATAAATTTCCTGCTTCTGATTTTACTTGCATGCCTGGATATATTATTGGAGCTTCTTTAAAATCTATATAAGACTATTGATTTTTACCTAATTGTGAAACAGGAACTAAACACTATATTGCTACAGGAACTGTAGCGGGAATAGAAGTTTTAATTTTATAGCCATATGCTTGTGCTATATTATATATTGTCTATTTATCTGAAGCATGATAAATTAAAGTTTCTTTGGTTTGATGATCTATATAATAATTAAGAACATCTCCCACGTAAGCAATCATTTCCAGCATAATCATACCAGGACTAGCTGGAGAAAAATCATTAAATGAATCAGGATAATAATATTTTATCTGATTTACCAAACGATTTAATATAGTTTCAAAATCTCGGTTTAAATATTTAATTTCACGATTTTTAGGTAATTTCATTTAAATTAAACTCCAAAAAAATATTATCACTTTGCTAACCGACAGTAAAAGTTATATTAAGTTCTAATTTATGTTCTACAATATTAATCAATACATTTACAGTATCAATTTCTTTGATCCAAAATTTAATAACTCTTTCTATTTCAGCCGAAACTTTTATAGCATAATCAGAATATCCTAAATTTTCAAATAACATTTTCTATAAATCTATCCCAAACTAACAATTTTGAGAAAGAATACGCTAACCCTTACGAGTATATAGTAAATTTAATATTTTACCCTTTACATTTTCAACAATATCTGAAATAGGATTAAATACTCCATACGGGGTTCTATGAAAAGGATATCCAATCGCTTTAATTTGTTGCATTTTTCTTAATTTTTGCTAAACCTCTTGTTAAAAAATTAGGAAGAGAATCTATATGATCTAAAATGGACTATCCTGTTTCAAGGGGATCAATATTTTCGTTTAATGTTACTCTTAATTCAGGACTAATTTTAGTACCCTATACCCCTAAATTAGGTAAATCTAGTTCATCTTTTTCATTATAATTCACTTTTTCTGATTTTTTTAGTTGCGCAATTTTACTATTCTTTTCTAATATGTTTGTAATCTTATTTGTAGGTTTTTTTGAGACAATACTATGTTCTTTATTCTAATAAAGAGATAATAAAATCTAATTAATTCCACTTTTTTCAAAATATTCAGAAAGAGCTTCTAACATAATATTTTTAAGCTATTGTTTTCCTTTGTCAGTCATTTTTGACCTCCTATTTAATCAAATTTTGTTAATGTAACTATACCCATCCCTCCACTCATACTAGTTACTGGTAATGGGGTTGAAAAAGGCACAGCTGCTTTTATATCATTTATTAATGTATCTGCTATAGTCAACCATGTATCCTAAAGATTTTTATCTTTTATATCTAGTTTAGAAGGAGAAATGGATAAAAATGCCATACTGGGAGCCATTAATGTTACTTTATCTCCCGCTGGTAGTAAAAGGGAAGTTAATTGAATGTTCATAAGCAATCCCTTATACCATAACTCCATACTTTTTTTTGCAAGTTTTAATAATTCCTACCCTTTTATAGCACAAATCATTAATCTAAATTTAACCAATCCACTAAATGGATCTGATATTGGTGGGGTAGACAAAATCTGCCCTACATAATTACCCTCTATCTATAAATTTTCTATCAAATATAAATTAATAATATTGGCTAAAGATTTATGAATCTATTTAGCATCTGTTTTATTTAAAATTTTATTTATTATTAAATCTTTTAAATTTTGACTATCAAGCATATTATATATTAAGAACCAACTATATTAATTGTATGAGGTGCTCCTGTAAATGCACATATGGGTAAACTGCAAAAACCTGCTGTGCTTCCAGCTGTTATTCCTGAAATCTACGTTGGCCCACCTAAAGTTATTTTTGTTGCATTAATTGTAACTCCCGAAGAATCAATAATAACTTCATTAGAACCTACAGAAATAATAACTTTTTTAGCCTTTAATTTAATATTCTAACTTTCCCCTAATAAATTAGAATTAGCAGATAACTATATATTCTAATTTGCATATATTTCTACATCATTTTTTCTTCCGTTAATTATTATTCTATCACTATATTGCAGAATATTATTTCCAATTAAAGAAAATGAATTAATTTCATCTAATAAAGTTCTAGAAGCAGCAATATCAAATGGATCTTTTGGCTAAATTTCAAAATTTCCTAAGCGTATTAATGAACCACAATCTGCAGAATTCTATATAGTATCATTTTTAATACATTCTGAATTTTCATTTGAAATTATAATAGAAGGAAGCATTGTTTCATTATTTTCGCCTCGTTCATTAGTAAATTTAATAGAATGGCCATAACGACCAGAAAATATTACATCCCCCTATTCATATTTAATATGTTTAACCTCATTATTAATATAAAAATTTTTACCGCATAAATTCTAATTTTCCTAAGCAGGCTATTCCTACTAATTAATTATTGAAACATCCGCTACCACATTATTATTTTGATTATTTAAAATGTTTAATATTTCAAAATAATAATATTGATCAAATATTACTCCCTATTTAGTATCTAAATTCTAAGACGGATATTGACTACATAATACTAATTCTCCAACAACAGGAATTTCTTGAATAAATGGACTCCTTGGATACATTATTAATAACTACTAAAACTATTTTTCCCTCTAAGTATATAATAATCTTGCCAATATTGCTCCAGGTACATGCTACGGATATTTTGAAGGCTACTACTATGTGCCTTCAACTACATCTTCAGGGGTTAATATTTTTATTACTTCTGCTAAATCTATTTCATAAAATTTTTCATCTGGTGAATATTTTTTTATTTTATCTGCTATATTAGCATCAGTTAATATTTGAGTACCCTTGTAAACTGCAGGTTCAATTAGTTTTGGCTATTTTATTTTCATTTTTTAAAATATAAGGCTCCATATCCTAACGGATACTTTTAATTAATTGCTATTTTTCCTAAGGAGTTAAAATTAACTAACCTCCCTACTAACTTAATTTGCTTGTTTCAGCTTTAACTACAATGTTAGCCAATTTCAAAAGAATTTCATCATTTTTTACAAGAGTATTCATATAATCAGAAATTTCTGGAGATAATATTTGCAAGTCTACAGTATCTCTTACTCGTTCAGAAAGATCTTTAATTATATCCTATAATTGTGCTCTAGTTTTTCTTGAATTTCTTACTATTTCTTTAAATAAATCCTAAACAGTATAATTTTCAAATATTTCTTTATCTGTCATAATACTTATTCCTTAATAAGTCTAATATGGTAGAAGTTCTAAACTATTTTCTACTATATTAGTTTTAATTTTAAAGTAACTTTTTCCTATAATTTTTAAAACTTTATTTATTAACTATGGTTTTTGATTTGTCATTTCCGTTATATAAAGAATAATAGCTTTTCTATTAAAATTTTCAATTAAATCTACATCTTTAATTAATTGAATTACAGCATTAGCTATTGCAACTTCATTTTTATTTTTAAGAGAAGGGATAATATTATTTTCTATTTCCTAAACAAGCTATTTTAAAACCTGATTCATTAATATTTGAGAATATTTTTTATTTCTTTCATAAAGCCAATAGTCATAGGAACAAGATTCCAATAAATTAATCTATTCACCCTCACTATTTTCCTAATTAATACTAGTAAACTTTTCATTATGACGAATCTTTTTGTCCAATTGCTACAATATAAAATTTCTTGCAATCACAGTAAAATATGTAAATCCAGAACCTCGGGAAGGATCGTATCCATCCATTTTTTGTATCATAGTGCTTAAACATTCAGTTAACAATGCCTCTGAATTTTGAATTCTCTACTAAATTCGGTATTTAAATAATAAAGAATTAACTATTTTTCTAAAAGCAACATCAATATATTTTTTATATAATTCTTCCCTAATTTCAGGATCTGTCTACTAATTATATTTAATTATTATCCTCTAAAGCTATTTACCAAAATATATATTACTTTTCTTTCTTTTTTCCATTTCCAACTTTCTACACAAAATAATTTCTTAATTCCTAAATAGCTGTAACCAGAAGAACAAATGTCTATCCAACGATATCATGTGCCTAAAAGGCTCCTGTTTTATCCACTTTTCTCATTATATTTAACGCTTTATTCATTTTAATTAACATTTCATATAATATTTTCTAATTTTTTATTCTTGCTTTTAATTGAATATATCCAAATATTATAGATATAATTAGTAATATTATTAAAATCCATATCATTATTTTTATATTCCTTTATACACCAATTTGTAATTATTATAAACTCTTAAAATTTTTTCCGCATATTTATTTTTTGAACTTGCATTCCCATTATAACCGTTGAGAGTTTTATTTAAATTTCCATTATAAAGTTTATAATAATAACTAAATATCTAACAAGCTTTTTTAGTTTGTTCATTTACATCATTTTTAAAATTTTTAGAAACTTTATGAACATTTAAATTAATTTGAAAATACCCATAACAATTTCCATAACCCATTACAGTCTTTCTAAAATTCGACTAGGTCTTTGCGATAGCGAGCAATATTAGTGGATCAATAGAGTATTGTATACCATAAGTGTAAACTGCTTGAGCCAACTATTTTCTCTAATTTTCATTAGTTATTGGGCTAACCTGAGTTATTAACTTATATAATTTCTAAATCTACTGTTCTTCTGGAGTACGATACTCTATAGCTATAGTGCTGTCTCTTAAGACAAAAGTACTATCTTCGATTGATGACTGGGATGAATTTGTTTGGGAGGTTTCAGAGGATTGAGTTGTGCACGATGCCGAAAATGTCATTGACATAAATAAGATGAACAAGATGACGTGAAAGTGTCTTCTTCCTCCTCTAAGTTTTGTACTGTTGTACATAAGTGTTTCTCCTTATAGATTGTTTTTATTTTTTTCGATGAAGTAATTGATGTTTCTTACATCAAACTTCGTTACATCTGTGTATTGAGTTTTAATAGTGTTGTAATTATCGTAAACATATTTTAACTTGGCAATTATTTCCTAAGTCTAAATCATGTTAATAAGCCACAAGTTACCTCTATTAGATTTAAATCTACCATTCGAATACTATCTAAGGGGAATCTATTTCTTATACGACTATAAAGTAATGGCTTTATCAAAGTCTACCCATTCTGTGAAGGCACTATGATTGCCGCATATTAATGGTTTACCGAAATATGAAGCTTGAAATGGTGGTATCTACCAACCTACACAATATGCAGTGGATATGTATATGTCTCCCTTCATGTGAAGTTTATATATTTCTACTTCGGGAAGCATTTGATTAATAATTGTTATTTTTGGATTCTTCAACTTTCTAAGGTGTAATCCCTTCTATAGGAACTAAGCGTTTGAAGTTTTAATGATTAGCTACACATCCTATTGACCCTAAAAGGCGATATTGAATGCATCAAACAAATCTAATAAGTTCTTTACATCTTTATAATCCGCTATTGTGTAAAATGTCAATTTACTCGCATCTTTCTGTACATTAACTCTCTTGTATTTATTAAGTTTATCGAAATTCTATAAATACGGTAGTTTAATTATTCTAGAGGGATCACAATTAGCCTAAGACAATACAACCTAACGCATCCACTAAGAATTGACTAGTATGTATCCTGTTTTAGTTTGTATAGTTTTAATGAAGGATTGAGGAAGATAATCGGATTCGAATATTACAAAACAGTTTTCTTCAGAGGGGTCAGTTAATACGTAATTACACTGATTTATTGGAATAACGATGTCTTTGTAATCATTAGAACTCAGATATTTAGATGCTAGCTAATAGTTTGAATACAATTGTCCATATCCTGTATTTCGTTTGAAATACTATATTTGCTAATTATTAAAGCCAACTAAATTCAATATTTTTGAATATGTAAATTTCATTGATCACCAATAATTTTGTCTATTTAAAGTATACTACTTATGCATTACTTGAGGTCTATTCCTCCAATAAGGAGTATAACTTCCTGCACCTGAAAATTGTATTATTTTATATTGTTCCCGTGGAATCTCACTATTATCGTAAAGATACTAACGATTCTAGGTCTAATATAACTTTTCAATTCTTATGTCGGATTCATCTATCTATCCTCTAAAGATGCAATCGGACAATAAAAGAATCATCATATGCCCATCTAATAACGATTGTTTATTAGATAATTTAGCTACACCTATAGACTACCTAGCAAACTACTTATACTATTGAAATCTCTTGTAAGGATTGAACCCTCTAGTAAAGATCTGCATATCCCCAGCAAGCAAAGTATCATCAGTTAAGAAGTATTGCTATTTAGCAGTCTTTATAATTCTTTTAACGTCACTATAGTTTTTTGTTAAGGACAACATGTTACTAAATACAAAATTTCTATTAGAAATTGGAGTCATATGGTCTCTCATTCCAAAAAACTTCTTGTTCTAAAGATTGAACTATTCGTAAAAATGTCCCATGTTCTTAGTCAACAATAAGTCACTATCAAGGTACATAACGTAATCATACTACTATCTTTCCAATATCTATATGATATTGAACTTCTGATAAGAGTAATAAAAAGCGTAACCTCCACTTAGACCATTCCATTGATCATGCTTTCCATCTACTAAACAATATTTAGGATTTACCTAAGTATTTGTGATAAAATCTATTCCAAAATGGTTACAATAGTTTCTTATGTTCTCGTACGATATTTTGGAATAATTGAAATTTCCAACGTAAGGCTAAGTTTCTATATGAGAGGAAAATATTGCAAATTTCATATCAATTAACCCATTTATCGATAAAATACATACGCTTTAAAATCTATTTCTGTTTATCGATAGTCCAAGGTAATAGTTCACTATCGATAAAGTGGTAAACTCCAGGGTTTTGGATTTTGCAATAATTCTCTAATTCGTTCAAACTCATTGAATGCTCCCTTTTAATTGGATGTATAATCTATATAGGTTGAATGTTAAGTTTACCTGCTAAGAATCCAACTCTTACATCATCGTGCTAACGTATCTATGAATTAGAAAAACTTCGATATTTCCTGTTAAAGAACTAATATCCAATATCCTTATAAATGTCCTCCATAAATTTCATATTAATATGAATTCCATATGCTCCCGTTATGAACCCCTTAGAAAGAAATGGTAAATGATTAAGATGATTTAAAATGTTGCCCCCATAAAGAGTCTAACACTGTTCTAAATTTAGCTAATTATAAATCTACACCATCCTATTAATATTGAAATAGACATCATCGTCTAACATAACATAAATTTTGTATTTATTAGACATAAATTCTGGATATATGAATTGCTGTTTTAATAGACAATCTATATTGTGAGCGTCTAACGAGGTTCTATATTTATCTCTAGAGGTGTATATCAAGTTGGAGCCTTCTACATCGCTAAATATTCTCACGTTATCGGAATTTATATGTCTTAACCACGTCTACTCTAGGATTTTTAACCTCCAACTATACTTGTTGCAAGTCCAAATACCCACAAGGATATCATTTTTTGTTATCATCTAAACTCCTAATAATCCCTAAGAAAGGATACCATTCGGGCTTTCCACGTATGCTATTCCTTTCCTATATTATATGCCTAAGAAGCCAAGTCATTTCTCTACTTCTAATGGCTTAAGTAGTAATCAATTAACTACATCCAATTATTCTAATTTCCCAATACAATTGTCCCCTTAAATAACTAAGAAGCCAAGGGATGGTCACAAATTTGAAAGCCTTTGGATAATGATATATCATATACACTCTTATTTAAATCTACTCTATCTTCAGAATAACCCCCTCCAGATGTTCCCCTATGTTGAAATGGAGCGTGAAAGTTAATATTGATTTTTGTAGAATTTCTAATTTTGTTTATATGTTTGTGTTCTATTGAAGGAATACCCAACCCCTTATAAGTCATTCCTCCCAATATGAACGAGTACTTCCCACTATCCATTAATGGATATAGATACTTATCCTAATTTCTATATCCGTGAGCAAGAGTCCCGATAAAGCATATATCTTTGACCTTTGGAATATTCAAAGGGTAAAACAACTACTAATTTCCAGCTAAAGGAACACTTAATATCTTAGCTCCGATTCTACTCATTAGTACTTTCATCATTGGGAACTAATGTTGTGTAGAGACAAATAACTTAACGTGATCTAAATACCGTAGGTCAGTAATGGGATTATCGATTATTAATATAATATCTGAATTAACAGGACTACCTTTAAACTGATCTATAGGAACTAATCCTGGATACAATATGATCTCAGGATTGAAATTTTTAGAATCGGATAAAGTATTATTTTGAATTGAATAATCCCGAACCTAATGACCTAATTGTCTTAATCCTATTCCCCACTATTTTAAATGGGGAGCGGGATGCTGGGTTGTGTCGTAAATCGATATCTTCAAGAACTCTCCTTGTTATTCAAATTTCTTAAAGTTGACTATGTCAAAATAATATCCTTGTTCTTCAATCTTCTTTTTATAGAATCCTACGACCTATTTGACGATTTCCATTCTAGGAGTTCCAAATTCGAAGGTGTAGTGATTCTTAAACTTGTTGGAGTTAGGCATCTTATCCGGAACCTACTAGAAGTATTTCCCGTATAATTCTTTTGGGTCCACGAACTTAATCTGGCTATCAGTGTATTGAAGCGTTTGTATGTAAGACAATGTCTAATTGGCTAGATCAAGTATTGAGCAGATATTCTAAAGCGTGCCTATATTCCATATCTGATTAACAGTCTTCTAATCTAGATATAACAAGAAAATAGCTTCAATAATGTCATTAACCGATGTAAAACTGCGTTTCATAGAACCATCGTTAAACACTGTGAGGGGTTGCCCAGTTAGACCAGCAATAGCAAATCTAGGCAGAACAAACCCTTCGTCAGGTTTTTGCCTAATTCCAGTTACATTGAAAGGTCTAATAATATGATACCTTAAGTTCTTCTTAATCTTAGCAGTGTTCTAAATAATTGACTATGCTGTCAACTTTCCCAATGCATACTAATTTCGCACAGAAACGACACCAGGAAAGATCTTTGGGGTAGTCTAATCTAAAATGCCATATTGACCATAAACCTAAGAGGTGGATATATCTATTAGTTTGCAATCGTGCTTAACGCAATAGTCAACTAACTTGACAGTATCATTGACTATGTTGGCTCCCATTCTACCAGCGTGTTTCAACACCCCGTATGGTCCTACAACGCAGGCTAGATGAAATATACAATCTAGTCCAGTAATCTGCTAATAGTCGAAATCTATGACATCACTTTGATAGAATTCAAAAAAGCTATACCTGTAAAAGTAGTCCTAGTGTACAACATTTGTGGTCTTATTATCAACTACTACACAATATATGTTATTCTTTAGTAACTTCTATACTAAATGACTCCCTATAAATCCCAGACCGCCAGTTATTAATACCTTTCTCATATCAAACCTTTAAATTTTCACGTTTATACAACTCTTGCCAACCTTGCGTTAATGTTCCGCCTCTTCTAACCATATTAAAGTAGATACCCTATGGTAAAACCTAAATTAGGATAGGTTTATCGAGTTCTCTTGCAAATTCATTTCCTAATATTTCAAAATCCCAAGGAGAATACTACCTTTTCAATACCATTTTCATATACTATGTATTCCATAATGCTGGTTGGACAGAATTTAAATATTTACTAGATGGTACGAATCTATACCAATTAGACTCTACTAATTTAGTTAAAGAATACTCATTAGAGTGTATATCCCAAGATGCTTTAACGGCATTGTACTTTTGCATCATTTGCATATGTTCAATAAACGACTATTGTAAGACGGGAGTGGTGAAGAAATAATCCTACAACACAAAAAATACATACTAAGTCTCAATTAATTCTAATCCCATTAAAATTCTCTAACCCCAAGGGAGATTAGATCCAGGGAGTACATTAGTATAAGACCCACCTTCAAATCCAATGGTCTATCCCACAAGGATTGAAATGTCAGGTTGAAAGACATATTTCCTATACAATTTATCAAAATTGTTCCATAAGTATCTATAAGAATCACAAGTCCCTATTAAGGTGGTGAATTCCATTAAATCTCTCCTTACATATTATTCTATGATTAGTTCCCTACATACAAGTTAATGGGTTCTAAATCTACATAATTACAGTCTTAAATGTATCATTTAACTTGTTATAGTATTGATCCGCTATATGTTTAGGTCTAACATCATTTCCTATTATTCTTCTAAATATTTCATTCTGCTTAAAATTATTAAACATTGACTATTTTAAAGATATTACTTTGCACTAGTTTAAGAAGGAATCCTACAACCTTGATTGCTGAGCCCCATCCCAATTCCCTTGAAATAGTTTCTTTATCATATCATCTCCTATAAGTCTACAATTCTATCTGGATACTTTTTTAACACCTAATTACTCCACTATTCCTAAGATTTTTCACATATTACATTCCCTCCATGATCCAATGCAAACGCAATTCTAATGAGATCATTGTGAATATTGTTATAAGTTCCTACCGACAACACCCATTTTGATTTATGAATCAACTAAACTAAATTGGTATAATTGGTTGTTGGTATATGAACAACCTTATATCCTTTTGTCTTTAACTTATTGACAATTTTCTATCTTCGTGAAGAAAGTGTACCATACAACAGTACATCGGCAGATTTATCCCCTTCCCAATATAAAGGAGGTTCTTTAGGAACCATAATGGGCAAAAACTTTGAATTATTAAGGTATTGCAAATTAGGAATGGAGTACTAATACACAGTTAAAGCATCATCCAAAAACTTTCTATACTAATAACTATTTTTGCCTGAAATCTATAAATCCTAAGTTTGATACACAATATATGAGTTTTTTGGGATAGGCTCTAACCTATCCCAAAAATATTTAACACTTTCAATCTATTTTATTCTTCCTCTAATATTATTGGTTATCCACTAAGCTAAATAATATGGAAATTCTTCAGTCATACACAATAAAATGCCCTTAACTACAATAATTGTTCTCTAATAGGAAGTACTTGAATTCCTCCAATTAGGCATTTATTAGAACCAACATCATATTTAGGTTCAATCTCTATGTTTTTCTAAAATACCTAATTAAAAATGTGCAATAACTCATATTTAGATATACACTAAGAAGAAAAAATATTGATCTTTTTGATTTCCTTATTCAACATTAGATTATGAACCTGTTTAGCCCACTCTAAAGATGTTATTCCATTCCATTTACTGTCAATATAACCGTCAACCTTAGTCTGGTTTAAAAACCAATTCAATAAGCTGAAAGAACTATCAATTTCCAATCCAATTATTGAAGTTTTGATAATAATAGTACGTTTGCCATATGCTAATATCCAATCTGATGCTGCCTACTTGTAAAACCCATAAAATGAACCATCACCCTAACAATCTGTAGAAGGATGGAATATTGGGCATTTACAATATTTGTCTAAGAATATTGGAAGGGATAGATTAACCTAAAAATCCTTACTCCTTTGCGGAATAGAACCTATACAATTTATAATGTATTCCCCTTCAAATTCTTGGACCATCTTACGAAAGTCCTAAGATGGCCATCTATAATTAATGGTCTAGCAATCAAAATACTGACTAAAGTATTTGAGATTGGCGTTACCAAGCATTCCTTTATGTCCAAGAATTAGAATTTTCATATTTTCTCCATAATTTCCTATATGGAGAAATTTTCAACTTCATTAGAAGACTTTCCGTCTTCCATTATTTTCTAATGTTTATTCTATCCAGGTTGTAATCCTATGACCTTTATAGGTATTGGAGATCCGTTAGAATACTTACTTATCATTGCCTGCAATAAGTTCCCAACGGACATAGATTTCATTATTGGGCAATAAGGTTTAGAATCCTAGGCAAATTTAAGGCAATCGAATATCAAATTAACTGCCTATTCAATATCCCAAAAGAATCTAGTTGCCTCTGGATCAGTAACGGTAACCTACTTTCCTTTTGAAATTAGTTCCTTCCATTTGCATAAAACTGAACCTGTTGAATACAACACATTACCATAGCGAACTATTCTGTATTGACAATTCTAATTCAAACTCTAGTATTGTCTAAATAATCTCTACATTAAAAATTTGGTAGCTCCATAAACTCCTGACACTTGTGCAGCTTTATCAGTAGAAGTGGCGATAATAAACTCAATATTTGGCGAGATTAAAGACTATTCTAGTATATTCAGAGATCCTAAAATATTAGAAAATATAGTTTCTCTCACAAACTTCTAGCTTAGTCCAATATGCTTAGATGCAGCCAAATGGAATACACCAGAAACCCCCACCATAGATTGTTTTACAACAAATTTATCACTTATATCACCAGTGTAGATCTAAATCTATGGGAATTTAGATTTTAACTTAACTAAATTCCCTTCGTTGCGTGCCAAGGCTCTAACTTTACACCCTTTCTTTACTAACTACTCTATCAATTTATATGCTAAAAACCCACTTCCACCTGTTACAAGATACAATTTATCACAAGATACATTAATCATTGTTGCTTCTCCTATCTATTGTCTATTTGCTTAGACTTCCTAACCAGGTATTGCCGCATTTAATTGCAATGTACATTCAATACACCTCTCCATTCTTGATGTAATAATACCTATTAAATTCATAGTTACCGATAGGCATCTAAATACAATCAAAATCTAACTCTGGATCCTAAAGTCCTGAAGGCTTGCCTCTTAATTGAACCCTATAAGACTATCCATCTATTCTGATATAGACAAACTTTGCATCGGCATCCACATCCCAGTTAATCAACTTTTCTAAGTAGTCAATCGTTTCCATGTTCTTTTGTTACTTTCCAGAATATTTCAAATTCTGAGGGTTTTAAGACGTTAACAAATTCCATTGCCTGCTACAAGTTACTTACTCTCTATTCAAGTTTGTCAATTCTTGTGTTAGCAATATAATTCTAACAAGGTTGGTCTAATTGTTGCTATTCTTTGTCTTTAGGAGATATCTATCCATATCTAGCTATGAACTTCCTCAACATACCTTGCAATTCCTAAATAGTAGAATCTTTCTACATTAAAGCATTTTCTGCTAAAACAAGATGCTGTTCCTTATCCTTGATTTCCTTATACTTCAAATGGAGAAGTCCTTTAACGAACTTCAATTGATTCTACAAGGAACTGTTCTAATCTTTTATTTTAAGACTATCTTCTACCATCTATTTTAGATTGTTGTTTCTCTAATTAGACGCCTTTAATTTGTTTTGCAATAATGCTATTTCTTTCTAATAATTCATACTTTCTCCTTTGTAAAGGTTTATTTTAGCTCAGCTTGTAAAAAAACTGGTGATTAAATTCGCTCATCTCTAAAGAGTTTGGTTAGATAGAAATCACTTTCTAAAACCTTGGTCTTGTAACAATACTTTTTATCGGATTTTTCATTCTAAATCTAATTAATCCATAATTCCCAATTTTTCTTTAATTGTTCAATAAAATTCTAATTATTACCTCTCTACTTAAATCTTTTAATGTATTCTTCTTTTAAAGAAATGTCAGGATAAACAAAATAATATTTTATTTTATTTTCCTATAACGCCTATCTTACTGTCTTATGAGAAGAAATAAATATTACCTAATATGAACCTTGATAAACTAATTTTTTAATAATTTCTATATAATTTTGAGGAAACATAGGATTGTGCACTTTTCCTTCATCTGTTTCAATCCATGAATATTCAGAAGATTCTAAATCTAACATTTTATACTGTGATAAATGTTTTACTGCATAAGATTTTCCCATTCCTGGAAATGCTGAAAGAATTATTGTCCTCATCCAAATAAAAATATTTTTTTAATTAAATTTTCTAACTATCTAGCTTTAATCAAAATATTTTTATCATATAATTTATAGTTTGCCTAATCAAAATACATTAACTTGTTATCCTAATTCTTTAAATCTGATCCACATTATATAATTAATCCTTTCTAAACATTGCTTTAAATTTATTATAAATTTCAGGTTTCATAGAATTAACTGATTTCTATTCTACATGAACTTGATAATCACTATAAATTGAAGTTGACTAT
>Ga0209506_1001407_pt1 | contig 25539 bp, 20 predicted proteins | sample AD_JPNHG2_MetaG_FD_184409 | JGI IMG/M metagenome (GOLD analysis project Ga0209506, IMG submission 184409) | Active sludge microbial communities of municipal wastewater-treating anaerobic digesters from Japan - AD_JPNHG2_MetaG (SPAdes) (version 2) | ecosystem: Engineered > Bioreactor > Anaerobic...
TTTATCAAAATATAGATATTCCTGAAACACTTTCTAATCTTCTTGGAAAATGGATTAAGAGAATTTCTACTGATGAAGTAGAGTTTGAAGATGGTGAAAAGATAAATATCAAGAATTTAGATTATAAGCTCATTAAGCCTTTAATCTGGTGGTGATAATGGAAACTCAAAAGTCAAATCTCGAAAGTCAAAATCGTAACAAAAAAGTTGAAACTGATTTAAAAAAGCGATGTTATTCTTTTTCATTACAGATATTTGAAGGTATCTATAGAAAGGAATTCTTAGAATATCCTGAAGAAGCGTTAAGAGAGGCAATTATAAATGCTGTAATCCATAGAGATTATATTGGTCCACATATTCAATTAAAAATTTATCCAGATAAGATGATTCTTTGGAATGTTGGAGTGTTACCAAGGGAGATTAAAATTGAGGAATTAAAGAAAAATCATTTATCTTATCCAAGGAATGAGCTATTAGCTGATGTATTTTTCAAAGCAGGATTGATAGAAGAGTGGGGCAGAGGAACGATTAAAATTATAGATGAATGTAAAAAAGCAGGACTACCTGAACCAGAATTCAAAGAAGAATTTGGAGGATTTTCCATCTATTTTTATAAAGACATTTATACTGAAGAAAATTTAAGAAAAATGGGGTTAAATGAGAGACAGATTAAAGCGGTTTTATATGTAAAAGAAAAGAAAAAAATTACAAATAAGGAATATCAAGAGCTGACTTCCGTGTCAAAGAAGACTGCTTCAAGAGATTTAAGTAATCTTGTTGAAAAAGAAATCTTCATGCAAATTGGGATAACAGGAAAGGGGACAGAATATATTCTTAAAGGGGTCAAAGGGGTCAGAAAGGGGTCAGAAAGGGGTCAAACGGGCAATAAAGAGGGTACTAAAGATGTATAAAATGCAAAAAGAAACAAAAATTGATATGCCAAAAATATTTTTACAAGATATGATTGATGATTTAAAATTTGAAGATTTACCAGCGAACTGGAACTCTTTTGATTTGGAAAGTTTTTCACAAACTAAAAAACTTTGGGATTATCAACAAAATGCAATAAAAAATGCGATAAAAGTTCTTTGGAAATATTATGATGATTTAGTTGACTATCAAGTGAAAGAGGATTTAGAAATTAATCAAGAAAGAAAAGAGAAATTTTTTAATTGGTACAAAAATAATGGATTAGAAGAAAACCTTGATATTAAATTAGATAATAGGAAAAGAAATATTTATAAACTTCTTACTGAGTATTATCCTCAAGAAGATGGGAAAATATATTATAAGAATTTTATCAATCGTATGTGTTTCTGGATGGCAACGGGAAGTGGTAAAAGTCTTGTCATTATTAAACTTATTCAAATTTTAGCAAAATTAATTGATAGAAAGGAACTTCCACCTAATGATATCCTTATTTTAACCCATAGAGACGATTTGATAGATCAACTTAAAAAACATATGAATGAATTTAATTATATTAATGAAACAAAAATTATTTTAAAAGAATTAAAAGAATATCCAGAGATTATGAAACAAAAAGCATTGATTGGGATAAATGTGTTTTATTATCGATCTGATAACTTAAGCGATGAACAAAAAGAAAAGATTGTTGATTTCAAAAATTATGATAATGATGGAAAATGGTATATTTTTTTAGATGAAGCACATAAAGGAGATAAAGAAGAGTCAAAAAGACAGCATATCTATTCTATCCTATCAAGAAATGGTTTTTTATTTAATTCATCAGCCACTTTTATAGATCCAAGAGATATTATTACCACCTCTTTTGAATTTAACTTATCAAGTTTCATAAAATCTGGGTACGGAAAGCATATTAGCATTCTAAAACAAGAGATAAGAGCATTTAGAGAAAGGGAAGATTATTCTGATGAAGAGAAACAGAAGATAGTTTTAAAATCATTAATTCTTTTAACATATGCGAAAAAGTTTTATGAAGATATTAAAAACATCCAACCAAATTTATATCATAAGCCATTGCTTTTAACACTTGTTAATTCTGTTAATCCAGAAGATGCTGATTTGAAATTATTTTTTAGAGAACTTGAAAAAATTGGAAAAGGTGAGATTGAACAAGAAATTTTCGCCAAGGCTCTTGATGAAGTGTGGGAAGAATTGAAAGATAAGCCTAAGTTTATGTTTGAAGATGATAATGTAGTAAGAATAGATGAAGCAATTTTTAGAAATATAACAAAAGATGATATTTTAAATTATGTATATAATTCAAATACAAATGGAGAAATTGAAATTCTAAGAATGCAGTTTAATAGAAAAGAATTAGCTTTTAAGTTAAAAACAAGTGACAAACCATTTGCACTGATAAAAATAGGCAATGTTTCTGAGTGGTTAAAAGGACTTGCAAATTATGAAGTTCAACAAAAATTTGAAGATGAAAGTTATTTTGAAAATCTGAACAAAGAAGAATCTGAAATTAATATATTGATGGGCTCACGTAGTTTTTATGAAGGTTGGGATTCCAATAGACCTAATGTGATTAATTTCATTAATATTGGTATGGGAGAAGATGCAAAAAAATTTATTCTTCAATCAGTTGGAAGAGGAGTTAGAATTGAACCAATAATAAATAAAAGAAAAAGATTATTACAGATTTATAATGCAAAAGAGATAGATGAAGATCTTTTTAATAAAATAAAAGATAAGGTATTGCCAATAGAGACGCTATTTATTTTTGGTACTAATAGAGATGCAATAGTAACAGTAGTAAATGAATTAGAAAAAGAAAAATCGATAGAAGGGGAAAATCAACTTTCGCTCTTTGAAAATTATGAAGCTCGAAAACATAAATTATTAGTTCCAACATATAAAAAGGCAGACTATCCTCTTTTTAAGATTAAAAAACAGACAAAATTTCAAATTTCTAACAATGATTTTCAATTATTAAATGAGTTTATCAATTTTTTATCTGATGATAGAGTGATATTAATGAAATATAGTGAAAATCTTAAACAATTTCCAGTAGAAAAGGTAAAGATTTTAAAAGAAAGTATAAATAAAAAAGATGAGTTTTACAAAGAAGGCGAAAAAAATTATAAAAATTTAGATTTACTTATTCAAAGATTTTTTGATTATTTAAGTATTATCCCTGAGGAATTTGAAAGGTTTAAAGAATTACAAGAGGAAATAAAACATTTTAAAAATATTAAGGTCTATTTAACAGATATCAGTGAAATAAAAGAAAAAATTGAAAAAGTAAAAAACTATCCCGATCAAATAAAAGAATCACAAGAACAGTATGGGATAATACCCCCGCAAGAATATGTAAAATTGGTGCAAAACTTAAGCAGAGAAGAAGAATTTGAAAGCAACCAACATAAAATTAAAATCAAATACATTGCTAACCATTACTACATTCCGCTTATACTATCTGATGATGAAAAAATAGATTACATCAAACATATAATAAAAACTCCAAGTGAAGTAAAGTTTGTTAATGATTTAGAGAATTATTTAACTAAAAATAATAATAAATTTAAGGAATTTGATTGGTGGTTTTTTAGTAAAATAGATGAAAGTTTAGATGAAGTTTATATTCCATATTATAATCCTAATGAAAATAAAATTAGTGGATTTTATCCAGATTTTATTTTTTGGCTCAATAAAGGTGATGACTACTTTATTATTTTCGTTGACCCAAAAGGTATAGAACACATAAGAGGATGGGCATATAAAATTGATAATGGCTATAAGCAATTATTTGAAGAAAATGGAAATAAAAAGATTATTAATTATAACGGTTATAAAGTTATAATAAATTTAAAATTTAGAATTGATGATTTTTCAAAAGTCCCTACTGGATATGAACAATATTGGTTTGACAACATCGAAAAGATGTTAAATGTGACAATATAATCAATGAAATATTTTTAAATGTTAATAATTAGTAAAGAAAATCAATGAGTAAATAAGTATTCCTATTAATTTTATTGAATTCTATGAGTGATAAGTTACCTTATGTAACTTTTTTGAATCATCTTCTTAAAAAACTAAAACATTATTTTGAGAATCATTTTCTTACAAAAACTACAACATTGTTTAAAAGCCTACCAGGATAAGTTATATATTTTCCATTTAAATATAGAGCAGATGAAGCTCCACCATCAAGATTCATAGCATAATAACAACCTAAATATTTCATAATCTCTGCAAGTTTTGATAATTTTATATTAGCGCAGGTAACTAAAACTAAAGTGCCATCACTTTTAACACCAATTGCACTTCTTTGACCTTTAAGTGATAATATCTTTTCATTCTCAAACTCTTCAAGAACAGGATTAAAATCAACATTACCATTTACAACTAATGCTGGGCCACAACCTATTGCAAAATATGAATCTTTAAGAAGAGAGTTTAAACTATTACCATAAATATCAGAAAAATTAGTATCATACCATATTTTGCATCCTACTTTAAAGTTCTCAATTTTATTATCATTTATGTATATTCCTTTCATCAAAATTAGGTATCCATCAGATGGAATTTTAACATCACCAAACCAAACAACATTTTTTATAACTCCATTCTGAACTGTAATCACTGGAAAATTATCTGCTCTTATAATATTTCCCCATTCTTTTGTATATATAACAACATCGTTGTTATCAGGGGTATGATTTATTTTATTTATATAAAAATTTTGCACTCTATCAGAATCTTGTAATTTTAGATAACCATTGAATTTTATATTTACTCGATTCATAATAACCTTCATCTCTTTTGTAAAAAACATCACCGCTTTTTTTCTTGTTATATGGAAAACTTTACCATCGTTCATAAAAAATCCATAAGGTTCATTCGCCTCTTTTTGATTTTCATCTGTATTAAAAACTGCTCCATTTATTGCAACTACAGCTCCTGATCTTTCAACAATTGATTTGAAATCTTCTCTTCCATTTATTTTATTTTTTGCTAAAACTATCCTTGGTTCAAGCTCAAGAAGAGTTGAGTATGGAATCTTGACAACATTTACATTATAATCATATATTTTTTGATTTTTATAATCAATTTGAATATTTTTACTTTTTTCTTTTACAATTATCTCTATATTATTATAGATAATTCTTGCATACATATAAGAAGAATTCCACTCGACATAGGCACCCATACTTTCACCTACAAATCTTAAAGGAACATATGTTCTTCCATTTACTATCTCAGGTGCAACATCAAGTATTAAAACATTATCATTAACCATCGCATAATTATAGTTAACTCTCATAATAATTACAGTGTCATTTAATCTAATTTCTATGGATTGTGTTTCATCATACCAGTAAATTTCTGCTCCAAACTCTTCAAAAACACCTCTTAATGGAACCAAAAATCTACCATTTTTAATATAACCATAGAAAACCTTTTGAGATTCAATTAAATTAGAATTGACAGATATTAGAAGAATTATAAAAATCAAAATTGTTAAAAGTTTAACTTTTCTTTTCATTTTATAATTAGAAAAATTATATCATAGTTTTATAGTAAATAAAATTTATATTTCTCTTTTTTCTTTAATGAATTTTGAATACCACTCATCATATTCTTCTTCTGATACTATATGAATCTCAAAAGGATTTACAAATCCAATTATTCTTCTTAATTCAGCAATAATTTCAGATTTATCTCTTACAAAAAGTGATTCTCCTTTTTTTATCACTAAAATATCTATATCACTATTTGGTCCGAAATTTTTAGTTAAATATGAACCAAAAAGATATATTTTAGTATCATCTCCAAATTTTTCTTTAAAAAATTTTTTAATTATATTTAAATAATAATCTAAATTTTTTAGGTAATTTTCTCTCTCTTTTGCTCTATCTAACAATAGATCAAAATATCTCATTCCTTTTCAATTATATCTATTAACTCTTGAACAAAATTTATCATATCTTCAATTTGATCTTTTAAAAATTTAGAAGGTAAAATTTGATCTTTAAAAAAGTAGAAGGTAAAAATAGTTCAACTGCATTTTTATAAAATCTTAAACCTCTATCTTTTAAAATCTCTCCAGATTTTATATTTAAATTATATAATCATAAATTGTGTAATTTGTTAAAAATTCCCTCAATATCTTCTATTGTATCAATGTCATTGGGCAATTTATCATCTCTTATTCTTAAAATTCTTGCAAATCTTAAGGCATAACCACTCTCATATTTACTGCTTTTTTGTATATCTTCAAACGCAACCTCTACAACTATTTCTGGTTTTACCCTAATTCCACCATCAATATCTTTTATTTTTATACTTAATAATCTTTCTGTCATCTCTTGGAATTCTTTATCAGTCAAACCTTTAAAAGTTTTACCAAGTGGTAAATATTTATTCTTATCTTTTGATAGACAATAGAGCATATAATCTGAAAGCCAACTCATTCTCCTACCATATCCCCAAAATGCTTCAACTATTACCAAATCAACTGTTAAAACCTTCTTTAACTTTAACCACAGTTTCCCTCTTTTTCCACCTGTATAAATTCCATTTAAATCTTTAATCATAATACCTTCAAAGCCATTTTTTATCGCTTCGTCATAAAAATTTTTAACTTCATCAATATCATCTGTAATCAAAAATTTAACTCTATTTAATCCATCTTTTATTTTGTCTAAAAATTCCATCCTTTTTAAATATGGTAAATTTGTTAAATCTTCACCTTCAAGATATAAAATATCAAATAGATAAATATCAAAATTATAATAATCATTCTTCTCTTCTTTAAAAATTTTACTCATCAATATTTGAAATGGTAAAAGTTCTTTTTTATCATTAAAAGCTATAAGTTCACCCTCTAAAATAATTTCATTTATATCTTTAAGACTATCTTTTATCTTTAAAGCGATCGATGGAATTTTTTCTGTGATATCATTTAGATTTCTTGAGAAAATTTTTACTATTTCTTTCTTTTTATGAATTTGAACTCTTATACCATCATATTTATATTCAACAGCTATTTTCTTCTTATTTTTAGAAAAAATCTCCTCAAAATTTTCAACTTTTTCAGCAAGCATCATTGGTATAGTTTTTAAAACCTCTATCTTGAATTCACCCTTTTCATAATTCTCAATTAAGTTTTTGAAACTTCCTGATTTCAAAAAAATTTCATTGAATTCTTTCTCATCAATATTATAAAATTTTGATAGTGCTTTTTTGAAAAGGCCCTCTTTTATGCCACCTCTCATTTCTCCTATGACTATCTTTGTAAAATATTTTGCTTCAATATAAGAAAGATTACAAAATATTTTCTTTAATTTCTCAATTCTTAAATTTCTAACACCTTTTCCTTTTAAATTTTTAAACCCCTCTATCTCATTATAAATATCTATTAAATTGAATTTAGAAGGTTTGATCTTATCATTAAATATAAAAACTTCTTTTACCCATTCTCCAAAATCTTCAGCATTTATATTTTTAGGTATATTGTTTAAAAATAGTACATTAATGGCATCAAATATTGTATTTATTCCTATATTCAAATCCCTTTTTGTAAAATTTTCAAATTTTCCTAAAGAGAGTTCTATAAATATTATTAATTCTTCAGAATCCAATTTAAAGAATGTATCTTTTAAAACATCTATAATCTCATTTCTTTTCTTAATTTTAGAAATATTTTCTAATATTAGAGAAAAATCATAAAATTTCATATCAATTTAATATTAATATAATTTAAGAAATCCACAAACATATTGGAATTTTCAAACAATATTGTAAATTAAAATTTTAAAAAATGTAAAAAAATATAGAGGGGTCTCTATATAAGTCATCCAGACCGTCATTCCTGCCCCGTATATGTCATTCCTGCCCCGTATATGTCATTCCTGCCCCGTATATGTCATTCCTGCCCCATATATGTCATTCCTGCCTCGTATATGTCATTCCTGCGGAAGCGGGAATCTACGGGGTAAACTCCAGCAGGAATCTATATTACCAATAGAAATACTGGATTCCCATTTACATGGGAATGACAAAACAGACCGTCATTCCTGCCCCGTATATGTCATTCCCGCGGAAGCGGGAATCTACGGGGTAAACTCCAGCGGGAATCTATATTACCAATAGAAATATTGGATTCCCATTTACATGGGAATGACAAAACAGACCGTCATTCCTGCCCCGTATATGTCATTCCCGCGGAAGCGGGAATCTACGGGGTAAATTCCAGCAGGAATCTATATTACCAATAGAAATAATGGATTCCCATTTACATGGGAATGACAAAATGGAAAGACTGGATTCCAGTTTTCCCACTTTCCCCGCTTTCGCGAGGACGGGAATGACAACAAACTATCACTCCCGCAAAAACGAGGATGAGAATGACAAAATAGAGAGTTTTTCAGAAATCTCTATACAGGGTCTTGACAAATATATATTATAATTTTATTGAAACATTTAAGAATGAGGTAAGAGGGAACAAAAAGGATAATAAAAAATCCAAAAAGAAGGAGGAAAGAAATGAAAAAGATCTTAATTGGTTTACTAATTTTAGGGTTAATTGGGGTTACTTTGTATGGGTTATTTAAATTTTCGAATAAAAATAGAGAATCTGAAGTCAAAGAACATTATTTACCTGTTGTAGTTGGAGAAGAGATAAAATTGTATGATATTAAATCAAATAGTCTTTCTTCTATTCCTGGTAATCCAGAAGCAGAGGTTGTATTTGGAGAATCAGTTGATGGGAAATGGTTAATCATATCAGAAGGAAAAAGAGAAGTTGCACCAGGTCCTTCACCAGATTTTTTCCTTTCAGGATGGAATCTTTATAGAGTGAATAAAGAAACTGGAGAAAAACTTCCAATAGTATTAGATAAAAATGTAATTGTAGCAGTAAGATCTCCAAAAGAAGATTTAATTGCATATGTTACTCATACCAATGGTCTATGGTTAGTTAATCTTGATGGAGAGAATAAGAGACAGGTTGTACCAGATAATATTGTTATGGAATTCAATATACTTTATGGAATCAGAACTCCTATGATTCATTGGTCTCCAGATGGAAAAAAGATAGGATTTTCAACATTTCCAGAAGATTGGGATGGTAGTGATATGTGGATGAATGCTGGAATAGGTTTTTATTTTTTGGATAAAGATGAGTTCATTCTTTTAACTGCATATGATCTTTTAAAAACAATTGGTTTCTATTCAGTTGAAGATAAATCTTTTAAAGATTATTCATATCTAAAAGGAAATCCTGATGATCCAATAGATGGCGATCTTTGTCTTGCTGATTATCGTTGCCGTGGATGGTTTGATAAAGATATTGCTTTTATTGAAATGGGCCAATCAAGTAATATATGTGGTCTCACTAGCTGTTCTCTTTTGCTAATGTACAATCTAAATGAGGGTATAAAATCATTTTTTGATTATAGTATTCTACAGGGTGGAAGTTCATTAAGAGGCATAAAAGTAGATGGAGATAATATATATCTTTTAATTTTAAATCAAGAAAGCGGAGAATCAATATATCAGGATTTATGGCTTATAAAACTGACGAAAGAATTTGAAATTCTTGAACAAAAAAAATTAGTTAAAGATTTGAATCCAGGTTTTTGGGCAAGATTCACATCAGATGGAAGAATTATTTATGAGAATATAGATGGAAGACTTGTTATTATTAATCTTGATGGTTCAAATCCAATAGTTTTGCCAGAAGAGATAAAACTTCCAATCTATTTTCCACCATATAATCAATAGTAGTTTATGAGAGGGGCTTGTAAGCCCCTCTGTTTTATATAATGAGGAGGATTCTATATGAAATTGAATTATAAAAAAATAATTTTGGTATTGATTCTTATCATAATTATTTTAAATTTATCTTTTTCGAAAGCATTATTATGGTTTATAAACCCTGAAATAGACAAAGATTTTGGTATATTTTTATTTATAAATATTTCAAAAGGTAATATTTATCCATATTCTATTTATAAATTATTTTATGATATCTCAGACTATATTGTTCATTATTATCATGACCCATTTACTACTTTTTATATGATTGTTAGATATATCTACTCTTTTTTAGCTTCATGGACAATATTCATCTGGAGTCCTATTTTATCAATTATTCCTAAAAATTTTGGATATTTATTTTTTGTTATCTGGATTATTATTAATTCTTATTTTCTTTTTATTATATTAAGGAAAATGAATCTTTTGTGGAAAGAAACTGGGATCAAGATTATCTTATTAATAGTATCATTAATGGCAATTCCATTCTCACCTTATGGAATGGCTTTTTTGTTTTTATATTTAATTTATCTTATTGGAAGTTGGCTTTCGAAACTAAAACCAATAAAATGAAATGTATAATGGAAATGACATGCCTCCATATCTTGGGCATTTATAATTTAAAGGGAAGAAAGGTTATTAGACTTAAAAAATATTTAACTTTAATAGTTATTTTACTAATAAGTCTTGTTTGGGGAATATTTGAACTTTATATAATTGGATTTAATGTAATACCATTTTTTGGTGTAATACCATTTAGCAAAGATGAGATTATTTTGAATAGATTAAAAAATTTTGGAGAAATGGAACTAATTGGTTCATACTATAGCTATATATTATAGTGTACAAGGTGCCTGACCCCTTGTACACTACTCTCTAAATTTGATATATATTGAACCTTTAAATAATTTAAATTTATTACTGATGAAAAACTGGATTCCCGTTTACACGGGAATGACAAAATGGAGGGGCTCCCAGTGATTGACAAAATGGAAGAACTGGATTCCCGTTTACACGGGAATGACAAAAAGAGAAGTTACCAGTGATTAACAAAATAGAAATGCTGAATTCCCGTTTTCACGGGAATGACAAAATAGAGTGACTCCCTGGGAATGACAAAAAGAGAAGTTACCAGTGATTGACAAAATAGAGGTTTTTTCAGAAACCTTATTACTATGATTTGACAGAAAGTATGAATAAAGTAAAATTTATTATATAAAGGCTAAGTAGCAGATATATAAAGCCAAAGTGGCAGATATAGAGGCTAAGTAGCAGATATATAAAGCCGAAGTGGCGGAACAGGAAGACGCGGTAGACTCAAAATCTACTGGGGGTAAGCCCCATGAGGGTTCGACTCCCTCCTTCGGCACCAGGTTTAGATTAATTATTTTTTAAATTATGAAAAAAGGATGGAGATAAAAAAGTTGATAAAAAGGAGGATATTGAGATAAATAAATTCATCGAAAGATATGTGTGTTTGACAGAAAATGGAAAGTTTTTTAATAATTTTTTAGATTTTTTTATTAAAATTATGGAAAAAAGAATGGAATTAAAAGAGTTAATAAAAAAAGAGAATAGTAAAATTAATAAACTAATTGAAAATTGTTTGAGGACAATAATTACTTATAATTATATTAAAAACATTAAATTTCCATTGCTAATAACAGATATTATTTATAAACATCATAAAATTGAAAATGGATCAGGAATAGAAATATTACTTGATTATATTCAAAAAGAGAGTGTTGAACTTTTTAATGGAAAGTTTTTTAAAGAAGGTTTAAGTTTTGAATAGAATGTCAATTGAGATTCTTGACGGGAAAAATTGTATAGGTGGAAGCAAAATATTGATTACAGAAAAAGACCACTCATTTTTTCTTGATTTTGGTAAAAATTTTAAAACTTGGGGTAACTATTTCGAAGAGTATCTTCAACCAAGAGCTTCAGTCGGCCTTTATGATTTATGGAAATTGAATCTCATTCCAAAAATTTCAAACATATATAGAGATGACTTGATAGTTTCTGATTTTAAAGAATTTGTTGAGAAAGAAAGAAAATTAAATTTGGAAACTGTTTTTTTATCGCATGCTCATCTTGATCATGCAGGATTTATCTCAATTTTAAAAGATGATATAGAAATAGTAGCATCAAGCATAACAAAAAAAATTTTAAAGGCTCTTCAAGATACGGGCGATGGAAGAGCTTTCAATCAATTTACTGATTTGAAAATAAGAGAAGAAGAGATTGATGAAAGGGGTCAAAAAAAATTAAAACAAAAAAAGGATAAAGAATCAATAAAAAGAAATTTTTTTGAAATAAATAGAAATGAATTTGAAGGGGAAATCGATGGATTGAAATTTAAAACATTTTATGTTGATCACTCAATACCAGGTGCTTTAGCTTTTTATTTTGAATTTGAAAATATATCAATAGCATATACTGGAGATATAAGATTTCATGGAAAAAATAGTGAAGGTTCCTATAATTTTTTAGAAAAAATAAAAAAATTAAAACCAAATATCCTAATAACAGAGGGAACAAGAATGACTTATGAAAGTGAAAGTAAAAAGGAATCTGATGTATATAAATCTTCTTTTGAAGTTATCAATAGTAACAAAGATAAACTTGTAATAGCAGATTTTGGACCAAGAAACATAGAAAGACTTGAAACTTTTTTAAAAATTGCAAAAGAAACTGATAGAAAAATAGTTATAAATATAAAGGATGCTTATCTACTCGACCTTTTAAAAGAAGATGGATTTAATATAATTGATGATGATAATCTATTTATAATTTGTGAAAAAAAATCAAAAGAAAAAAAATGTCTAAATGAAGTTAAAAATAGATATGATGAAAAAGTAATTACTATTGAAGATATAAATAAAAATCTTGGTGAATTTATACTCTGCTATAGTTTTTGGGATCTAACCAACCTACTTGATATTGATTTAAAAGACGGAATTTATATATACTCTTCAAGTGAAGCATATTCAGAGGAGCAGGAGTTTGATATTAAAAGATTGTTCAACTGGCTTCACTATTTTAATCTTGAGCCATTTGGGATTGAATTAACAAACGATAAACCTAAATTCAGTGGAGATTTTCACTCATCAGGTCATGCTTCTTATAAAGATATAAAATTTATGATAGATGAGATAAATCCTGAATTCATAATTCCTGTTCATACTGAAAAATTAGATATATTTAAAAATTTATATGGAAACAAGGTTGTTGAAAAAGAGTATTTTGAACTATAATTTAATCTATGCGGAAGTGGCGGAATGGAATACGCGCTGGATTCAGGTTCCAGTGGGGAAACCCATGAGGGTTCAAATCCCTCCTTCCGCACCATAAAAAATGGAAGACACCATAAAAAATGGAAGACACCATAAAAATGGAAGATATTATATTTTATTGTAAGATTATTGAAAAGGGAACAAAGGATAACAAAAAGTTTGTTATCTTAGATAATACACTATTTTATCCAGATGGTAAGGGTGGACAAATTGGTGATAGAGGTGAAATAGGAGGAAAAAAGGTAAATTTTGTTTATGAAGAGAATGGTAAAATATTTCACTTTGTTGAAGATTTTCCTCAAGATATAGAAGTAAAAGCAAGAATAGATGGAAAAAGAAGGCTTGATATATCAATACAGCACACTTCTCAGCATATTCTCTCAAGAGTTATTTTAAATTTATACAAAAAAGAGACAGTTAGTTTTCATATGGGAGAAGAGATATCAACATTTGATATTGAATATTTTGATATAAAAAAAGAGGATATAAAAAGAATAGAAGAAGAGGCAAATAAAATAGTATCATCAAAAAAAGAGGTCAAAACATATTTTATTGATGAAGAAGACATAGATAAAATTCAATTAAGAAAAAATGTTGACTTGGATGGAAAAATAAGAGTTGTTGAAATAGATGATTTTGATAAAACAATGTGTGGTGGAACTCATATTAAAAATACAATTGAAATAAAATTGATAAAAATAGTTAAATTTGAAAAAATTAAGGGAAACTTGATAAGAATTTATTATCTAAGTGGAGATAGAGCTATCTTATTTTTCAATTTACTTTCAGAAATTATGGAGAATTTAAAAAATAGATACTCAGTTGGATTAAATGAAATTGAAAATTTTATAGATAATTTAATAAAAGAGAGAGACTTATCAAGAAAAAAATTAAAACTATTAAAAGATGATTTTATTGAAAAATTTATCGAAGAAAATAAGGAAGAGAAAATATTAATGACCTATTTACCATATCTTGAGAGTGAGGATTTAATTTATCTTTCTAAAAAATTGATATCTAAGGATACAAATTTTATTTTTGTCCATAATGATGAAGTTGGCATTATTAATAAAAATAAATCTTCAAATATCAATCTATTTAAAATTTTAAATGAGATAGAAGAGAAATTTAATGTAAAAGGTGGAGGAAAAGATTTTATAACTCTTAAAATCGATAAAAAGGGAAAGGAGATTGAAAAATTTTTATGGGAAAAGATAAAATTGCAATAATTTCTGATATCCATGCTAATATTGAGGCTTTAGATGAAGTTTATAAAGATATTGAAAAAGAAAAAATAGAAAAAATAATCTGTCTTGGAGATGTGGTTGGATATGGACCCAATCCAAATGAAGCAATTGATATGGTAAAAGATAGAGTTCTTTACACAATTAAAGGCAATCATGATGAAGGAATTATAAATGAAAATGTTCTTTTTGATTTTAATGAATATGGAGTAAGAGCTATCAAATGGCAAAAAAATATATTAAAAAAGGATGGATTTGATTTTTTATCAACTTTAAATTTTGATATAAAATTTGATGATTTTCAGATCGTTCATGGTGCATTATCTGACTATTTTAAATATATTCTTACAATTTCCGATGCATTAGAAGAGACAAAATATATGGAAAGAGATATCCTCTTCATAGGTCATTCTCATAGAACAGGTGTTTTTGATTTGAATGATAAAATTTATTATCCATTTAAAGAGATGGGTGAGTTTAAATTAGAAAAAGATAAAAAATATATTATAAATCCTGGTAGTGTTGGACAACCAAGAGATTATAATCCTTTTTCATCATATTTAATATTTGATGAAGAAAATTATAAACTGATTTTTAAAAGAGTCCCTTATCCATTTGATATAACTAGAGAAAAAATAATAAAAGGCGGCCTTCCAGAATTTTTAGGTGATAGATTAATTATTGGATTTTGATGATATTGACTATTTCTGAAATGTCCTTTATATCAACCCCATATTGTAATGTCTTAATACCAATTTTATTTGCAGGTAGTATATCCATTTCTAAATCATCACCAATCATTAAAACATCATCACTTTTTGCTTTTATCTTTTCGAGAATTTCAAGATAATATTCTGGATGAGGTTTAGCAAAATGCATATTTTCCATAGTGGTTATCAATTCAAAATCAATGTCATTGACATTAGCCCATCTCATTCTCTCTAAAATTGCTATTTCTGGGAAAATTGCATTTGTTGCGAGAACAACTTTATATCCTGATTCAATTAATTTTAAAACTGTTTCCCTACCATTCTTCGCGGGCTTACCAAAACTACCTAATTTAGGAAAATCATTGATATAAAATTCTAAAAAAACTTCTTTTGATTTTTCTTCATCAATTTTTGATAATTCAGTGAATTTTTTATAAAATTTTTCAATGTTTAACTCTCCATTCTTTTCATTTATCATATAATCAACAGAAACAGTTAAAATATTTAAAGGATCTTTATCGACAATTATTTTTTTAAGTTTTGGCATTAATGATCTAAAATATGCCTTAAGAAATTCATCAAAATTTATTTCTAAAAGAGTTTTATCAAGATCTATTAATAGATGTTCCATCATATTTATTATTATACCAAAAAAATATTATAAAAATAATTTTAACCTTTAGTGTACAAGGTGCCTGACCCCCTGTACACTAACTTTTAGTTTACAAAAATAGGCTGTCTACTTTTGTAAACAATTATCTTAGATATAAATCATATGACAAAATATAGATACCCTAATTTTAATTTTTAAAGGTAAGTTATGGACTTTTACATAATATTGAAATAGGGGTTAAAAAGTTTTAGAATTAATTAAGGATGATTAATTATATTCTTGAATTTTTTGAAGGTTGGACAATATGGAACTACCTCGCAAGTATTCTTGACATTGCAATAATTACTATTATTTTGTATTTTATTCTTTCTGCGCTACAAGCAACAAGGGTCTGGCAGTTAATTCAAGGTTTAATTATATTTTTCATCTCTGTTTTTATAGCATCATATTTTTCAAACATACTTGGACTTGTTGCATTTAACTATGTTTTAAAAGCTATATTATCGATTGGTGGTATGCTACCCATCATAATTGTCATAATTTTTCAACCAGAGATAAGAAAATTTATGGGGAGCCTTGGCAGAAGAAATTTGTTTGGCGAATCTTTTAATTTTTTTTCTGAGTTTGAAGAAAATCCAATAAAAACAATTGATGAAATAGTTAAAGCAGTTAAATATCTCTCTTTGAATAAAATTGGTGCATTAATAGTTATAAAAAAAGAGGACAATTTAACTGACATAATACAAACAGGTATACCATTAAATTCAATAGTAACATCTGAACTAATATCAACTATTTTTTATACAAACTCCCCTCTTCATGATGGTGCAATTGTTATTGATGGAAATACAATCGTTGCAGCGAGATGTCTTCTTCCTTTATCAGAAAATGAAAGGTTAGAAAAAGAGCTTGGAACAAGACATAGAGCAGGAGTGGGTATAACAGAAGTAACAGATGCAATTTCAATAATCGTATCTGAGGAGACTGGAATCATATCTTTATCAACTCAAGGAAAATTAACAAGATACCTCTCTGTCCTTGAACTAAGAGGAATGTTGATACTTCTTTTGAAAAAAGAGAAAAGGGGAGGTAAGGTAAAAGTTGATTAGAAAAAAATTAACTATATTCTTTATTTCTCTTTTACTTGCTTTTGGTTTCTGGCTATTTGTAACAATTGGTGAGGGTCCAGAAAGTGAAAGAGTTTTTAATGTTAATGTCACTTATAGAAATATGGGTGAAGGTTTAACAATGCTTGAACCACTTGATAAAGTTGAGATAAAAATTAGAGGTAATAAACAGAGAATATCAACAATCAAAGATAGCAGCATAGTGGCTTACATTGACTTAAAAGACCTTGATACAGGAATCCATAATTTAGAAGTAGAGGTAGAAGCTCCATCTTTTTTAAAAGTAATTGAAATTTATCCATCAAGAATAAGTGTATATCTTGATAAAATTGTTACTGTTGATAAAAATATTAGGATAGATTTTATAGGCTCTTTAAAAACTGGATTAATTATAGAAGAACCAGAAGTATCTCCAAATAAAATTTCAATTAGTGGTCCATCTAAGAAAATAGAAACAATAAGAGATGTATCAATAACAGTTGATTTAACAACAATAAACAGTGACATAACTTTAACATCTATACCAAAAATAAAAGATGGGTTGGGTAATGATATATCTGGTTTATCTTTCAATCCATCAATTGTCACTATAAACATCAAAGTAAAATCGATACTCTCAAGCAAGGTTGTCCCTGTAATTCCTAATTTAACTGGTGAAATATCAGGAGATTATGGAATAAAGAAAGTTTCTGTTTCTCCTTCAATTTTAACTATATTTGGTAAAGTTGATGAATTAAAAAATATTGAATATCTCCAAACTGAACAAATAAAAATAGGCAATTTAACTGAATCAAAAATTTTTAATGTGTCAGTTATTTTACCAGCTAACATTGAATTAAAAGAGGAAAATAAAATTAGTGTTCAAATTATTATTGAAAAAAAGATATCAAAGGTTATCTCAAATATTAATATTTCTATAAAAGATATCGATGAAAATTTCAACTACAAAATTACTCCAGAAAGTTTAGAAGTCGAGATATATGGATTTATATCAATTGTTAATGAAGTTAAGCCATCTGATTTTGAGGCTTATGTTTCAGTTTTAGATTTAATACCAGGTGAACATAATCTTAAAATTAATATAACATTTTTAAAAGAAGATATAAAAATAGTAAGAATTATTCCTTCTGAAATAAAAGTTATAGTTACTAAAAAGGAGGAATAATTTATGGATAAAGAAAAAATAAAGAAAAGAATTGAGGAACTGAGAAAATTAATTGAGTATCATAACTATAGATATTATGTTCTTGATTCACCTGAAATATCTGATGAAGAGTATGATAAACTTTTTAAAGAACTTGTTGAGTTAGAAGAAAAATATCCAGAATTCAAATCAGATGTTTCACCTACTCAAAGAGTTGGTGCTCCTCCATTAAAAGAGTTTAAAACAATTAAACATACAATACCAATGCTGTCTCTTGATAATGCTTTTAATGATGAAGATTTAATAAATTTTGAAAAGAGAATTAAAAGAATACTTGGTGATATTGAAATTGACTATGTTGTTGAACCAAAATTTGATGGATTATCTATATCTCTTCTCTATAGAAATGGTGAACTTGAATATGGAGCAACAAGAGGTAATGGTATTGAAGGTGAAGATGTCACATTGAATCTCAAAACCATAAAAACCATCCCTCTAACTATTGAAAATCCACCTCCACTCCTTGAAGTAAGAGGAGAGGTTATTATGTTCAAAAAGGATTTTGAAGAGTTGAATAAAATTAGAGAGGAGAACGATGAGCCACTTTTTGCAAATCCAAGAAATGCTGCAGCTGGTTCAGTAAGGCAACTTGATTCAAAAATTACTAAAGAGAGAAAGTTACACTTTTTTGCATATTATATATCAAGAGTTGAAGGTATTGAATTTAAGAAGCACTCTGATGTTTTAAAATATCTTGAAGAGAAAAGATTTAAAGTTCCACCAGATTATTCAATTGTTAATGGTATTAAAAAAGCTATAGAAAAGTGTCTTTGGTATCAAAATAGAAGAAATGAATATCCTTTTGATATGGATGGAAGTGTAATTAAAGTTGATGATCTCAATTATCATAAAATTCTTGGTGAGACAACACATGCACCAAGATGGGCAATTGCATATAAATTTCCTGCAGAAGAAAAGGAAACAATTGTTAGAGATATAATTGTTCAGGTTGGAAGAACTGGAAAACTTACACCAGTTGCAATTTTAGACCCTGTTTTTTTATCTGGTTCTACAGTTTCAAGAGCAACACTTCATAATGAAGATGAAATAAAAAGATTGGGTATTAAAATTTTTGACCATGTTATTGTTAGAAAAGCTGGCTCTGTTATTCCTGAGATTGTTACTGTTCTAAAAGAAAAAAGAACAGGGAATGAAAAAGATTTTTCTTTTCCTGAAAATTGCCCTGTTTGTGGTGAGGAGGTGATCAGATTATCTGGTGAGGTTGATTATAGATGCACAAATGCATCCTGCCCAGCACAAATTAAAGGAAGAATTCTTCATTTTGTCAGTAGAGATGCAATGGATATTGAAAACATTGGTGAATCTCTTGTTGATCAACTCGTTGATAAAAAAATAGTAAAAGATATAGCTGATTTATTTTATCTTGAATTTAAGGATTTAATAAATCTTGAGAGAATGGGAGAAAAACTTGCGAATAAAATATTAAAAAATATACAAAATGCAAAGGATAGGCCTTTGAGCAGAGTTTTATATGGTCTTGGAATATTTCATGTTGGAAAACATATTGCTCAATTATTAACTAAAAGATATAAAGATATTGAGGATTTTTATTCATTAAAACCTGAAGATTATATGGAAATTGAAGGCATAGGACCTGAAATTGCTCAAAGTTTATATCTATTTTTTAAAGAGGATAAAAATAGAAAATTAATCGAAAAACTGAAGAATGCTGGTGTTAATCTAAAAGAAAAAGAAGAAGAATTAGAAAAGGAAGGCGTATTAAAAGGAAAAAAATTCATCTTCACCGGCTCATTAGAAACTATGTCAAGAAAAGATGCTGAAGAACTTGTAAAAAATAGTGGTGGAGAGGTTGCTTCTACTGTTTCAAAAAATATTGATTATGTTGTTGTTGGTAAAGACCCTGGCTCAAAATTAGATAAAGCAAAAAAATTAAATCTTAAAATCATAAATGAAGATGAATTCATTGAAATGATAAAAGGCGAAAAGAGTTGAAAAAAATTTTTTTTATCACCATCATATTAATTTTATTATCAACAAACCTTGCTCTTGCAAATAATGAAATAATTAGAAATTATAAATTTGATTCAAGCGAATTTAATTTAGTCTTTGAAGATAATAAATTAATAGATATAAATAATATTTTTGAAAAAGGTGAGTTTGGTTTACCTTATAAAAATATAAAAATTTTTTATGAATCTAATTTAGACTTTATAGATTATGAAATAAAAGAAAATAAAAAAGAGATATCAATAAATATGAAAATAGAACCTGAAACATTAACAAACACCTCTTATTATAGAACAGAAAAATTAATGAAAAATTTTGAATTTCTTGGAAATTTTACAAAGGGAGATGAAAATTTTATATTATTCAAATATTATCCTGTGATTTTTTCTGAAAATTTTAGTCAAGGAATTTTTCTCGAAAATTTTGAAATTTTTGTTAGGTTTAAACCTAAATATTTTACATATAATTATGAAAATTCATCTCAAAATGAAACATATTTAATTATTGGAAAAAAAGAGATTGAAACTTCAATAAAATTTTTTACTGATTATAAAAAAAATAAAGGATTTAATGTTGTTTATAAACCTCTCAATGATTTTTATGATAGCTCAAACTTAGGAATAAATTATAAAATAAGGACCTTTTTAATTGAAAATTATCAGAAATTAAAAATAAAATATCTACTTTTAATTGGAGATGAAAAAGATATCCCACCTTTTAAAGTTTATCCATATCCAACAGATGATTTTTTATACACTGACTTCTTTTTTGGTGAGTTAACAAGCAACCTTGATTATGATAAAGATAAAAGAGAAGGTGAACCTGAAGATGATAAAATTGATTTTTATTCTGAAATAATGGTTGGCAGAATACCAACAAGTGATATTAATAATGTTATTAATATATTACAAAGAAGTATAGATTTTGAGAAATTAAATGATAAGAGTAGGGTTTTATCAGCAGGTGCAATATGGAATTTTGAAGAAAATATTTTAATGCCACTAACAGATGGTGCTGAATCTTTAAAAATAATTTTTGATGAAACCTCTATGAAAAACGGCTTTTCAAATATTCTATTAGCAGAAAAAGAGGGTGTGAAATATTCTAACTTTGGTGATGACAAATTGGATTATGATAACTTTATAAAATATACGAATGAATATAAACCATCAGTTATATTATGGCAGGGTCATGGTTACATTGATTCAACATTCAGAAAAATCTGGCTAAATGACTTGAATATGAATAACTACTTTGATAAAGGAGAAGATAAACAAATATTGTTTGTCGATAAAAATAGTCTATCTTCAATTAAAAGTTCTTACCCCTCAATCATATTTATGGGTTCATGCGATAATATGAAAACTTATAGTAGCAGTTTAGCAAGTGATTTTATAAATAATTATGGTGTTGGGGTTGTTGCGGCAACAGATACTTCATGGTATGGAATAGGATGGAATAGTTTAGATGCTGGATGGCTTCAAAGTATTATGTATAAATTTAGTGAATATCTCTCAAAAGATGAGACTGTTTCATATTCCCTTACTAAATCTAAAGAATATTATTTTGAAAATTTCATCTATCCATCTCAAAAATATGAAAGATATGCCAACATATATGTTTTCAACATTTTTGGAGACCCAGAAATCAGTTTAAAAAAGGAGAAAAAATATATATCAACAAATAGTGTCACAGCAAAAACAAATGAAATTTTTAAAATAGATTTCAATTTAAATATTAAAGTAAACAATGCAAGAGGCTCAATAGAATATGACCCAGAATATATTAAATTATTAAAAATGGATGGAGATGAAATAAATTATTCAATGGTTGTTGATGGTAAAATCTTTTTTAAAGTAGATAATATAAAAAGTGACAAACTTTTTTCTATGATTTTCTTCGGAAAAAAGGAAGGAGAAATAAATATAAACTTGATAAATATAAATTTTAATAATGGTGAAATTATATTGGAAAATTTTGAAACTAATAAAATTTTTATTTTAAAGCGAAACTATCCAGTATGGGATATTAATCAAGATGGAATTTGTTATGTTGAAGATTTCATAGAATTTTCAAAAGCATTTGGTTCATATTTTGGCTATAAAAATTATAATTCTTTTTGTGATTTTAATATGGATGGAAAAATTGACGGATTAGATTTAATAGATTTTTCAATACATTTTGGCGAAAGCTACAAAGGAGGATAAATGGAAGAAATACTTAGAAAATTAAAATCAATTCATGGAGTAATTGGCGTTATGATTGTTGAATCAGATGGTTTATTAATAAATTCAATTGTTGAAACTAATATTGACCCAGAAGCAATATCAGGTCTTTGTGCGTCTGTTTTTAGAAATTCAAGATCTATACTTAACACCACAAATTTAGGAGATCTCGAAATTGCTACACTTGAAGCTGATAATGGTACACTTTTTATAAAAAGGGTTGAAGAGGTTTTTTTAGCTCTACTTACAAGAAAAGAGATTAATCTCGGTTTAATAAGATTATCCATTAAAAATGCATCGAATGAGTTAGCCAACCTTCTATAAAATGTCATTTTGGTGTCAAACACCAAATTAACATATTTTCATATAAGGAGGTGAATTTTATGACAAATGATAAAGAAATAAGAGCGCCAAGAGGAAGTGAGTTACATACAAAAGGTTGGGGGCAAGAAGCTGCTTTAAGGATGCTTATGAACAATCTTGACCCAGATGTTGCTGAAAAACCAGAAGAATTAATTGTTTATGGAGGGACAGGAAAAGCAGCAAGAAATTGGGAGGCATTTCATAATATTGTAAAAGCTTTAAAGTCCCTTGAAAATGATGAAACATTGTTGATTCAATCAGGAAAACCTGTTGGAATTTTTAAGACAAATGAATTTGCACCAAGAGTTTTGATTTCAAATTCAATGATTGTACCGAAATGGGCAAACTGGGATGAATTTAGAAAATTAGAAGCCTTAGGTCTTACAATGTATGGTCAGATGACTGCTGGAAGCTGGATATATATAGGAACTCAAGGAATACTTCAAGGAACATATGAAACATTTGCAGCAGTTGCGAATAAACATTTTGGAGGAACTTTAAAAGGTAAGTTTGTTTTATCAGCTGGACTTGGAGGAATGGGTGGAGCACAGCCTCTTGCAATAACTATGAATGAAGGTATATGTATAATTGCAGAGGTAGATAAAAACAGAATCGAGAGAAGGATAAAAACTGGATACCTTGAATATTCTGTTGATTCAATAGATGAAGCAATAAAGTTGATGGAAGATGCGAAGATTAAAAAAATTCCAAGGTCAATCGGAGTAAGGACAAATGCAGTTACTCTTTTCAATGAACTCCTTAAAAGAGGTATAATACCAGATGTTGTTACAGATCAAACATCTGCTCATGATGAATTAAATGGATATGTACCATATCAAATTGATTATGAGGATGCTATCAAATTAAGGAGAGAAAATCCTGAAGAATATATCAAACTCTCGTATGAATCTATAGTAAAACATGTTGAATTGATGATAGAGTTTCAAAAAAAGGGTGCAGTTGTTTTTGATTATGGAAACAATATAAGAGGACAAGCATCTAAAGCTGGATTAAAAAACGCTTATTCATTTCCTGGTTTTATACAAGAGTATATAAGGCCACTTTTTTTTGTTGGCAAAGGACCTTTTAGATGGGTTGCTCTTTCAGGAGATCCAAATGATATTTATGTAACAGATGAGGTAGTGAAAAAAGAGTTCTCTTATGACGAGCACCTTGTTAGATGGATAAATTTAGCACATGAAAAAGTTAAGTTTCAGGGTCTTCCAGCAAGGTTATGCTGGCTTGGTTATGGCGAAAGAGATAGGTTTGGATTAATAATAAATGATTTAGTTAGAAAAGGAAAAATTTCTGCACCTATTGTTATTGGAAGAGATCATCTCGATTCAGGTTCAGTTGCTTCTCCAAACAGAGAAACAGAGGGAATGAAAGATGGCTCTGATGTTATAGCAGATTGGCCAATTTTAAATGGACTTTTAAATGCAGTTTCAGGTGCTACCTGGGTTTCAATTCACCATGGAGGTGGTGTTGGTATTGGTTATTCTATTCATGCAGGAATGGTGATAGTAGCAGATGGAACTGAACTTTCAGATAAAAAACTAAAACTTGTTTTGACAAATGACCCTGGTATTGGAGTTGTAAGACATTCAGATGCAGGATATGAAGAAGCAATAAATTTTGCCAAAGAAAAAAATATAAAACTTCCAAGTATTTACTAAAAGGTCTCTAAAAAATTTAAAAATAGTTTACAAAAGTAGGCTGTCTGTTTTTGTAAACATAAAAATATTTCTATTTATTGATGGAAATAATAGATTCCCGTTTTCACGGGAATAATTGAAAAATTTAAAAATAGTTTACAAAAGTAGGCTGTCTGTTTTTGTAAACATAAAAAAAAATCAAATTGTATGATATGTTATATAAATGATTACAAGTTTTGGAAGTATAGAGGTCTCTGAAAAAGTTATCCAAACTCTCATTCCTGCTTCCGCAGGAATCTATATTATTGATGGAAATACTGGATTCCCGTTTACACGGGAATGACAAAACAGAGGGACTGGATTCCCGTTTACACGGGAATGACAAAATGGAAGGGATAATAGATTAGCTAAAAAGGTTGTTTATTACTAATTTGAAACCATATTTCAGATAATTTTTAATACTTTTAGGATTTTGGGTTGTTAAGGTTCTAAAAATATAATTTGGTCTTAAATAAAAAGAAAGTAATGCTTTTTTTCTCAAACTTATAATAGTTTCTCTCTTTAAATATTTTGTACCTCCAACTGGATTTGAGAAGTAGTTATGACCTTCAGGGTCTTCAAACAATAAATTCTCTCTTTTCATCATCTCATAAAGTTCAGTTCCATAGTAAGGAGTTGCTATATGAAATTCGACAAAATCAGATGGAATTTTTTTAGAAAGTTCAATTGTTTTTTGAATATCTTCTCTATCCTCCCATGGAAAACCAATTATAAAAAATGAATAGACTTTAAAACCAATTTTTTTTGCAAGTTTAACAGCATTTATATTATCCTCAACAGTCACTCCCTTTTTCATCAATTTCAAACTTTTTTCACTTCCAGATTCAAGTCCAAAAGCAATGAGATAGCATCCAGATTTTTTCATCCATATTAACATCTCCTCATCAATTGGTTTAACTCTTGAATTGGCAACCCATAATATTTTTAAATTTCTATTAATTATCTCTTTTGATATTTCAATAACCCAATCTTTATCAATAGTAAATGTATCTGCTCTAAGAAAGAAATTATCTATTTTATATCTATTAACGCACTCTTCAATCTCATCAACAATATTTTTTGGACTTCTTTTTCTTAATTTTTTTCCTGACACAATTGGCGCAAGACAATATATACAACTTCCTGGACATCCTCGAGATGTTTGTATAGTTGCCATTGGTTTATCTGTATCTGGATTTATATATAACTCATTTCTCATCAAGTCTCTTGCTGGAAATGGAAGAGAGTCAAGATTTTCTATAAAAGGAGGTGGTTCATTTTTTTCCCACTCATTATTATTTTTGTAAATCAAACCTTTT
>Ga0209506_1001416_pt1 | contig 25470 bp, 14 predicted proteins | sample AD_JPNHG2_MetaG_FD_184409 | JGI IMG/M metagenome (GOLD analysis project Ga0209506, IMG submission 184409) | Active sludge microbial communities of municipal wastewater-treating anaerobic digesters from Japan - AD_JPNHG2_MetaG (SPAdes) (version 2) | ecosystem: Engineered > Bioreactor > Anaerobic...
CGTGCAACCGTGGGCCAGCTGGTGGAAATACCATACCAGGGGGCGGGCTGGGTGTATCTCGGTGAAGTGGGAGGTAGAAAAGGGCTCGCCTACGATTCCCGAAGGCTCGATCCGGATGGCCAGACCTTTGTGTTCCGCTGTGAAGCTCCCGGCACCTATACAGTAAAATTCTTTAAGCAGGATTTTATTAAGGATTATATTATCAATGATTATGTTGAGGTTGTGGTAGGCGAAAGTCCGGTGCCGGCCACGTCCGGTGCGGGTGTGTTCTCCCTGCCGGTAGACCGGGGCAGGGTAGTCGCAAATCCACGTTGGCCCATCGCAAGCGCAGCGGCCACCACTGCGACCACTAACGGGACAACCAACGCTGCTACCGCTAACGGGGCCACCATGGCTGCTGCGACCCCAGCAGTCACCACTACGACCACGGCTCCAACTGGCACTGCAGCTCAAACCAGTGCCGCAGCAACAACAACACCGGCAACTGGGGCCAATAACGCAGCCAGCCCTGCCACGGCAACCACGGCTCCGGCTGCTTCGACCGCACCGGCCACCACTGCGACCACAGCTCCAGCTAACGCCGCTGCGACGATGGCTGCAGCCGCTACCACTGGCACTGCCCAGCCTGTCACAGCCCCAACCGCTACCACTAACGGGGCCACCACTGCGACCGCAGCTAGCCCAACCACAGCCAACACTGCGACATCAACCACCCCGGCTACATCATCTGCTGCGACAGCTGCCCCTGCCGGCACAACCCAGACAACTGCTGCAAACCCATCCCTGGACAACCTGACTCAGCCCGAGGAATTCATCAACCTGGCTAAGACTCAGATGAATGCAGGCCAGTATGCCAGTACGCTGGCCACCCTGCAGGCATTCAGCGCCAGATACCCCGCCGGCAGTGATGAAGCCTGGTGGCTTATGGGGCAGGTCCTGGAAGCCAAGGGGCCTCAGCGGGATATAAAGGGGGCCCTCTCGTATTATAAACGCCTCCTCAGCGAATATCCCCAGAGCAGGCACTACGATGAGGCCCAGCAGCGGATTGCCTACCTGGAACGCTTTTATTTTGATATCCGGTGAGGTTTTTCTTTAAAAACTCCCTGAGTTGTGAGGTTTTTGCAAAAGTCTGTTACTTTTGCAAAAACCTCTTGCAGTATTTTTACATTAAAAATGTAACTATTTACATGGAATAGAAATAGTAAAAATACTGCATGTACATCTAAGGTTGCTCTTTCAAAACTCTCTGAGTTTTGAAAGAGCCTCTTGTGAAGGAGTTGTAACTATTTTTTATACGGGCCTTATGTATTCAAGTACCTCGTTCATGAGGTTATTTATCCTGCTGTAGTGCTCTTGTGGTACAGATAATAGTTCTTGCGCTGATTGGATATATGTCCCAGCGATGAGCTCATCGCCGCAATTGGAGAGCATCGCTTCTACCGATTTCCCCTTTGTCTTGCATACAGAAGAACCGGGCTATACAATAAAAGCTAAGGCGGCCTTCTATGCTGGTTCCTACGGTTTTCTTAGTTTTTGCCCTTCTCCTTCCTGTACCGCTCTGCGCTGAAGCGGGCAGCCAGGACCCGTCAAAAGTCCTGGTCTGGGTAACGCCCTCCGGTACGAAGTATCACGAGAAGGATTGCCCCACCCTTAAAAATTCAAAAAACCTCCGCTCCATTACTCTGGAGGATGCCCTTAAGCGGGGACTTGAACCCTGCAGTATCTGCAATCCCCCGGTGTATACCGGCGGCAAGGAGCTCTACCGGGTCAATAATCCGCCCCTGCGTTCTGCCCGGGAGGGGAACCTCTCCCGAATGCTTCCTGCCACAGTTCTTGAAGTCATAGATGGGGATACGATTAAGGTGAGCATCCCTAATCCACGGCCAATCCAGCTCAAGGCCCAGGAGACGATACGCTTCCTTGGTATCGATGCCCCCGAAACGAGCGCCAGTCCCCGGCCTGCGGGCTATTATGGCGAAGAAGCAAAGGCCTATGTGAAAAAACTGCTTGCTGGAAAGTCCGTACGGCTCGCCTTTGACTGGGATTTACGGGACAAGTACGGCAGGCTTTTAGCCTACATTTACCTTGCCGACGGTACCTGTGTGAACCTGCATCTGGTTGAACAGGGCTATGCCTTTGCGTATGTGCATTTTACGTTTCAGTTTATGGATGAATTTACCCGCGCCCAGGCCGCTGCAAAACAAAAAAAACGGGGCCTTTGGGGCCGGTAGGGCGGGCGGGGCGGCCGATCCTAGATGGCGGCAAGGGAGGCCGAGCCGGTAGGGTGGGTGTGGCGGCCGAGCCTGGAGGGCGGCAAGGGCGGTTACCCCTCCCAGCTTAGGCGGCTGAGCCTAGATGGCGGCAAGGGCGGCCGAGCCTGGAGGGCGGCAAGGGCGGTTACCCCGCCCAGGTGCAATTTAAGGGGCCCAGAATGCCCAGGCTCGAGCAGCCCTCACCGGGCTCCCTTCATCAACCTGATTAAATCTGAAGCCGTTCTGCGTGATGATAGGCTTCGGCACGCAGGGCCTTAACCGAATCGTCCTTCAGGTAATCATCAAAGAGCATCATCCGGTCGATGAGCTTGCCGCCGGGAAGGATTTCTATAATCCGGTTGGCGATAGAGTTGATGAACTCATGGTCATGGGAATTAAAGAGCACCACCCCGGTAAAGGCTTCAAGGCCTTCGTTGAGGGCTGTAATAGCCTCCAGGTCCAGATGGTTCGTAGGCTCATCCATGATGAGCACATTGGCTCCGGAAAGCATCATTTTGGACAGGAGACAGCGGACCTTTTCGCCCCCCGACAGCACATTCACCGGCTTCAGGGCCTCGTCTCCGGAAAAGAGCATCCTTCCCAGGAAGCTGCGGACATAGGTATCGTCCTGGTCCGGTGAATACTGTTTCAGCCAATCCGTAATGGAGAGTTCCGAATTAAAAAACCGGCTGTTTTCTTTGGGAAAATAGGAAAAACTCACCGTCTGTCCCCAGTAATAATCCCCGGAATCGGCCTTCTGTTCTCCGGCGATAATTTCGAAGAAGGCTGTTTTAGATTGATGTTCGGCGCCGACGAAGGCGATTTTATCGCCCTTATTCACAATAATAGAAAAGTCCTGGAGTAGCTGCGCCTCGGCTGTTCGGTAATTCAGCTTTTCTACTCGCAGTACGTTGTTGCCTATATCCCGGTTTGGTTTAAATGCCACATAGGGGAATTTCCGGCTTGTGACGGGGATGTTTTCCAGGTCCAGTTTTTCCAGAACCTTCTTGCGGCTGGTAGCCTGCCGGCTTTTGGACGCATTGGATGCAAAGCGTTGGATAAATTCCTTAAGTTCCTTGGCCTTTTCTTCCCGCTTTTTCAGCTGTTCCCGGGCCTGCCGCTGGAGCATCTGGCTCATCTGGTACCAGAAGTCATAGTTACCCGAATAGAGGGTGATACGGCCGTAATCAATATCACAAATGTGGGTACAAACGGTATTTAAAAAGTGCCGGTCGTGGGAAACCACAATGACCGTATTGGGAAAATCGATGAGGAAGTCCTCCAGCCAGGTGATGGATTCCAGGTCAAGACCGTTGGTGGGCTCGTCCAGGAGGAGTATATCCGGATTGCCAAAGAGGGCCTGGGCTAACAGCACCCGGACCTTCCGGGACTCATCCAGGTCGGACATCATTTTTGTATGGTCTTCTTCATCCAGCCCCAGACCGGAAAGCATCTGGCTTGCCTGGGCTTCCGCTTCCCAGCCTCCCAGTTCGGCAAATTCCGCTTCCAGTTCGCCGGCCCGGATGCCATCCTCATCACTCATGGATTCCTTTGCATAGAGGGCTTCCCGTTCCTTCATGATTTCATAGAGCTTGGGAAATCCCATCAGGACCGTTTCCATGACCGAATAGGCTTCGAATGCAAAGTGGTCCTGTTTCAGGACCGCTATTCGTTCTCCGGGGGTAACGATGATTTCCCCCCGATCATGTTCAAGTTCACCGGATAAGACCTTGAGAAAGGTGGATTTCCCCGCACCGTTGGCGCCAATGATGCCGTAACAGTTGCCGGGGGTAAATTTCAGGTTTACGTCCTTAAAGAGGACCCGCTCGCCAAAGGCCAGGGTAACATCAGAAACGGTAATCACTTGGAAGTTTCTCCTTTAAACAGGTTGAGCAGGCGGCTCAGGAAGCCTGGTTTCTTTTCGGCTTTATTCTGCTGCTCTGAAACAACAGCCTTTTTAGGTTTTCCAGCCCTGGCTGCTTCAGGTGTGGGCGTCCTGCCCCTGGCCGGCTTATTGGTAGAGGCCTTTTCCGCAGTTCCTTCCGCTTCTGCCTGGTACTTTCGTTTATAGTATGCCAGCCGTTCTTCAAAGGTGAGGTGGGCCAGGTTCGGTTTTGCAGCGGTTCTTTCACGGCCCGCACTGCGACCCGCGCTGCTGCCTGCGCTCTGGTTTGTGCCGCGGCCCGCTCCGGCGCTGGCGATCCGGTCTATACTACGGCCGGTGCCGCCTTTTCCCGCGGCTTCTGGCCTTTGCCGTTGTGCCCTCTGGTTCTCCCCAACCGCCCCTGCTGTGACAGGCCCTGCAATTTTAGCTGAACGCTCTGGTCTGCGGACTTCGGCGGTTGGTTTTTTCCCCTCCGCATTCTGGCGGTCCCCCTCCCGGCCAGGTTTCTGCCATCTGGGTTGTCCCCGGCCTCCTCGTTCTTCACGGCTCCGATCCCGATCCCGGCCCCGGCCCCGGCCTCTTGGTCGGCCGGAACCGCTGCGTTCATAGCCGCCATCTTCGTAATTGTCGGTCCGGATATGCATCCCTTCGCTTTTATCTTCCGCGAAGAGCTCTTCCGCTGCAATCTGGGAAGGAATTTTAGCCCCCAGATATTTTTCTATGGCCGGCAGTTCGTACACATCCTGTTCGCTGGCAAGGCTGATCGCTACCCCGGTCTTGCCTGCCCGGGCGGTCCGCCCGATCCGGTGCACATAGTTTTCGGCCTCGTTAGGCAGGTCATAGTTAATCACCATGGCAAGCCCTTCGATATCAAGACCCCGGGCAGCCACATCGGTGGCTACCAGGAAGCGAGTTTTCCCGGCCTTCACATCATCGATAATCTTTAGCCGTTTTACCTGGGGCAGGTCTCCGATGATAAACTCGCAGGAAATATCGTTGATCCTGAGCCGTTTTGCGACAATTTCTGCGTATTTTTTTGTGTTGCAAAAGATAATGGCGCTTTCGGGTTGTCGCTGTTTCAGGATACCCAGGAGCAATTTCATCTTGTCTTCACCGGCAACATGGTACAGGATCTGATCAATTTCATCGACCGTCACGTTTTCCGGTGTAATTTCGATTTCCAGCGGATCCCTGGTATATTCCCAGGCGAGGTTTTTAACCCAGGCGTTCAGGGTGGCACTGAAAAGCATGGTCTGCCGCCGGTCTACCGGAGGTACAACCTTGATGAGTTTCCGCAGATCGGGGTAAAAGCCCATGTCGAACATCCGGTCCGCCTCATCCAATATCAGGAAAGAGAGGTCCATGAGGTTCATCTGGCCTGATCCGTTTAAGTCCAATACCCGGCCGGGGGTTCCAATAAGAATTTGTACCGATTCCCGCAGGAGCTTTTGCTGGTGGGCATAGCCTACGCCGCCATAAAAACTGCCGATTTTAAAGGACAGGTATTTCCCGATTCGCTTTGCCTCTTCTTCTACTTGAACCGCCAATTCCCGGGTGGGAACCATGATGAGGGCCTTTTTGCCAGCCAGCAGCGGTTCTGTCAAAAGCCGCTGAAAAATTACAATAAGGTAGGCGGCTGTTTTACCAGTCCCGGTTTGGGACTGAACGTATAGGTCGTGGCCTCCAAAAGCGTTTTTAAGCACCTGTTCCTGAACAGGGGTGCAGGTTATATAGCCTGCGTCTGCGATGCCCCGTTGGAGGTCGGGGTGTAGGGTTAATTCTGTGAATTCCATGTCTATACTATATATACCTTTTTTTCATAAATATGAAAAGACCAGGAGTTTGTCGGACTTGTCCGCTTATCATCAAAAAAATCGCGGTAAGCCGCGATTTTTACCTTGCAAACTCCCAAAGGAGCCACGTTTATAAGTCTGACAGGCTCCTAGTTAAAACATGTCAGTATTTGCAAAACCATCGGGGTAAATCTACACTAAAGGAAGGGGGATTTACATGACACAGGAAACTTACAAGGATCTGGCATGGATTACCGCAGCCGATATGGGGCTGGGCCATAAACGGGCAGCCTGGCCTTTAGCTCCCTATGGTAAGGGCGGTGTCATCATCGCCGGGAGTGATGCAAACACCGACAAGGATGAAATGGCCCTGTGGAATCGTCTGCGCCGTACCTATGAAAAGCTTTCCAGAATAAAAGGCTGGCCCTTAATTGGAAACGCCCTCTTTAGCATCATGGATGCCCTCATGGCTATTCCAACAGCCTATCCTTTCCGGGACCTTTCTAAGCCTACCATTCAAAACACCTTTGTAAATAAGCTGGTAGAACAGGGCCTCTGCCGCACCTTTATCCGGCAGGCCCAATCGGAACCGCTTCCTATCGTTACCACCTTTTACGCCCAGGCTATCGCTGCAGAAAAGGCTGGTCTCAGGCGGATTTATTGTGTTATCTGTGATACGGATATAAACCGGGTTTGGGTCGCGGACAATCCAAAACAAAGCCGTATCGAATACTTTGTCCCCTGCGGGAGAGCCCTGAGAAGGCTGAAACAATATGGGGTCCCCGATGAACGGATCTACATGACCGGTTTTCCCCTGCCCCTGGAACTGATCGGTGACGAAGATCTTTCGGTGCTACGCCGCGATCTGGGGCAGCGCCTCGCCCGGCTGGATCCCCAAAACCGATTCTGGCCCCTCCATGTTCACTCGGTAGAACATTTCCTGGGAAAGAAAAATTGTCCTGAAAAACGTGGCAGAGAGGTGGGCCCGGTAACCATTACCTTTGCGGTCGGTGGGGCAGGGGCTCAGAAGGAAATTGGCGCTGCGGTACTTCATTCCCTGGCTCCACGGCTCGCCGATGGTTCCTTCAGACTCAACCTGGTCGCAGGGAAGCGTCCCGAAGTGGCTGCCTATTTTAAGGAACAGCTGGAGGAACTCCGTAAAAAACAGCCTGAAGCAGCCGGTTCGGTCCACATCGTCTTCAACCCTGAAGATGCCGGTTATTTAGCAGATTTCGCCGCCATACTTCATGACACGGATATTCTCTGGACCAAGCCGAGTGAACTATCCTTTTATACCGGCCTTGGGCTCCCCATCATTATTGCACCTCCCATTGGTTCCCAGGAGGTCCATAACCGGGAATGGCTCATGGAAATTCAGGGTGGTTTTGATCAGAAAGACCCGGAATATGCCAATGAGTGGCTCTGGGACCTTCTGCAGGAGGGTCGCCTTGCCGAATGTGCCTGGGATGGCTTCCTTAAGGCCCGGAAATATGGTACCTATAAAATTGCAGAAATTCTTAAAACTGGTACCATGCAAAGGGAAACCAGTCCGCTCAAGCGGTAATATTCATCCATGTCACATATCATAATCGCCATGATCGAGGTCGGGTACGGACATAAAGGTCCGGCCCTGGTTATTAAGGACGCCCTGGATGGGGCCTTCCCGGGAAAGCATCACATAGAGGTTATCGATTTTCCCCGTGCTGCAGGGGCTCTGAGGACCGATGCAAGCATAAAGGCTGCCTGGAATGCGGCCCTGCAACAGCCCTGGATGGTCCGGGCGTCCTATGCGCTCATGGAAAGTGTCTATCCCCATAGCGGTTCCGTTCTTTATCCCTTTATCGCGGATTTTTATAGCCAGGGTTCCCGCTATTTAGCCACAGCAAAACCAGACCTGTTTATCAGCACCCACCCCATGTGTTCTATGGTAGCAGCCGCTGCCCGGCACCGCTACGGCCTTAAATTTCCGATTATTATCGATGTGGTGGACCCCTTTGACGGATACAGCCTCTGGGCAGAGCAATCTGCGGACCTTTTTCTGGTCCATTCTCAGCAAAGCCGGGATTTACTCATCAAGCATCATATTGATGAACGGAACATTAAACTGGTGCCCTATCCCCGGCTCCCGGCGATGCAGGCTCCTGAAAAGTCGCCGGAGGAACTCCGCCAAAAGTATGGCCTTGAAAAAAGTGACAAGCCTTTACTGCTTGTGACAAGCGGAGCCCAGGGGCTGGGCCGGGCTTATAGCTTTGCCCGCCGGGCCTATCTGGAAGGATTTCCTGCGGACTTTATGGTGGTCACCGGGAAAAACAAAAGACTCTATGATGATTTGTGTCAGCTGGTTCAGAAGACGACCCCTCAAGGGCTTCCGGGAACACTCATACCCCTTTCCTTTGTGAGCTCCATGGCGGAGCTTTACAGCCTCTGTGATATGGTGATTGGCAAAGCTGGGGCTTCCACCTGTATGGAAAGCCTGGCCCATAGAAAACCCCTGATCTGCACCGAATGGGCCGGCCAGAATGATTATAAAATTATAGAGTTCCTGCTGCAAAATAGGCTTGGGAGCTTTACTCCCCGATACAGGGATTTTATAGGGCTCCTGACAAATCCTCCAATATATGAAAAATATGATGCGGAATTTTCAACCCATGGTATACTGGAGGCATTAAGGAGCTACCATGCTGTTTCTGGATCGATGTGATGGCAAACGAATTAAAGGTTTAAACCCCTTCCAAAAGATCATTCCTTATGTCATGACTACCCGGAACGGGGCGGCGGTTTATTTCTCCGAAGATATCGATATTGAACCCGCAATGCATCTTGTTAAACGATTAAACGAAGAGGAAAAAACCACCAAGTACACCCTCTTTTCGGTAGTCCTTACTGCCATAGTTCGGGTGTTGGAAGAAAAACCCCATCTGAATCGCTTTGTTATGGGAAAACATGTCTATCAGCGAAACTATATGTCCACCTCCTTCATTGTGAAAAAGGCCCTCACCGAGGATGCCCGGGAAACCGACGCCAAGGTCTATTATGAAGCAGGGGAAACCCTCTCTTCTGTGGCAGATAAGGTACAAAAGGCCATAGCCGCTGCCCAGAGTGAAGAGCTGAGTCCCGATGAAAAGGAAATGTATTTCCTCTCTGCCATTCCCGGCGGGTATCGGGCTGCCACGGCGCTCTTTCGCCTCCTTGAGCGGTTTAATCTGGCCCCGGCTTCCATGATCCGGTCCGATCCCCTCTATACATCGGTGTATGTGGCAAACCTGGCAAGCCTGAATCTGCCCGCACCCTACCACCACCTCTATGAATGGGGAAATGCCTCGGTCTTTGTGGTGATGGGAAAAATCGAACGTCGTGCAGTAAATCGAAAGGATGGCACCGTACAGCAACGACGTTTTATGAATTTTAAGATTACCCTGGATGAGCGGATCTCCGAGGGCCTCTATTTTGCCCGGGCAATAGATCTTTTCCGCCGATACATGGCAAACCCGACGGTATTGTGCACTCCAGCTCTGGCCCAAAAAGAAGGGGTCCCTGAAGCCGTTCAGGAACCCCTCCCCATAGTGGCAGCCTCCAGCTGAGGCCGCGGAATGATCATGGCAGCCCGCAGGCCTCCCTTTCGTAGCCAGGCGGCGTAGCCCGCTTATTTAATCTCAATCTTCCGGGGCTTGGCGGCTTCCTTGATATTCAAGGTGAGCTGCAGGACCCCGTCGTTCATCACCGCCTGAATCTTTTCCCGGTCGATGGTTTCATCAATTATAAACCGCTTATGATATTCGCCGGTCTGCCGTTCCCGGATCAGGTAGGTCCCTTCCACGGGGGCTGCGGCGGGTTTTCCCTTGATCACAAGTTCATTCTTTTCTACACTGACCTCAATACCATCCTTATCTACCCCGGGCATTTCTACCCGGACCAGGATTTGGCCGTTATCTTCACAGATGGCACATGCGGGCTGTACCATCCGAACCTTGTTTTCCTGTCTCTTTTCCATAACCTCGTTCATAGCCGTCCTCCTTACCCTGGTTTTTTATTTTACCTGAACCGCAATCTGCCGGGGCTTTAGCTCTTCCTTCTTACCGATGGTTACGGTAAGAATCCCGTTCTTAAGTTCCGCATGTACCTTCTCCGGATCCGCAGCGGCGGGCAGAGAAATGGTCCGGCGGAAGGAGCCCTCCCAGGTTTCTTTGCGGAAGAACCGCTTCTTATCCTTGGATTCCCTAGTCTCCTTCTTCTCCCCTTCTATGGTGATTACATTGTTCTCCACCGTCAGGTTAATGTCTTTTTTGTCCACCCCGGGGAGATCCACCGTGAGGATGTAGCCCTCGTTGGTTTCTACCAGATCAACCGTGGGAGCCAGTGCCCGGTCCAGGAGTCCCATGTTGTCAAAGCCAAAGTCGAACCAGCGGCTCAGCTCTCTCTGCAGGCGATCCAGTTCCTCTACCGGATCAAGTTCTGTAGGTCGATTTCGTAACATAAGGTTCATAGCGTACCTCCTATGACCCAAACCCTATCGGGGCCTGGGAAGCTCTTTTCATAAATATATTAGCAAAAATCGTGCCAAGTTTATGTTGATGAACCCCTCGGCTTTTATATTGTATTTAAGTATATGTATTATAATGAAATAAAAATTAGTGCAAAATCTATGATGCAAGGTCCGGTCCATGACTTTCATCTTTGTATACCAAGCAGCTTGTTCCGTTATTCTACAATAGGGTCAATATGATACAATACAAGTGTGTGAAAATGACACATTAGGGATTAGCCATGAAAAATGTGCTGGGTCTCTCTGACGCATCGCACAAGGAACCCCTTGCATGAGATGCCTTAAAAGAACCATACTGGGTTTACAATGTCTGATCATTCCCTGGTATTTATTTCTATTCACTGTGAACGGGGGCCCGATGCGGTTCCCCTGGGGGCAGCCTCGGTGGCTTCCTTTGTGCAAAGCGAGTTTCCCCGGATACAGTTTTTAGAAGCCCATATTGATGAAGGTCCGTCCCGTATTTTTTACCGGCTTTCCCAGCTCTGTTCCAGCTCAGTCTCCAGTAAAAAACGGGCGATAGGTTTTTCCCTCTACAGCTGGAACCGTGGGCTGAGCAAGACCGTAGCGGAGTTATATAAAAAGGAATATCCCGGGGATCTCCTCTTTGCCGGTGGTCCTGAAGTTACCGCCCGGCCAGATGGCCTTTCTATCAGTGAGGGCGGCCCCTTTTCTGTGTTAATTCAGGGGGAAGGTGAATCGGCCTTAAAAAGAATTCTTGCCGCCTGGGCCTCTGGTATGGATCTTGAACCATCTATTCAGCAGGGGAGTGTGGAAGACTTGTCCCGGCTTCCTTCCCCCTGGCTCTCTGGTCTCCTGGAAGGCTCCCTTTCATCCCGTAAAGGATCTGCGGGGGCTCTCTGGGAACTCACCCGGGGCTGTCCCTACGGATGTACCTACTGTTATGAATCCAGAGGCAACCGGCAATTGCGGTCTATTTCGGAGGAACGGTTTAATCAGGAACTGGATTACTTTGTTACCAGGAAGGTCCCGTCGGTTTTTGTGCTGGACCCTACCTTTAATGCTGATAATAAAAGGGCCCTTACAATTCTGGACCAGCTTCTGGATAAGGGTCGGGATATTCACTGGCATTTCGAGGTCCGGGCTGAACTGTTAAACCGGGACCAGGCTCGCCGTTTTGCAGAACTGGGAGCATCCCTGCAGATAGGACTGCAGACCGCAGATCCAGGGGTCTCCGCTCGGGTAGGGCGGCCCCTGAACCTGGCTAAATTTAAACAGAAGATTGATATCTTGAACGAGGAAGGGGTTGTGTTCGGCCTGGACCTGATGTACGGCCTCCCCACCGATACCCTCCAGGGTTTTATGAAAAGTGTCGATTATGCCATCAATCTGTATCCTAATCATCTGGATATATTCAGGCTTTCGGTCCTTCCCGGCACGGTTCTGGCAGAAGAGGCCCGAGACTACGGTATGGACTATGAACCGGAGCCGCCCTATACACTCCGTTCGAGCGCAAGTTTTTCTTCCCAGAATCTGGAGCGGGCTGAACGGCTCGCCCATGCGGTAGATTTCTTCTATAATAAAGGTCGGGCTGTCCCCTGGTTTAACCAGGTCCTATATCCCCTTAAAAAGTCTCCAACACAACTCTTCCTGCTTTTTGCTGACTTTATGGATGCAAAAAGGAAACCCTGGGATGCTAACCTGGACCCCTCCTATCCCCCGTCCCGGGAAGCCCTGATCCTCGAATTTTTGCATGGCCTATTTGAAAAACAAAAACTCCATTACCTCCTGCCTGCGGTGTGGGATGTGGTCCGTTTTCATGGGGCCTGGGCCCGGGCCCTCGCAGAAGGTATCAGCACTACCATCGATTGCAACTATGATCCGGATCAGCTGTTTGGCAGCGGTATTCAGGATCTGGAGGAATTTTGTACCCTGGCGGATATGAGCCCCTGTAGAATCAGGGTCCGGCCTGGCAGGGATGAACCAGAGGTGAGTTATTTATCATGAATCCAAAAAAAGAATCTCTGTTTTCTGTGCAACGGCAGCGAGATCTTCTGAGGCGCTGGTATTTTTCACGAATCGGTCTTGTTGCAGAGAGCGCCCTCATTGGTCTGGCTTCCGGATTAGTGGTTTCTTTTTTTCGTATGGCCCTGGTACGGGCCGACGGATTCAGGCTGAACTGGTACCAGCGGTTAAGTAATGCGATCTATAATAAGCAATGGTACCCTATCGGCCTGGAGATCCTGGCCTTTATTGTACTGGGGCTTTTCTTAGGCTGGATGAGCCTGTGGCGTCCCATGGCGCGGGGAAGCGGTATTCCCCAGCTTAAGGGCTATTTCGAGGGACACCTTACATTCCGTTGGTTTTCCGAACTTATCGTAAAAATTACAAGCGGCATTCTCGGAATCGGTGCAGGTTTGTCTCTGGGGCGGGAAGGCCCCTCTGTTCAAATCGGATCCTATGTGGGAATGGGTATCCTGACCCGATCTGAAAGGTCTGCGGTAGAAAAGAAATTACTCATTACCGCGGGAGCCTCTGCGGGGCTTGCTGCTGCCTTTAATGCCCCCCTGGCGGGGGTACTCTTTGCTCTGGAAGAACTGCACCGTGTTTTTTCTCCCCTCCTTCTCACCTGTACCCTGGCAGCATCCATGACCGCTGATATGGTGGCCGGTTATTTCTTCGGTATGCACCCGGTGTTCAATTTCAGGGCTATCAAACTGCTTCCGATCAACCTGTATCCCTGGATTATTGTGTTGGGGGTGGTGAGTGCCCTGGGGGCAGATCTGTTTAAACGGGCCCTCTATGGGTTTCAGGATTTTTATAAGCATGTACCGGTCCCCCGTTGTATGTGGCCCATACTGCCTCTTCTGGCATCGATCCCTCTGGGTCTCTACCTCTTTGATGTTACCGGTGGTGGGCATCCGCTTATCGAATCCCTTACGGTTACACAGCGAACCCTGAGCATGCTGGCCCTGCTGTTTTTCATCAAATTAGTATTTACCGCCCTGTCCTATGGGGCAGGAACCGCGGGGGGTATTTTTCTCCCTCTGTTAGTTTGCGGGGCTTTGCTTGGAACCTTCACAGGCCAGGCTCTTTCGGTACTGGGCTATATTGATCAACTGTATATTCTTAATTTCCTTATCTTCGGTATGGCCGCCTTTTTTACCGCCGTGGTAAAGGCTCCGGTTACCGGGGCGGTGCTGATACTGGAGATGAGCGGGAATTTTAATCACTTTGGGGGCCTTATGCTGGTATGCCTCGTGGCCTACGTTACCTCCGATATAATCGTTTCGCAGCCCGTATATGATGTGCTCCTTGCCCGGCTCCTTTCATCTTCCGGAAGCAAAGCAGGAAGCGAAGCCGGAAGCGTAACCGGGACAGGAAGCGTAACAGGGACTGGAACCGAAATCGAAAAAATTAGCCAGAAACCTCTTTGATGGTTTATAATAGAACTGCTGGGGCTCTTGTGAGGTTCCGGTAATCCATCATAGTAAGAGGTAAAGGGAGGTTTCTATGGCTCAAACTGGTGAACAGAAAAAAGGAGCCCTCGATTGGTATTTTAAGACCAATCTGCTGGCCCGTATTCTGATTGGTTTGATACTTGGTGCTATTGTCGGTATCATCCTGGGATTTTTCCCCGCTTCGGTAAAGCCCTTTGTGGACAATTCAAAATTCTTTGGGGACCTTTTTATCCGGCTTCTTAAAATGATCGTGGTGCCGGTTATCTTTTTCTCCCTCGTGTCTGGCGCTGCCAGTATCGCACCGGGGCGCCTGGGCCGTGTGGGTGTAAAAATTGTTCTATATTATCTTGTTACCTCATTTATTGCGGTCATTATTGGACTTCTCTTTGCGAATATCCTGCAGCCCGGCGCCGGTTTTGGGATTGTGGGCGATGCGTCGGTCAAAGGAAAGGCTGCAGAGGCACCGACCCTGATTCAAATCCTATTAAATATCGTCCCCACTAATCCAATCGATTCCTTAGCTAAGGGGGATGTACTTCCTATTATTTTCTTTGCCGTTGTATTCGGTATTGCCCTTTCCTATGTAAAGGATTCGCCGAATGCGAAGGTTGCCCAGGGGGCGGGACTTCTGTTTGATGTAAGCAATGCAGCTGCAGAAACCATGTACAAAGTGGTTGGTGGCATCATGCAGTATGCACCGATTGGTGTGTTTGTGCTCATCGCTTCTGTTTTTGCCCAGCAGGGACCAAAGGCTCTGGGGCCCCTCTTCATGGTAACCCTCACTGTGTATGTAGGACTAATCCTACATTTCATTATCGGCTACGGCGGATTCTTATCGGTTTCCAAGCTGGGGCTTTTCAAATTTATTAAAGGCGCCAACGAAGCGATGATTACCGCCTTTGTTACCCGGTCTTCGAGCGGAACCTTGCCGGTAACCCTCCGAGTATCCGAGGAAAAACTCGGGGTACCCCGAAGTATCAGCTCCTTTACTCTGCCCCTTGGGGCTACTATCAATATGGATGGGACGGCGATTTATCTGGGGGTCTGCGCCATGTTTATCGGCTATGCCACCGGGAATCCCTTAAGCTTTAATCAGCAGGCGACGGTGGTTATCACTGCCACCCTGGCGTCCATCGGTACCGCAGGAGTGCCTGGTGCCGGCGCCATCATGCTGCTTATGGTCCTTGAGTCGGTAGGGCTTAAGGTTACCGAAGGAAGTGCCGTGGCTGCCGCCTACGCCATGATACTCGGTATCGATGCCCTCCTGGATATGGGTCGCACCTGGCTGAATGTAACCGGCGATATGGTCGGTTCCACTATAGTGGCCAAATCTGAAAAAGAACTTAACGAAGCTTTGTGGTAATCTAAATGGCAGGATTGTCGGTATTCCGACAATCCTGTCGATATTAGCCAAAATTGTCGAACTTATCTAATGTATATGTTTATAAAATTTTTTAATAGCTATAACATTTATTTGTAATATATATACTTATTGTTTATTCATTATAATTTGCTCCCCTTTCACTGTATCTCTCTATAATTGGCACGATATTTGCATAATTTAAAAAAACTCCAATTTCTTGAGTTTTAATGATATAATGAGTTGGGGCTCTTTCAAAACTCAGGAAGTTTTGAAAGAGCAACCTTAGATGTACATGCAGTATTTTTACTATTCTATACTATGTATGGAATTATTATGTTAATGTAAAAATACTGCAAGAGGTTTTTGCAAAAGTAACAGACTTTTGCAAAAACCTCAGTTATCTTTGCATACAGGAAGTACGTGATGAAACACAATCAGTTGCGTCGTTTTTTTAAAGTGACAGTGCTGGTGCCCAGCCTAATAGTATCCTCCCTTGTATTTGCCGGGGGGCAGGGTGAAACCGCCCGCGACAATGCGGAAGGTACCCTTAACTGGTCTAAAACCTTTGATATTTCTGATAAAAAGCCTGGTATTTATAACCTGTATGCAGAAAGCCAGGATCTGGCGGGCAACAAGACCATTGCCGGCCCAATCAACCTGTATGTGGATCCCAAATCGGATCTCCCTATTGCAAGAATTGCCAATCCACTGCAGGGAATGCGGGTTTCGGGGGACTTAAATATCGTTGGTACCTGTACCGACGATGATGCGGTAGACCGGGTAGAACTCCAGATTGATGGCGGCGATTGGGTTGTGGCAAAGGGAAAGGATTTCTGGTCCTACTATGTTAAGAGCGGAGACATACCCGACGGCCGCAGAAAAATCAGTGTCCGCGGGGTAGACATAAACGGCCTTGTAGGGCCTGTGCAGACCATCCAGTTTGATATGGACCGTGCTCGACCGGGTGCCACCATTATCCAGCCCCAGGCTGGTTCTCTGGTTTCAGGGACGATCAATCTGAAAGGGACGGTGCAGGATGCCAATGGGGTTGCAAAGGTTGAATACTCTCTGAACAATGGGGAGAGCTGGATCCCCATTAAAGGTTCCTATGATGCAAAAAAAGGCGTCTTCCCCTTCAGTGTTTCCATTGATACCAAAAAACTTCCTTCCGGTCCGACCGTGGTTCTTATCCGCGGTACCGATGGGGTGGGGTCGGTAGGTATCACACCAACCCTCTTTGTGGTAGACAACAATAAACCGGAAATAACCATTCTGTCGCCTCTGGCGGGCGAAAAGATAGACCGTACTTTTGTCATCATGGGCCGGGTCCGGGATGATGTGGCCCTCACGAGCTTTTCATGGAAAATGGGTACTCAAGGGGGCGATATTCCCCTCACTGCGGGAGATCCCTATTGGGCCCTGCCTATCAGCATGTCAGATACCAAGGCTTCTGCCGTAGAGATACTTTTTACGGCCCGGGACCTTATTGGCAATAGTTCGGAATATAAATTTAAATTTCCCATCGATCAGGTCAAGGACCTACCCCGTACCACCCTGCTTGCGCCCCTGAGTCCCGCCCAGGGAAAGCCCTTTATCAGCGCGGGCAGCCTTTTGGTAGCCGGCTATGCCCGGGATGATGATGGTGTATCCGCCATCGAGTACTGGTTCGATAAGGATGCAGCAAAGAAACTTGAAACGACCGGAGCCTTTTCATTTCAGATTGATAGCATTTCCCCCGGTAAACATACCATTAGTGTACGAGCCCTGGACCGGAATGGTCTTGCAGGACCCGTTAGTTCTGTTCTCTTTGAGGACATTGGGCCGCCTCCGGAGCTCAGCATTGATTCAATGGTGTATAACAGCGGTGCTAAGGAAGAGCGGAGCGAAGCCTTTACTCCGGGGCAGGAACTTGCCCCCGATGCAAAGGCAAGCCTCCGGCTTACTGCGAAAAGTCTGGGTAAGCTGGAAAAATTAGTGTATTCCTTCGCAGACGGGGCTGAACAGACCATAACCGCAAAGGGCGGCGGAAACCAGACCTTCCTGGTTCCCCTGCCTTCCGCCGGTCCCTTTGGTTTTATTTCTTTTAATGCACAGGTAACCGATAGTGCGGGACGAACTGCCTCTGTTACAAGTCATGTATATATAACCAATTATGGTGTAGTCCGCGGAAGCCCCGCCTTCTTCTTTGCCGATGAACGAATATCCGGCGATAGTGTGGTTTATTTTAGAAAGGATGGGGGCGAAACTGAACCTGTGCCCTTTACCGGCCGCTTTGTAGGTGCCGAAATTGCCCAGGTTAGTCTTGAACCGGAATCAAAATTATTCCAGGTGAGTGCAGAATCGGGCCGAATTCTGGTAAAACCCCTTTCCTTCGGCGTTTCTGGTCCCCACCGGATAGTGGTAAAAAGCACCCTTGGTCACATCTATAAATCGGACCAGTTTACCTTTAATAATGACAATGGGGGGCCTAAAATTGAACTAAAGCGTCCTGAGACCCCCTTTATAAGCGCCCCATCCTATACCCTTTCTGCATCTCTGACGGACCTTTCGGGCATCAACTCCGCTTCGTATCGTGTCCTTACCGCGGAGGGGCAGGAAATAACCAATGGAACTATCCCCTTAAATGACAAAGCGGGGGATCCAAAGGCTACTTCTGTCTCTATCAGTCAGGAAATAAAAATCAATTCGCTTCCCAATGGCCCCCTCAGTATCGAACTCCTTGCCCAGGATACTGCGGGAAACCAAAGTATTGAAGTGATTCACCTCTATAAGGATACTGCTGCTCCGGAAATCTCCTTAGTGAGTCCCTCTTCGGATCTGAATATCCCCTTTGCGGCCGGTTTTGTCCAAGATCCTGGGGGTCTGCAATCCCTGTCCTATGCGGCCGATGGGAAAAACTTCACCCCCCTGGATACCGCAAAACCCTTTGTGATACCACTTCAGGATCCAGTCTCCGGTCAGATCCTCTCCGGTTCTGGAGGAACCCTTAAGGCAGTTGACCGTGCGGGGAACGTAAGCACCGTGAATATTCCGGCCTTTGCAGGATCCGGCGGTGAATTTTCAGCCCCGGCAGCCCAGGATGCTCCTGCTGCAGGAGCCAAGCAGGCTCCCCCGCCGGCTCCAAAAATTGAATTATTCGGTCTTATCCCCGGTTTTGGCGGTCCCTTTATTGGCGGGACTCCCGCTGCTTCGGGGGTTATTACCGCTGCAGGGACTGGAAGTCTTGGTTCCCGGGTAATCCTGCTTTATAGGCTAAGTGTTGCAGGGCCGGCAGTCTCTGTTGCATATACCCTTGGTTCTATAAAAGGCAGTATAAATCCGGCTAGCCTTATCCCGCTTGGCCCAGGAAGTATAGAGGGTCAGACCCTCTATGCAGGAGCGGTTTTTATAGAGCTGGGCTCGGTAAAACCGGGGGCAATCGCAGCGGCTCTGACTGTTAAAGACAAGGGGGGTAAATCCGCCACCGCAACCCTGAATACCCAGGCTGCGGGCGATACGGATAAGCCATTACTTTCCTATCTATCTTTGGATGATAATTCCCTGCAATCCCCTCAGGTTCGCCTTAGGGCTGCTGGTACCAGCCCTCTCGGTATACAGGGATACCGATATCAGATCGATAAGGAAGGGCCCCAGCTTATAGAGTATCCTGGCGCTGCCACGATTGAACTGAATAACCTCGCAGCCGGTCCCCATACACTGACACTCACCGCGGTAGATCTTCTTGGCCGTGAATCTTCGCCGATGAAACGGACCTTCCGCGTCATCGGTCCGGTTCCCCAGCTGGGCGAAATACGGGTCTCTCAGAAAGCCGGTACGGCCCTTCTGGAACGCTCCGGTACCCTGAGTTATGATGCTGGTGCCCTCTTAGAAGGAACCGTTCAAGCCTCGAACGGTTTAACCGCTGTAGAGCTCCGGCTGGGCGACAAGGCTCCGGTAAAGGCAACCCTTAAAAAGGGAACAGGAATAGAGACCCTTTGGCAGGCACCCCTCCCGGCTGATCTGCCCTTTGCCCGAATTCCGGTGAGTATTACCCTTACCGATGGGGCAGGACTTTCGGTCATAAAACAGTTTGATGTATACCGTATCATCGCAACGGCGGACCCCACACAATTTGATAAACCGGGCCTCTATACCAACGACAGCCGGTACTCACCTAATGATAGCCTGTTCCGGTTTACGACAGATGATTCTTTGCAATTCCGGTTTATCGGCCAGCCCCTCGAGTCCGTCCGCTTTGATACGGACACCCCTGAACTGTCGGTGGATACCCAGAACAGTATCGTGACAATACGTCCCTTAAAGGATGGCAGGACTAAACCGATTAGCCTCATCGCCAAAACGGTAGAGGGCGACGAATTCCGCTGGGGTCCCTGTACTTTTATCATAAGCCGTACCGATCCCTCCCTAAACATTGCTGAGCCGCGGCAGGATGGCTGGTATAGGGGACTCATTCCCTTCGAAGCCACCCTGGATCCAGGTCAGAAAGGGCTCTTAAAAATTACATCCATAGAGTATGCGGTTGATGTGGTTTCTTCAGAGGAGGCTAGCTGGACACCGCTTACGGTAACACCGGATCCCAAGGATCCCCTTAAAGTAAAGGGGGAATTTCTGCTCAATGGAGCCGATGGGGCCCATACAATTATACTCAGGGCTACCAATGAACTTGGCCGCAGCAAGGAATACCTGGTCACCGTTAATCGGGATACCCAGAACCCCGCTGGCCGGATTATTCTGCCCCCTGATCAGGACCCGGTGAATGGCCGCATCACCATTGCATCCCTCTTTAACGATGGGGAAGGGCAGCTGGAAAGCCTTTCTTACAGCGAAGATGGCGGAAAGGCCTGGCAGCAAAGTGAGACCGCTGACTTTGCAGTACATCGATTCGATCTGAGTGCCCAGAGTTCAAAGGCGGACCAGATTCGCTTCAGGGCTATCGATGCAGCCGGTAATGTAACCGAACTCACCGGAGCCTTTAATCTGGATGTGGTCGCCGATAAGCCCCGGGTACAGATTATGCAGCCGGAAGAGTTAGAAATACTCCGGGAGGACTTTGTCATTGCGGGGGCTGCCTTTGATGATGATGGCTTAAAATCTATCCATTATCGTTTTGACGATGGACCCTATCAGGAACTTGTCCTGGAAGGGAACAGCTTTAATCTGCCTGTAAAACTGGCGGATACCACGGATAACGAACACCGTATCGAAGTGTATGCGGTAGATATCTATGGGGTACAGGGGGACCCGGTGGTTCGGAAGTATCGGATATCCAAGGAAGAACCCAAGGCTGAGATTATCAGCCCCACACTGGATACCACGGTTCGCGGAGTCGTAGAAATTTCTGGTAAAGCATCGGATGCAAACGGCATTAAAGAAATATACCTTTCCTTTGATAATGCGGTTACCTTTAATAAATGTACCGGTACCGAAACCTGGACCTACCGGCTGGATACCCGGAATTTAAAGAGCGGTCTCCATTCTATCTATGTTAAGCCCGTAGATGGATATGATATTTCTGGTTTTTATGCGGGGCTTATTTCCATCGACAACACCCCGCCCCAGGTAATGCTCGATGTTCCCAGTGATATGACCATAAGCCGGGGAAATCTTGCCTTAAGCGGGCGGGTATCCGATGATACCCAACTCGCCACGTGTGATGCGGTTATATTCAGCAAATTACAGCCGGATAAGGCAAGCAGAACCTTTGCGCTACCCCTGGATCCGGTTATTCAGCAGACCCTGGATCTGTCAGGCCTGCCGAAGGGTGAATATGGTATACGGATCGTCGTTCGGGACAAGGCAGGAAATGAAACCGTATCAAGCCGGGACTTTATACTTGACCCGGACTTTACCGATGAGATGATTGCCATAGCTAGTCCGGTTCGGGGTGAGTTTTTGGCGGGTAAACTAAGAGTTCAGGGCTTTTTAAAGGCGAATCGGCTCCCCAGTGCGGTTAACCTGCTCATCGATGGGGCAGATACCGCTTCTATCACCCCAAAACCGAATGGCTGGTTTGTCCTGGACCTGCCGGATGACGCACTCACCGAAGGATCCCATACACTCCTTGTGCGGTATACCAATAATGAAAATAAGGTTATCACCAGTGAGCCTGTTACCATCAATTATAAACCCTCCGGTCCCTGGCTTCTGGTGAATGCCTTCTCTTCCGGTGACTATATTCCCGGTCGGCCCTGGCTCAAGGGAAGTGCCGGCTGGTATCTTGCTCCAGCTGATACAGAAGCGGAATATGCTGCCGATCTGGCCCTTGTATCAAAAGAAGCTCAAAAGGGTAAAAAGATAGATCCCAAGGCCTTGGCTAGAAGCCGCGAACAGGGGAGACAGGTCAGCCTGATTGAAGTGAGTCTTGATAACGGCCGTACCTTCCTCCCTGCAGAGGGAACTACTAATTGGAAATTCCGCCTGGAAACCCAGGACTATCCAGAGGGCCTATTGCCCCTCCTTTTACGGGCAACCTATAAGAATGGTGAACGGTCTGTCTCCAAGGTTATCCTTAATCTGGATAAGACACCACCCAGCATTTCTATCCTTCATCCTGCTGAGGGCGGCCGCTTTAATCAGAGCCTTAAGGTCTATGGAATCGCAAAGGATGATGTGAACCTGGCTGCTGTTAAAGTGGTGCTCCGTCAGGGTGATAAGGCGGGCTATCAGGTCCCAGCCTTTATTCAGGGGCTTTATATAGAAAGTGGGGCCCTGGGAGAGACCCTCTATAATGCAGGACTGGGACTTACCTTCTTTGATGACAACGTAAAACTGCAGGCTTCCTATGGATACACGCCGGAGCTCTATAACGGAGAACAGCAGCGGTTCTATGGGAATGTCTTCAGCGGCAAGCTGCTTGCCAATGTGGCAGCCCTGCCCTTCGGGTATTTCTTCGGCCCTGACTGGAATTTCCTGTCGGCCAACCTGGCGGTTGGTGCTAAATTCAGCTACTTTACCCAGACCGCGAGCGGCCAGCCTCTTATCTTAAGTGCGGTGGTCGGCCAATTGGAATTCCCCCGCTTCCATTTTGACCGGCTCAGCTATTTCAGCACCCTGTCCCTCTATTCTGAAATACAAGCCTGGTTCATATCCGCAGAAGTATCCGGCGGTATTGCCTATCGGGCTTCCTTCGGTCTGCGCAGCAGCATCTTCTAAAATAAAACCCCTGTCTGTTTTCAGGCAGGGGTTTTCAGACCGGTTGTTTTTCAGACCGGGTGGCAGCCCAGTTGTTTTTAAGACCGGGTGGCAGCCCAGTTGTTTTTCAGGCAGGGGTTTTCAGACCGGAGACGTTTTTGGGGAAGGTCCTTGTTCGGATCAGAACCCCAGGGATTTACTAATGGGCTTGGGGCAGAGAAATCTGCTTAATTGCAAGTATCATGGCCTGCCGCAGTTCATCCACCGAGTCCCTTCGGAGCACTACAAGACGGAAAATGGCTGCTTCGATGAGGCCGTAGAGGAGATCATCCAATTCTCGGACATTCACCTGTTTCAGTTCACCCTTGCGAATGCCCTCAATGGCGATGGCAGCCAGAATATGCCGGAGCCGGATGGTCCGTTTGCGGACCCGATAATCCGTATCGGTACCGCTCTTGGAAAGATGGAGTAGATAGTTCAGCACCACCGAAAGGAGCCGCCTGTTTTCCTGAAGCCGATCCAGAATAGTAGTCAGCACTTCGGTCAGCTTTTCCGGGGCCTTGAGGCTTTGGTCTGCCTTCACCCGCTGAAGGTCTTCTTCCACCCCCATGAGCAGCTGTTTTATGCTCCAGTTAAAGATTTCCCTTTTATTTTTAAAATAGAGGTACAGGGTGGTACGGGTAATACCGCAGCGGTCTGCGATCTTTTGAAAGGTCGTATCCTCAAAGCCCTCGTCTACAAAGACATCCAGGGCACGGTCTAGAATTTCTTTACGGCGTTTATCATGTTCGACGATGATCGACATTTGTTTTTCTCCCCAAATACTCATATTGATAGAGATAGGACTTTAATGCTCCGTTGGTGATGTTTTTAACCGATGAGGCACGGCGGCCAAAAAAGGATTCAAAGCCAGGATGGTTGGTGATGACCACCAGCTTCCATCCGGGAAAATGCTGCTCCAGGATTCCCATGGCCTGGTAGGTTTGTTCCGCCTCTTCCCGATCCCCAAGTCGCTCCCCATAGGGTGGATTGGTTACTAAAAAGCCCCCTTCAGCATCGCTGTCATCCGGGGCTTTTGCGGTTTCCATGTCCAGCTTCTGAACCTGGGGCCAATATGCCGATGGGGGGGTGAAGTTGCCTGGGAGCCGAATGCCCCGGCCTGCGTTTTTCCCCTGAAGGATTTCATAGGCCCGGATCAGGTTAGATTGAGCTATAGATACGGCCCGACTGTCCGCATCGCTCCCGTAAATTCTTATCCGGTTCGTAAAATTGATGTTACTGCGCAGTTCATCCCGGAGCCGCCCCTCGATTCGCCGGTCGCCGATGGGCAGGTCTGACACAGCAAATGGGCGGCCTAAACCAGGGGCCGCATCCCAGGCGTAGAGGGCAGCTTCTATAAGAATGGTACCGGACCCGCAGAAGGGGTCATAGAGGGGAAATTTCCGCCGCCAACCCGACAGCAGCAGCATGGCCGCCGCGGTTGTTTCCCGCAGGGGTGCAGCGCCCCCTTCCGTTCTGTATCCCCGCTTAAAGAGGGGCTCTCCGCAGAGGTCCAGGAGCAGCTGAACCCGGTCCTTTTCGATATGGACCCGCAGTTCCGCAGCATCACCATAATCGGGCAGGCGCTGCACCCCCCATGCCTGGCAGAGCCGTTCCGCGGCGGCCTTGTGAACTACCGCCTGGATACTCGTTTCCGCCGAAAGTTTTGAATGGTTGCTCCGGACCTTGCCGACCACAATACGGTACCCCCGGGAAATGAGGTCTTCCCAGGGGACAGCCCTGCATCCCTCAAAGAGCGCATCGAAGTCGGTGGCCTCGTAGGATGCAAGTTCCATCAGAACCCGGTCAGCGGTCCGGAGGGAGAGGAGTGCCCGGTACATTCCCTCCGTATCCGCAGAAAACCGGATTTTGCCGTAGGTGGAGTCCAGTATTGCAATGTTCAGTTTATGCAGTTCGTTGGAAAGGGCCTTCTCTGCACCAATGGCGCAGAGGGCTACAAAATTCATCATATTCTTCTATTATAACATTATTTCATCAAATGTGCAATTGTCAAAATTGCTGGGGTCCCCCTTCAGCTCTCACAGAATTGCTGATGTCCCCGGTGGGCTCCTCTGGATTAACAAGGTATGATTATAAAGGGCCTCAGCCGGCTCCTTACTATTCAGATACTTTTATCCAGGTAAGTTCATGTTTATTGTAGTGGAGGTGTACAACCTGGCTGCCGGGAATGGCGGCGAAGGCTTTGGGTGTTTCAAAGTCCCCTTCACCCTGCATTTTTATAGTACAGATATAGTTTTTTGCCAAGCCGGAGGCCAGCCACTTTTCTATCCATTCATAGAGCCGGGGCGGATAGCAGATGACATCGCTAAAGAGCCAATCCACGGGGCCTATCTCTTCCGGTTTCAGGGTAAAGGCGTCGTGTTTAATAAAGGTCACCAGCGGGTTCTGCATGAGCCGCTCATCCAGGGGGGAACGGTCTATGGCAGTAACCTGGGCGCCCAGCTGGGTGAGTACCCAGGTCCAGCCGCCGGGACAGGCCCCCGCATCAAGGCACCGTTCGCCAGCCTGGGGCCAGCGGCGGGCGCGGACCAGGGCTTCCTGCAGTTTCAGGTAGGCCCGACTCGGAGGATCTATCTTATTTTCGATAAATTCGAATTTGCCTCCCGGAAAGGGACTGGTGCATGCGGGGCTTGCGATCATGGTATGGGCATCCAGGAGAGTCCAGGATCCCATGGGCGAGTCAGGCAGGACCCAGGGGAAGGGCCGGGGCTTCTGGTTTATCGGGGGGAGTTTTTCCTGTATGAGCATTCCCCGCCGGTATTGGGTAAAAAGCACCGGAGCCCAGTTTCGCTGTATACCGCGGAGGGCATTTGCCGCCTCTGAGATGGATTCGAAGGTGATTGTAATTGGGTTAAGCCAGATGTTTTCTGTCCAGAAGGCCTGGCGGAGGGGGCCTTCGGCAAAGTAGAGGGGCCCCCCAAGGTATTCATACTGGCCAAGTTCCCGTACCAGATGGTCCTGGAATTCATCAACCCCCTGATATATGATCCCTTGTAAGGTTTCAGGCTGACCGCTCATGTTGCA
>Ga0209506_1001418_pt1 | contig 25456 bp, 19 predicted proteins | sample AD_JPNHG2_MetaG_FD_184409 | JGI IMG/M metagenome (GOLD analysis project Ga0209506, IMG submission 184409) | Active sludge microbial communities of municipal wastewater-treating anaerobic digesters from Japan - AD_JPNHG2_MetaG (SPAdes) (version 2) | ecosystem: Engineered > Bioreactor > Anaerobic...
GCATTCTTCCAAAAAAACAATGGAACTTATGTATTGAATATTGCTTTGGCTAAGCAAAGACGTAAATGGTTTATTGGCCTTTGGAATAATTCAAATCAGGTCGATTTCCCTTTGTTTTTTTCTAATGCGTAATCTGGGTTTAACTCAAAAAGTGAGAGCAGACAAAGACAAAAGACAGACTCAAGCGTCATCACCGGCTTGCAGGTTTTGGGAAAAGCAATACCTTTGCACCACAAAATTTTACTTCGAATGACAACAGAAGACTTGAAAAATCTTAGTGAGCGTGTTTCTGCGCTAAGGAGGTATCTTTGACATAGACGGGAAAGAAAAACAAATCTCAGAACTCGAAAAACTTACACAATCGCCCACTTTCTGGAACAATCCGTCTGAAGCTGAGGGAACCCTGAAAAACATTAAATCGCTGAAAAAATGGGTAACCCTTGTTCATGAGCTTGAAAATGCAATTGAGGAAACCGAAGTAGCCCATGAGTATTTCAAGGAAGGAGAATTGAAAGAGGAGGAAGTGGAAAAGACATATCGTATCTGCCTTGAAAAGGTTGAGAATGTGGAATTTATGAAAATGCTTTCCAAAGAAGAAGATGCCCTGAGTGCCGTACTGGAACTCAACAGCGGAGCAGGCGGAACCGAAAGTCAGGACTGGGTGAGCATGTTGCTGAGAATGTATGTGATGTGGGCTGAAAGAAAAGGATACAAAGTCAGCCTCGTCAATCAGGTGGTGGGTGAAGAGGCCGGCTATAAATCAGTTGTCATTGAAATTGAAGGCGATTATGCTTTTGGGTATCTGAAAGGAGAAAACGGGGTTCACCGCCTGGTCAGAATTTCTCCCTTTGATTCCAACGCAAGACGCCATACTTCATTTGCCAGCGTTTATGTGTATCCCCTCGTTGACGATTCCATCGACATTGAAATAAAAGAAGCAGATCTCACATGGGAAACTTTTCGTTCGAGCGGAGCCGGTGGGCAGAATGTCAATAAAGTGGAAACAGCTGTCCGCCTTTACCACAAACCCACCAATATCGTGGTGGAATGTCAGGAAGAGCGTTCCCAGATGAAAAACAAGGAAATTGCATTAAAGCTTTTAAAATCAAGGCTTTATGAAATTGAAATACAAAAACGCAACAAAGAAAGGGAAGAGATAGAAGCCTCCAAAATGAAAATTGAATGGGGTGCTCAGATCAGAAACTATGTCATGCATCCCTACAAACTGGTAAAAGACCTCCGCACGGGTGTCGAAACGGGGAATGTCCAGGCTGTGATGGATGGTGAGCTGGATGAATTTCTGAAAACCTATCTGATGAAGTTCAGCTGATCATAACTGCTTCTCCTCTACTCTGCAAAGAATTTCAGTAAATAAACATTTTTATCATCAGTTATTTTCAAGAGATAAATGCCTGAAGGCAACATTCCGGCATCCAATTCTTCCATCACATGACTTTCAATCAATAATTCACCGCTGACTGAATAAATGCTGACTGAAGCGTTTTTTTGCGTTAACTCTTCAGGCCAGAAAAACTTGATTTTCTTTTCATTAACTGAATACCATGCCTGAAACGGAGTAAAAGGTTCATTCATCCCGCTGCAGTCATAAAAATAAATCCGGACACTGTCGCTGTTTTCACATCCAAATGTATTGGTTACTTTCACATGAAAAACTTTCAGTCCGGAGTCGGCAGGTTTTGTAACGGTAAAGATGCTGTCGGTGCTGTTGTCCTGCCATAAATATTTCGGATAACCGTAAGGAGCGTGCAGAACATATCCTGAAAATTTCTGAAGGCAAAAAGACGTATCTTTTCCCAAATCAAATACAGGATAGGAATGCTGAACAACATGAACCGTATCGGTAAATGCACATCCTTTTCTGGTTACTTTCGCCTTTACATCGAGTGTTTTATCCTGATTATCAACTGGCTGAAAGATATATTTCTTTGAAAAAAAAGTATCCTGCCAGCAATAGGTATCCCAATTGTTTCCGGCATCGAGTTCAATACTTTCATTGGCACAAACCTCCACACTGTCGGTCAGGTTAAAAACAAGGGGGTCGAATTCATCAGCTCCAATATCAGGTGGGTTTTTGCGGTTTTCAAGTTCAATATCTTTGGATACCTGAGAAAAATAAGTTCCTGCCCCGTCAAGAGCAGGGTTAAAGGTAAACAAAAGCGTATCCGAACAAAACCCGGGATCGACCTGAAGCGATTGATTGTCGAAACCAATGGAATCGCGCCATGCCGCCACTGAAGGATAATCAATGCCGTCATGGTGCACATAAGTGTTTGAATTAGTGAAATATGCATTGTAATCAATGCTAAGGTTCTGCCCGTTTGTGATTTCCATGCAGGGTCCCTCAGCCTTATTGCTGAAAATATTGGATGCAATGTTCAGAAAGCGTGGGGAAAACAAGGTCAGGTTTACACTCCCCTGTGTACTGCCTGTCAGATGAGTACTGTTGTGTGCAAGAATTATATCGGTGGAATTGTAAATGCTGATGGCAGAGGTAAAGGCCTCTGTGATGGAAGAAATAAAATTATTGGCTATCAGAAACTCATTCTGATACATTCCCGAACTTTTAAACAACCTGATGCCGAATGCGTTGGCTTTGTTTTTTGAAATAATGATTTTGTTTTCAAGAACTTTTCCCTTGCTGCTGCAGGATTCAAGGTTAATGGCCGTATAAGGCAAAATATTCCTGTAAGAATGAATGTAATTTGCGGAAATCACAGGTTCAAAATGATTTTTCAGATAAACAGATCCGGTGCTCTGGCCTTTAAAAGTGTTTTTCTGAATGTAGGTATAAAGATCAGGAGTGGTTTCATTCCCATTCATCCGGATGGCATAACTTCCGTTTAAAAACTCATTGTTCATAAAGATAGTGTACGTATTGCCGTAGCCTGCAGGATAAGGTGCAGAATAAACGAGTTCCGCCCCGTTTTTCCAACCAAGGAAACGGCAATTATAAAACTGAACCCCGGTGCAATAGGTACTGATCTCAACAAGACGCCCGCTTATGGTGTCGGTCGAAAAGGTCATCTTCCTGAAAACGACATAATCAGTGGCATCAATTAACAGGGTGAAATTTGCAGAATCGCTCAAAGGTTTATATTTCAGAATCACGCTGGTACTGTCGCCATTGGCTGCTTCAAATATAACAGGTGTCGAAACCTTTGCCCCGAAAATATACGGGACTACTACCTGCTCTTCATAAACACCCGGACTAACCTTAAAAGTTACTGTGTTGACAATGCCTTTCAGATAACAATCTATCAATGCAGCTTTGAAGCTGGAATAATTTTCACTCCCGCTTTTCCCTATGGTATAGGTTCCAGAAAGCTGGGCATTCAATTGCAGACTTATGATTGAAACAAAAGCCAGTATCCATATTTTTCTAATCATTCTCTTTGATTTTTAATACTTTCTGAATAAAAAACACCTTATCATTTCTGACAGCAATGCAGTAAAAACCCTCCGGCAGTCCTGAAGTGTTCAACTGAACAACATTGCCGTAAGTAACAGTACTTTTTAACAAGACTCCTTTGCCATCATACAGATTTACAGTAGTTTTAAGCGTATTTCCCGGAATTAAAACATTTAAGTCAGCTGAAAAAGGATTCGGAGAAATGAAACATTTCAGCTTGTCTGCCTCAGCCACAGAGGAACAGTTTTTAAAAATAATTCTGAGGCTATCGGTATTGCTGCAACCGTTTTGCCACACTTTAACCCAAACCAGCAGCGTGTCTAATCCTGTTCCACTGCTGTCAAATGTTTTTACGGCCACAAATGACTGATCGTGCCAGAGATAAGACTGAAAATTCCCCGGGCTCAGGGTAATTTTTTTATCGGCACACAAAACAGTGTCATTTCCCAAATGAGGCATTGGCAGGGACTTTACCCTGACTGCTTTCGAGGTTGAATCACTGCATCCGAACTGATTAAATCCCAACAGGCGGATAACGGTGTCATTTTTGAATCCTGTCGTGTAAGTTTCTGCTGAAAATATTGAATTCCAGTAATATGTATCAGCACCTGAAGCATAAAAGGTATTTTCTTCAGCGTAGCAAACACTATCGGGGCCGGTAATTTCTACCTGTGGCCTTTTCAACGCATAGACAAACACGGTATCATAAGCTACGCAGCCTTCCCTGCTGATTCCTTTTACAAAATGAAAATCATTAGCAAAAACCTTGATTTTCAATGGGTTCGAAGCAAACCAGCCGTCCCAAACATATTTCTCAGCTCCGCTCGCCATCAGTATAGCCGTGTCGCCTGTACATACGTACTTGTCTTTTCCTGCATTTACTTCTGGCAACTGAAAATAGCTGACTCTCACCGTATCAAGGTTACTCCAGCCCGCTGAATCGGTTACCTTCAATACATAATTCCCATCAGTCAAAGCAAGCACCCGAAGCGAATCGGAAACAGTTTTTCCGTCTTCAAGCCTTACCCATCGGTAGCTGCAAGCGGTGCAGGGCCTGGCAGTCAGCCACACCGGTGTTCCCGGACAAACCGTAGTATCCTTTCCGGCATCAACATCAGGAAGTTCAGCAATGACGACAGAATCAATATCAATATAATTCATATTCAGGCTATCGGAGGCAAGACGGAAAGCGAACGAAATACGTTTGCCATCAAATTTTTTCAAGGGCAATACTACCCTTCGCAAGACAGATGAAGCCTGATGATTGGTGCTGTCAATCACGAAAAAAGATTGAAGTTCCCTGTTACAGTCATCGGTAATCAACACTTTCAGGCTGTCCTTTGCGGTCAGTACCCTGGCAGAAAAAGGATAAGGATTGCTCACAATGCGGTAATCAAAACTCAGGTAGGTTTTTGAAGTCAGCGGGCCGATCAGGGAAGTAAATATGGCCGTAGCCACGGAATCCTGTGTCCAGATGCTGTTGCTCAGGCTATATGAAACGACATCGTGATGGCCGGGATAAGATACCCACATATTCGATATTTTCCAGTTTTTCAGGGAATCAGGGCCTTCAAAATTTTCAGTAACCGGCAAACTAATGGGTTGATTTACAGTAAGATAATCCACTAAGGAATCATTGCCCAGGCTGGTATCGGCCTGATGCCTGACAATGGCCGTCATTTCATATTTCCCGGGAGATGAAAGATTAACTTTTCCGATGGTAACATTTATACTGGCTCCGGGTGGTATGGGGGTTTTAACAGTATCAGAGACAATCTGTTGCGATGAAAAACTTTTTATTTTTAAGCTGACCGGAGTCATTCGCAGTGTGTCAGATCCGAGGTTTCTGACCTTAACCACTGCCGGAACCAAACTATCGGCACACACCGGATTGAAAGGACTGATAATCTTTGTGATACAGGCATCGTAGCGGGGTATTTCAATGATTTCCACATCGTCCACAAACACATTGTCGCCCTCCTGATAATACTTGTCAAAGGTGCGGCAAGCGGCCTGAAATGTCAGGGTAAACGTATCCGGACAGTATGGTGTCAGGTCAAAACAGAGCGACTGAAACAAATCGTGGTTGGTGTAAGGATTAAAATTTATCTTCCCGTTAATGTCAGGCAATGGAATGCTGTCGTTGACCAATACCCGGAACCAGCTGAACTGCTGGCCAAAACTAAATGTTTGTCTTAATTTAAATGATAAGCGCAGGTATTTGTGATTCCCCGGCACTACCAGACAGCTTGTGGCAAAAGAATGATGCAAATAATTGTCTTTCCATGCATTTTCAGGACTTGTCGAATTAAAACCTCCAACCCAGCCTGTATTCAGCGATCCTCCCTGAAAATGAAGTACATAGCCAGGAGAATAATAAGAATCACCGGAAATACTCAGGGCTGCTTCCTGATTTTGTTTTAAATGGAAGAATGAACTGTATCCTTTGTCAAAATTTTCTCTGAAAGGAAAATCACGAATTTGAAAAATTGCCTGAATATCCACAATGAACGTATCATTAAAGGGGTTTTGATCTCCATTAAACTGAATAAACGCTGTTGAAATAATCTTTCCTGTAGCCGGAATTTTAACAGAGATTGGAGAATACAAAAGAAAAGTATCCTGAGAAAAGATGGTATCAGCCACCCAAAAATTGTTATACGGAGAATTTGCATCCGGTTTCAGATAAAAAGTAAAGCCTTTGACAGTATCATTCCCCTGATTAACAAGCTGAAATACAGGCCTTACCGAGTCTCCCGTCTGACAAAAATAATATTGATCCGGAAAGATCAGCCTGCCGATCATTAAGTCACGTTCAAAGGAAGCAAACTCAAATGCTCCGGGATCAGGATGCAGGCTATCCCTTTGATTGCCATGGTAATCCGTTATTACCTCAGGCAGTCTGATGCCTTTGTTATCGATTAATACTGAGCCTGTTCGAAGCAAAAATTTATCGTGGAAATCAGGAAAGGTTTCAAAAGAAAATGAGTCAAGCGAGGTAATACTTTTCCATGTGCTGATAGTTGAAAAATCCTGCCAGTTTAAAACAGGAGTTCCAACGTTGCTATAAAGCACATTATTTGAAAAATCCCACCCCAACCGCTGATTGTCAGGGAAATAATAGAGATATCCGTTCGACAGGTTGCAGAAAATATTGTTCTTAACCGAAATATCTTTTGAAGCCTCAAACATCAGGATTTTTGATTTCGAATAATCCCCTGAAACTCTGACCGTATTGTGTGCGATAAGAAAAGAAGTGCAATTGTTTGCATAGAAGGCTGCATGTTTCTGACTTGTCAGATAATAAGATACCGGTGAATGATAATTAATGACATTATTGCTGATAATGTTTCTCTGCAATTTGTTTTTCAGGCAGTTGTACAGACTGATAATTGTTCCGCTGTGTGAAGCAGGAGCATAAAATAAATTGTGGCTGATATTTAAATCGGAGGAAGAATATAATTCAAGTGAAGAAAAGTAATCCTGTGTCAGGTTTTCAAATCTGTCGGAAACCACAGTCAGTCTGCTTATTTGACTGGCAGCAATAGCACAGGAAAACTGATTCAGAAAATAACAGTTTTGAATCAGAATATCTCTTTCCGGATCGAATACTGAATTTCCGTTTAACTCGATGGCGATATACCCGTTTATCAGGGAAGAGTTTTTAATCACCAGATTATTTTCATTGGAATTAACAGCAGGTGGGGAATAAATCAGGCTTTGGTCGGAAGAGCCGGGATAATACGCAGACAGAGGCCTTTTCCCCAGAAAAAGGCAATTTTCGAACTGAACATGCGTAGCATTATCGTTCATCAGCACCAGCCTTGAAAAAGTGTCGCTGATAGCACGGAAAGTAATCTTCCTGAAAGTAATATAATCAGTCCCCATGAGGTTCAGAACAAAGTTGGAATAGGTATAATACGACCTGTTTTCAAGAACCACATCAAGACTGTCGCTACCAAGCGATTCAAAGGTAATGGTATTCAATGAGTCGGCTCCTTTAATCTGCAAAATGGTTAGTTGTGCATTGTAAATACCTTTTTCAATTTTAAATACTACCGGTGAAGAAATACCATTGGCATTCAGGCTGTCAATGGCCTGAGCCAGCGTAGCAAAATCGGCCTGAGCACTTTTACCGATCAGATAGGTTCCGGACAGCTGAGCTGTTGTCTGATTCTTCATCAGGAAAATGAACAGAAATAACAGGAATATTTTGGTAAAAACTGTATTATTCAATAATTTCCCATGTTTGTTATGGTGGTAAAAATACAAACCTGCATTGGTTTTTAATAACATTGGAAATAGAAGCTTATTCAAGATCTTTCAGGTCAATAATGAAACCGTCAAGCCCGTCTTTTTTATATTTTTCGAGCTTTCTTTCAGCCTTTTCCCTGCTTTCGTAAGGCCCGATGATGATTCTGTAGTAACGTTCCCCGTTAACTTTTGCCACATGAACCATGGGCTTATGACCATATTTTTTTTCTATCCTGAGCAATTCAGTAAAAAGATTGTCAATCTGTTGAAAAGCACCTACCTGTACACCAAAACCACTTCCGCTTACCGGAATCAGGTTCACCTCGAATAACAAAGAAGCCACTTTGTTTTCAGCCGGCTCTGCAGGCGGAACCGATGGCTGATAAACTTCCACCGACACTTCGGTAACTCCCTCGGCAACAAAACCCAGCTCTTTTGCAGCGGCCTTTGTAACATCTATCACCCTGTCGTGTTTCCATGGGCCACGGTCATTGACGGTAACCACCACGGACCGATTGTTTTTCAGATTGGTTACTTTCAACTGAGTACCAAAAGGATGAGTGCGATGTGCCGCTGTCATTTTATTATTATCGAATACTTCTCCGCTGGCAGTTTTTCTGCCGTTAAACTGATCGCTGTAATATGAAGCTTTGCCTTTCTCTACCTGTTGAGATAATGCATTAAAATTCAATTGTATAAATAACAAGACAAGCCCTGTAATGAGATATGGATGACAAACTTTCATGCCTTATTTATGTTCTTCTTTTCGCTTATCTGATTTCAGCTTTTCGAGATAATAAATATTAATGTAGTCAAAAGCATATATGGAAGTTCCCGGTACAAAAAACCCGAAATAATTATCAAAAGGTTTTGGAGCAATGCCTGTATATATCAGTTGCTTATTGACAAACAAATACATTTTCTTTTTAACCACCCTGACCGTTATGATATTAAAGAACTCGTTACTCAGCTCAAGATTTTCCTTTTGGTCAATGGGTAAGTCTTTGTCAAAAACCCGTTTTTCCAGTAAAAATCGTTGTGTTACAAGGCTAAAACCCAGTTTGTAATATTTTTCTTTTGAAGCAGTATAGATGAGGCCTGCCGGTAGTAAACTATCGCCTGAAATCCATCGCATTGAAAATTCTATCTCAAAATCCTTTTTAACATTAAACCTCATGTTTTTAACAATCTTACCTCCAAAATCCTCGGAATGAACCGACAATCTGCCCTTTTCGATAACTGTGTAGCAAGGATACAAATCAGTCAGGTTCCACTTGTTCGAATTATTGTTGAACTCTTCTTCAAAAACAGCTTTTCTTGTCAGATTTTCAGGCAAATCATATTTATCCTGAGCTTTCAGCAGAGAAAATGAAGATAAAAGAAGCGCGGCTGTTGTGATCAGAAAGCGGAGATACATCATTTTTTTTTGGCAAAGTTAAGCAACTCATTGCTTTGGATATACACAATCAATTCATCTTATGGGAAATGAATTATTTGATTATAAAGACTCACCACGGAGAACACAGAGATACACGGAGAAAAAAAAACTCTGTACTCCTCTGTGTCCTCTGTGGTAAAAAACAACTCACCACGGAGAACACACAGATACACGGAGAAAAAAACTCTGTGCTCCTCTGTGCCCTCTGTGGTAAAAAAAACAACTCACCACGGAGAACATAGAGATACACGGAGAAAAAAAACTCTGTGCTCCTCCGTGCCCACTGTGGTTAAAAACAACTCACCACGGAGAACATAGAGATACACGGAGTAAAAAATTCTGTACTCCTCCGTGCCCTCTGTGGTTAAAAAAACAACTCACCTAGGAGAACATAGAGATACACGGAGAAAAAAACTCTGTGCTCCTCTGTGCCCTCTGTGGTAAAAAAAACATACAATTGGCAGTATTCATCAGGCATGAAAAAAACGAAATCTTGCCTGTAGCCTGCCTGACGCCTGGCAAACCGAAACTTGCATCCATCTGCAGGTAGGCGGCTGCAAGTCAAATCCATTGATGAAAACTGATAATCCCTTTCCTTATTTATTTCTCAACTCGAACGGATCGAATAAAACATCGAGGGTGGTCAGAGATTTTCCTGAAGGGACAATACTCATCACCGGAATATCTGATTCCCTGATGATTTCAAGTGCATGAGAACCAATAAAATATTCAGTTATATCGAGTTCCTGCTGGGTCATGATCATGATCAGTCCGGCTTTCAGTCTGGCAGCATATTCAATGACTATTCTGGCAATATCCCCTGTTTCATCCTTTACCAGCTCCGTAGTGCAATCAATTTTTTCCGCTATGATTTTCGTTTTGGCCTCCATCATCTTCTGATAAATCAGGCTTTCTTTTTCCTTAATGTTGACATTCAGAACAGAAACAATATGAATTTTAGACTGGAAATATCTGGCAAACTGAATGGCATAAGCTACTTTTTCCTTGGTTTCTTTGGTAAGATCGAGGGGAAGAACAATATTTCTGTAAGAAATTTTCTGTTCAAGTCCTTTAACGGTAATCACCGGAATTTTTGATTCCTTGATCACTGCAAGAGTATTGCTGCCAATAAATTTTTTCGTAATGCCCGATGTTCCGTTGGTTCCCATTACAATCAGCCTTGCCCCGATTTCATCAGCCGTTTCAAGGATGGAACGGTAAACTTTTCCTTTCGTTACCATGACTGAGATGGTGGCATTGGACACTTTTGTCGATTCTGCCTTAATATTTTCGAGTTTTTCCAGTGCCTTTTCCCTTATTTCCTGATAATCATCGTGAGGCCTGACAAAGTTCAACAGACTGCCCGACTGTTCCACCACAAATAATATCACTATTTCAGCATCAAAGAGGCGAAATAAGTTAAGGGTATGTTCGAGAGCAACCATCGATTGCTCCTGAAAATCAACGGGGACAAGTATCTTATTTTTTGAATCGCTTTTCATATTAATTTACATTAGTCAGTTTTCTAAAAGGGCTTCAAAAATACATCATTAGCCCGATTTATGCCTGTATATTTTTAAAAATCATGTCCATTCGCTGTCGTCCATCCACTCCACTGCATCTTCAAAATGAGAGACAATGGTTTTCTGCCCGTCAAAAATAACTGAAACAATATCAATTCTGATCTCGTTATCTATTTGGTATTCTTCAAGATATGCGTCAATTGCTCTAAGGAGTCTGATTTTTTTCGACCTGTCCACTGCTTCTTCGGGAAAACCGTGGATGGTGCCTGTCCGTGATTTTACTTCCACGAACACATAGAGTTCATTTAATTTAGCAACAATATCAATTTCATCTTTATCGTACGTCCAGTTACGGTGTAAAATCTGATAACCCTTTTTTACCAAAAATTTTACAGCTTCTTCTTCTCCTTTCCTGCCGGTTTCTAAATGCGTACTCAATTTTTCAGATACTGTGAAATTTTTTGTAAGGATATTTCCCTGTCGGCATTCATCTGTTGCCGCAACTCATTGAGGTTGTTGAATTTAAGTTCATCTCTCAGCCTTTCCAGAAAATATACCGTGATGTTTTTACCATAAACATTTTTCGAAAAATCAAAAATATTAACCTCGACCGAACGCCCTTTTCCATGAATGGTAGGATTTTCACCTGAATTAAGCATGCCGAAAAACTCCTCATTATCGATATCAACCTTAACCAGATAAACCCCGTCTTTGGGCATTTGCTGAACATCCTGTTCAAAATCAATATTGGCAGTGGGAAAATCAAGTTTTGATCCGATATTCATACCTTTTATTACCTTGCCATCCATAAAGTAATGGTAGCCCAGCATTTTATTGGCTCTTTCAATATCACCTTCAATAAGAAACCTGCGGATTTTTGTACTGCTGACTGCAATACCATCGAGAATAAAAGGCTCTACTTCAAAAACCTCGATATTGTATTGTTTATGCTGTTGGTTTAAAAGCTGATAAGAGCCCTGTCTGTCTTTGCCAAAACGATGGTCATAGCCGGAAACCACTGCGCTGACATCAATTTTTTTAATCAGCAGATCTTCAATAAATTCCAGATAATTCTGCTGCGAAAATTCCACAGTAAAAGGCAAAACAAGAAGATTGTCAATACCAATATTTTCAAAAAGATATATTTTATTTTCAAGTGTGGACAGCAGTTTGGGCATATCGTCAGGCGGGCTGAGAACCCTTCGGGGATGAGGCCAGAAGGTAATGACAAGATTCCGGCAGTTTTTCTCGTCTGATACTGATTTCAGTTTTTCCAACACTTTTTGGTGCCCGAGATGAAGGCCGTCAAATGTGCCAATGGTAACCACCGGCCTGTGAATTTCATATTTCAGGTTGTAAATGTCTGTAAAAACTCTCATTAAAGAATCACCTGTTTAGCACCAGAGACAATATTTTTAAAAGACGCAAAATTAACAGCTTTTTTAATATGAAAATCACCGATCTGCGTTCTTTGGAGCCAGGTGAGCACTGCCGCACTTCCAAGGCTTTTCCCGAAATCATGAACCAGAGAACGGATATAAGTTCCTTTGCTGCATTTTACCGTAAAAGTAAGCTGATTGCCTTCAAATGCGTTGACCTGAAAATCGTAAATGCTTACCTTCCTTCCCTCCAAAACAGGATTTTTCCCTTTTTTCGCCAGCTGATAAGCCCGCTTTCCTTTTAATTTTATGGCTGAAAATACAGGAGGTTGCTGAATAATTTCTCCGGTAAATTTTGCAACAGTTTCTCTGATTAACTGATCGTCAATGTGGTCAATCGGATAATTTCCCGTAACAGGCGTTTCAAGATCATAGGAAGGTGACTCTACACCCAATTGTAAAGTACCGGTATATACTTTCGGGAGGTTCTGATATTCTTGAATGCTTCTTGTTTTTTTCCCGGTACATAAAATCAGTAAACCTTCTGCCAAAGGGTCAAGTGTGCCGGCATGCCCGATTTTTTTTATCGGAACAATTGATTTAATCTGCCTGATGACATCAAAAGATGACCATTTGAGTGGTTTATCAAACAGGATAACTTCTCCGTTTTCAAAATCAATGATTTCAGGTGAAGCATCTATATCAATCATCATCAGACGACCTTGAGTTCAACCCCCATGAGCAATAAAATCAGCAGGGCTCCTCCGAGGATAATACGATACCAGCCAAATAGTTTAAATCCATACCGCGTCAGGAAAGTAATAAAGCCTTTGATGGCAAGCATTGCCACCACAAAAGCCACCAGATTACCTATCAGGAGTGTATTGATATTAGAGGCATCGAGCAGTTCATAGTTTTTAAGCAGTTTATATCCTGAAGCCAGCAACATGGTGGGTACGGCAAGGAAAAAAGAAAATTCAGCGGCACTTTTTCTGTCGAGTTTCTGGCTCATTCCACCAATGATGGTAGCTGCAGAACGAGAGACACCGGGGATGACAGAAATAATTTGGATAAGTCCGATGATAAAAGCATTTTTAAAGGACATTTTTTCAATATCAGAAGTGGAATTCTTAAACCATTTGTCCACAAACAACAGTACCACACCACCGGCAAGAAGAGAAACGGAAACAATCAACACGCTTTCAAGCATCTGATCGATAAGTTTTTCAAGAAGAAAAGCAAGAATAAGAGGCAGGCAGGCAATAGCCAGCTTGTAATAAAATCCGAGAGATTTAAAAAAACGTTTCCAGTAAAGCACCAGCACGGACAAAATTGCCCCGAACTGAATATTGACCAGAAAAGCCTTAGTAAAATCGTTGGCTTCGACCCCGAGAAGCGCCTGGGTGATAATCATGTGGCCGGTGGAGCTGATGGGAAGAAACTCGGTAATGCCTTCAACAACGGCAATAATGATACTTTCAACCGTTGTCATGTTCCGTTTTCCTGCCTGGTTTGTACATGATGGCAAATGCTACAATGGCAAATCCAATCATGATGACAATAACTGAAAGCCCTGTTTTTCTGAAACTCATGATATTCTGAGTCCCTGTCATTAAAATGTAGCCCAAAACCGTAATACCAAAACCAATTAGCATCAAGATGTAGTTTATTTTGCTGAAAGGCAGGGATTCGCCTGCAAAAATACCTTTTTGTCTTACCGGCTGTGGTTTTACAGGAGCCGGCTTTTTCCCTTTCTGGTTTTGCTGAACTTTTTTCTCTTTCATTGATTCATGTTTAATAAAGATCGTCCAATTTCATGCGCAGATATTTTTTGACGCTGAAATAACTGCTTACAAAGGTAATGATAACCCCAAATACAATCAGTAACAGGCCAAGTAAAATATTGGTTGTAACATCAAGACTCCAGTCAATATTAAATCTAACCGTAATAAAATAGACAACAGCGACCAGCAGAATGATGGCTGTAATACTTCCGATAATTCCGAATTTAACTGCTCTCATGATGTAGGGTTTGGTGATAAAAGACATGGTGGCCCCTACCAGTTGCTGTGTCTTTATCAGAAATCGCTGACTATATAAGGTAAGCCTGATCGTATTGTTAATCAATACAATAGCTATTAATAAAAACAGAATCATAAAACCCAGAATAATCATACCTCCTACCCTGACATTTCTGTCAATATTTTCAAGAATGACTTTCTGATAGGCAATTTCTTTGACAAAAGGCATTTTTTCGAATTGAGTTTTAAAAGCTTCCACACTATCCACCTGGGCATAAAAAGCATGAAAATAAACATCAAGAGAAGCCGGGAACGGATTAAATCCCAAAACAGCTTCAGCATCTTCACCCAGCTCCGACAGCATAATTTCTCTGGCCTTTTCTTTCGAAATAAATTCTGTCTTTTTTACATAATATTCATTATCAAGGGTTTTTTGCATTCTGATTATATCAGCGTTACGTGCATCTTCAGTAAATATGATATTGACCTGCAGATTTTCTTTCAGATATGTTTTAAGCTGGTCGGCATATAAGACCAGTATGCCTAAAAGCCCGATCAGAAATAAAACAAGCGTAATACTGACAAAAGGAGATAAAAAAGAACCTCTTCTTCGCCTGATATTTTTTGTTTTTTTCACAAAACAGTTTTTTTTATACTAAAACAAAGGATAATTTTGCTGTCAAAAATAAGGAATTGTATCTGTATTGTTTTAGCCGCTGGTTGATTTTTCGTAATATTGTTGAAAATTTTAAGCATGCACCTCGTCATAGATATTGGCAACAGCTTTATCAAAACTGCTGAATTCAAAGGGAAAAAAATGATTTCTCTGGCAAAATCGCCACTGAAAGACTTCAATGTTCCCATGCTGACTGCAAAAGGAAAAACTTATCAGTCGGCCATTATTTCCTCAGTTATCGGTGAGCATCCTGAACTGGATGAATACCTGTTAAAAGTAAGCCACAAGCTTATTCATTTCGGGAAAAATACAAGCATTCCTTTGAAAAATCTGTATAAAACGCCTGAAACCCTTGGCAAAGACCGATTGGCAATGGCTGCAGGGGCGGCCATGATGTTCCCGGGCAAAAATGTTCTTATAGTAGATGCCGGCACCTGCCTGACCTTCGATTTTGTGAGCCAAAACAGTATATATCAGGGCGGAAGCATCCATCCCGGCCTGATGATGAGATTTAAAAGTCTGAATAGTTTTACAGCCCGCTTGCCATTGATCAGGTTTCAGGAAGATTATTTCAGACTGACAGGCCAAAGCACTGAAGAATCAATATTGTCGGGTGTTCAGTACGGAATGGTGGCTGAAATAAATTCGATTATCAGCGACTATAAAAAACACTATGGTAAAGTTAAAATAATTTTAACAGGAGGAGACAGTGCCTATTTGTCAAAATATTTAAAAAGCCCGATTATTGCAGACAATTTTTTTCTTTTAAAATGCCTTTATAAAATACTTTTATTTAATGCTTAAAGCAAGACTATCGCTGATTTTTTTTCTGGCATGCTCCTGTCTGATACTACAGGCACAAACGTTTAAACATCCATACTCCTTTTACGGTATAGGAATACCTGAAGATCAGGCAACAGCAAGAAATGCCGGAATGGCCGGGATTTCCGTTTCGGGAGGAAATGAATTTTCATATTCTCCGGTCAATCCTGCCACTTATTCCCTCCTGAATTACACTAATTTTTCCATGTCTGTCAGAGGGAAAATTTTTAACCTGAGTCAGGACACCATTCACTCGTGGTCGAATCTGTTCAGTTTCGGCCATTTCGGGTTGGGTTTCCCCATCTCTAAAAAACTCAAATGGAATGCTTCTTTCGGCCTGCAGCCCCTTAGCAGAACCGGTTATAAATCAGTATTTTCTATTGAAGGAGGGCACGACACCCTTGACTTTACAGAAAAATTTGAACTTACCGGAGGCTTTTCAAAAGCATATCTGGGGAGCTCAGTTAAACTTTTCAGGGATATTTATGCAGGGGTGAACCTGAATTATATTTTTGGCAATACCCATGTCTATCATTCCATGCTTTTCGATGATGAACTGGCCTTGCTGGGTTTTATTTCTGAGAAAAACAGCTTTTTTGGCAATATTGGTTTTGATTTTGGCTTGCATGGAAAATTCAAACTGAAAGAAAACAACTTTCTTTTTGCCGGAGGGTATTTCAGCCCTTCCGTAAAATTCAACATCTCCAATGATGAGGTAGTAACAAATTTTCTGAACGAAGATTCCAAAATCACTTTTAAAGATACCATACTGATGACCAATCAGATAAGTGGTAATTTTTCTATACCGTTGAAATATGGTGCAGGCCTTTCGGTTTTACTCAATAACAGGCTTTTTGCAGGTATTGACTACAAGTTTGAAAAATGGTCATCCTTTTCTTTTCCGGGGATTACACAAAATCTTGCTGATCAGCATGAATTCTCACTCGGAGGCGAATATACACCCAATAATGAAGACCTTAACTATTTCAGGCGGGTAACTTACCGTGCTGGCATTAAATATGCCTTAACCTACCTGAATGTTCCTGTAAATCTTGATCATACGCCCATGCAATCTGAAAATTTAAATAAGGCAGCACTGACAATAGGAGCCGGTTTTCCCATCAGGAAAACAAGTTCATTTATTGATGTGGCGATTGAGGCTGGTAAAACGGGAAGATTATATGAAGACATTATCCGTGAATACTATTTTCTAATAAACGTAGGATTCAGGTTTAATGACAATTGGTTTATTAAAGCAAAATACGAATAACATGAAAACAAAAACATTGTTCACTACTGCGTTATTTCTCGGCCTTTCCACAGGCTATTTTTACGGATGTCAGGCAAAAACAAAACCTGTTGTTTCTCCCGTAAATGAAGAAATGACGGAAATCAGAACCGAAACCCTTGTACAGGAAATCATCAATGAAGAGTCAGTTCCGGCAACTCCCCTGACCGATAACAAAGACAGCATTAAAAACCTTGAAGAATATTCACTTTACATTGAATATTTCAAGCAGAATGCCTATACGGATGCCTGGCCACACTGGAAATATCTGTTTATCAATGCACCTTCTTTCAACAAAGGCCTTTATGTGAATGGTGCAACCATGGCAACCGAATTTATCCAGAAAGAAAAAAATGCTGACCGGAAGAATCAGCTGATTGATACCCTGATGCTTATCTACGACCAGCGTATCAAATATTTCGGAGAAGAAGGATATGTATTGGGGAGAAAGGGATCAGACTTATTCAAGTTCAGGCCATCTGATTACGAAAAAGCCTATCAATTTCTGATGAAATCGATTGAAATTGAAGGGAATAAATCAGCCAAAACGGTTCCTTATTATTTTATGGCCACCTCTGTCTATATGTTAAAGGATAAAAAAATAACCGATCAGGTGATGATGGATAATTTTATCAAAGTCAACGATATTGTTCAGTTTAATTTAAATAATGGCGCAGAAGGATGGGATGCAGTTCAGAACAATGTTCTTGATGTAGTGAAGGATGTTCTGAAATGTGATATGCTGGTAACAAACTTTGCCAATCTCTTCAATGCCAATAAGGAAAATTTATCCGTTCTTAAACGTTTCCAATCTATTATGGAAGCCCGCAGCTGTACCGACAACACCACCTATATCCAGATCAGCGAACAGATTTTCAGGATGGAACCGGTAGCAAAATCTGCATACAGTTTAGGGATTTATTACCTTGGAAAAAATGATTATACCAAGGCTATCAATTATTTTGACAAAGCCTATTCCCTTGAAAATGAAAATACAATCAAGGCAAAATATGCGCTGGCAGTAGCAGAAGCCTACAAAAGGAGCAACAATTTCCCGCAGGCCAGAAGCTGGGCACAGAAAGCCTCCGCAGCTCTTCCCGAAAGCCCTGATCCCTATTTGTTTATTGGCCATTTATATGCCTCGAGTTATAAAAACTGTGGAAACACCTCTTTTGAACAAAAAGCCGCACTTTGGGCAGCTGTTGACCAGTTTGTTATTGCTCGCTCGAAAGGAAGCACTGAAGCATCAGAATATATCAGCCGCTATTCGGCCATGTTTCCGACCAAAGAAGACGCATTCTATCAGGACCCACCCGTCAGGGAAGGTGATTCTTACTATGTTGGCTGCTGGATTGGCGTTTCCACTATTGCACGCTTTATTCAGTAAATAACTGATAATGTATAGGTTCTTTTCGCTTCTTTTTCTGGTTTTCCTGTTGTTTTCCTGCAAAAAAAGCGACTTAAGCGAAGTAAATGAACTTACAGCAGAAAAAAACGCCCCTGATGAAACCGGATTTGACATTGAATTCATTTTCAGTGATTCGGCACGGGTGAAAGCGAAGATGAATGCTCCTAAAATGAATGTTTTCACAAAAGAAGACCCCCGTCTTTTGCTGCCAAATGGCATTGAAGTGGTTTTTTATGACAACAATCTCCATCCCAATGCTTATTTATTTGCAAAAAAAGGCACCAGAAAACTCAGGGAAAAAGTGGTTATTTTACAAGACAGTGTGGTGGTTGTCAATCTGAAAGGCGATACTTTACGCACTTCCGAATTGGTCTGGGAAGAGCAGACTGACAAAGTGTACTCAAAAAAATTTGTTACCGTCAAAACAAAAGATGAAATCATCAAAAGCGAAGGATTTGAATCCGATCCGTCATTCAGTTTTTATAAGTTCTACAATATTCGCGGGACTATAAGCCTTCGGGATTAAGCTTTTGCATTTATTCTGAACAAAATTTCCTCTCGTTTGTTTCATTTGCAAAATCAGAAATGAAACAAAAAGTCAGCATTATCGGAGCAGGATTCTCAGGACTTTCAAGTGCAAGTGTGCTTGCGCAGGAAGGGTTTGAGGTTCATGTATTTGAAAAACACAATATTCCCGGAGGCAGAGCCAGAAAGTTTTCAGAAAACGGATTCACCTTTGATATGGGGCCGAGCTGGTACTGGATGCCCGATGTTTTTGAAAGATTTTTCAATCGTTTTGGAAAAAAGACAGAAGATTTTTATACCCTTGAGCGTCTCGATCCGGCCTACCGGGTTTTTTACGGAAAAGATGATTATCTGGATGTTCCCTCCGGCAGGGAAAACATCATACAGCTTTTTGAAAGCATTGAAAAAGGAAGCGGGGAGAAACTCGATAAATACCTTCAGCAGGCAGAATATAAATATCAGGCCGGGGTCAATGATCTGGTTTATAAACCCGCCCTGTCATTTACTGAATTTCTGAAACTCAGATACCTGAAAGATTTATTCCGTCTCGACCTGTTTAAAACAATGGATCATTACGTAAAAGAAAATTTCAGAGATCCAAGGATTTATCCTCTGCTTCAGTTTCCGGTAATTTTTCTCGGGGCTACACCAAAACGTACCCCTGCTCTTTACAGCCTGATGAACTACAGTGATTTTGAGCTGGGAACCTGGTACCCCAAAGGTGGAATGTATCAGGTGGTTGAAGCCATGTATCAGCTTGCAGAATCGCTGGGGGTTATCTTTCATTTTAATTCGGAAGTTACTGAAATACAGATAAATAAAAACAGAATTGAAGCAATTGTTATCAATGGCGAAAAATTCATGACAGACTTTCTGATTGCAAGTGCCGACTACCGGTTTGTGGAACAGAAGCTGTTACCCGCACCATACAGGAAGTATTCGGAAAAATATTGGGAAAGCAGGGAAATGTCTCCTTCTTCCCTCATCTTTTATCTGGGCATCAACAAAAAACTCCAACAGTTCAGACACCACACACTGTTTTTCCATGAATCATTTGAACAGCACGCCAATGCCATCTTTGAACATCCTGAATGGCCGGAAAAACCATTGCTCTACACATCCTGTACTTCCATGACCGATCCTTCCACCGCTCCCGAAGGCATGGAAAACCTGATGGTGTTAATTCCGGTAGCCTCCGGACTGAAAGATACCGAAGAAACAAGAAACAAATACTATCAGTTGATATTGAATGAACTGGAACGACTGACCGGCCAGAATATCAGGGATCATGTCGTATTCAAAAAAATATATGCACATAACGATTTTGAAAAAGACTATCATGCCTTTAAAGGAAATGCCTACGGGCTTGGAAATACGCTAATGCAGACAGCCTTTCTGAAACCTTCAATCAGAAATAAAAAATTACCCAATTTGTTGTACACAGGGCAACTGACTACCCCGGGGCCAGGTGTTCCCCCAACCATCATTTCGGGGCAGGTGGTCAGCGATTACCTGATTAAAAATCATTTAAAAAGATAAAATCATGAAAGAAATTTACGATAAACTTTCTTACCAGATCAGCAAATCGACCACGCGTGCCTATTCCACATCTTTTACACTTGGTATCAGGCTATTAGACCCAAAACTCAGAGGTCCTATTTATGCTATCTATGGCTTTGTCAGGCTGGCAGATGAGATTGTTGATAGTTTTCATGATTTCAATAAAGTTGAATTACTTGAAAAATTCACTGCCGATACATGGGAGGCCATTGAGAAAGGGATTAGCTTAAATCCGGTTCTGAATAGTTTTCAGCAGGTTGTGAATGAATATCAGATTGATCACCAGCTGATAAGCACTTTTTTGAGAAGCATGGAAATGGATCTGGACAAAAAACAATACAACCAAAAACTTTACGAACAGTATATTCTTGGATCGGCAGAGGTTGTCGGATTGATGTGTCTGAAGGTTTTTGTTTACGGAGACGAAAAAAAATACGATGAGTTAAAATACTCAGCCATGAAATTAGGTTCTGCCTTCCAGAAAATAAACTTCCTCAGGGATATTCAGGCCGATTACAAGAATATGGGAAGAAGTTATTTCCCTGATATCAATTATGAATACTTTAATGAGACAGCCAAAAGTTCAATTGAGAACGACATAGAAAAAGACTTTCGTGATGGATATGAGGGGATCAGAAAATTGCCCGCAAAATCAAGGATAGGGGTTTATCTTGCCTATGTATATTATTATCAGCTATTTAAGAAAATCAAGAAGACACATGCACGTCATATCATGGAAGAAAGAATCAGAATAAATAATGCCCGTAAATACGTGATACTTTTTTCTTCCTATCTTCGCCATACCATGAATATGCTTTAATTTTTGAAAATTGAGAGACAAAGTAGTTTTGGTTGACAAAAATGACCGTGAAGTGGGCATCATGGATAAAATGGAAGCCCACCGGAAAGGAATCCTTCACCGTGCATTTTCTGTATTCATCTTTAATGAAAGCAACGAACTCCTTCTGCAGCAAAGGGCTCTCAGCAAATATCATTCACCCGGCTTATGGACAAACACCTGCTGCAGTCATCCTCAGGCAGGGGAAGACGTCAGATTTTCGGCAAAGTCAAGGTTAGTGGAAGAGATGGGCTTCAGCTGCGAGATCGAAAAACAATTTGAGTTTATCTATCATGCCGGGGTCGGAGACGGACTTATTGAACATGAACTCGACCATGTTTTTACAGGGTATTATAACCACGACCCCAAACCAGAGCCATCAGAAGTGGCTGATTTTAAATGGATTGAAATCAATCAACTCCTTAAAGATGTCAGTGAAAAACCGGAAAAATTCACCGTTTGGTTCAGGATAATTCTTGAACAATATATCCGCTTTCTGAACCTGAAAAAATAATTCAAAAAAAATTTCTCTTTTGCTACACAACCAAATATTTTCCTTATATTTGCCTGTCTTAAGTTTATAAACTTTTGGTAAGTCATTTAACATAAATAAAACAAAACCATGAAAAATTTTACAGGAAAACCCGTCAATATCTGTATGCTTGTTCTGATCAGCATGCTGATGGTATCTTCTTTTGTCAATGCACAGACCACCTACACCCTCTCAACCTCTCCACCTTATTCACCCAATACAACAACCTCAAACACCTATGGATTATGTTTCAATGTGGGTGCAAAAAGTGCAATTCTGATAACAAAGTTAAAAAGTACTTTTTCTTCAACTGGCACCTTATCCATCAAAGTATGGTATAAAAAAGACAGCATTAATGGAGTTCCCAATATTTCGACTGCTAATGGCTGGATACTCCATCAAAACGTCAGTGTCAGTGTTAGCCAAACCACCAGCCCGACAGAATTTTCCCTGACCAATCCCATTGAAATTCCTGCAGGAAAAGTTTACGGGCTATATATAGAAGGTTACCCAAAATATGTAAGTAGCGGTTCTCCGCAGTTTTTTCAGGACGCAAATGCCTATATCAATGTTGGCAGTAATGTCGGGTATTGTTTATTACCCGGAAGTACTTCCGCCCTTGGACTGCGTCAATGGTGCGGGGCTATTGTTTATCAGCTTGCTATAGTTGCCGGATTTGACCTTGAAGTGATCAGCATTGATTCTCCGGTCGTGTTTAAACAAGGCAATAATACCATTTATACCACAGTCAGAAACAACAGAACCGACACCATCCGTTGGTTTGACATTGCTTATCAGGTTGACAACAATTCACCTGTGGTTGTTACCAATCATTATCCTGCCTCTCCCATCCTGATCAATAAAACCTATCAGTATAAATTCAGCACCCCCTGTTACCTGCCCAACCAAGGAACATATAATATTAAAGTCTGGGTAGCCAATGCAAATGACTCTACCCCTGATAACAAGCCCGCAAATGATACGATTAAAAAGACTATATGCACTGGTATAAGCGGAACCTTTACCATAGGCGGAAGCGGAGCCGATTTCAGTAATTTTGCCTCAGCAGTGGGCGCATTAAAATCCTGCGGCATCTCCGGTCCTGTAACATTTCTTGTCAGCCCGGGTACTTATAATGAAAGAATAGAAATACCTGAAATTATTGGCACCAGTAAAAATAATCAGATCAAATTCCTTGGTTCCGGAATCTCAACCTGTAAAATCACTTATGCAGGAACAAGTTCAGCCTATTCCACCATTTATCTTAATGGTGCTGACTATGTTACTTTTGACGGTTTTACCATAGAAAACACAGGGACTACCTATTCTGTCGGAATAACACTTGGAAATAATGCCAATAACAACGTGATTTCAAACAATCTTATTTCTGTATATGCAGGAACTTCATCCTACATGATTGGCCTCAGGGGTTCAGCCAGCGATGGCTCAACTACAGCCGGTTCCATCGGGTTCAACAACTACATCTATAACAACCGTATCACCGGAGGTTATTACGGCATTTATTGGTACAATTCGGGAAGCTCTACTTCAGCAAAAACTTACTTTAACAATACATACGAAAAAAATATTATTGACAATTTCTATTACTACGGGGTCATGATGTATTACAACGGAGGTACCAAATTCAAATTCAACAAAATCTATCAGCCAAGGTATTCCTATGCCTACGGATTAATGATGTACTACCCCGCTGGCGATACGATTGTTTCAAATGTCATTGAACCCGGATATATCGGTATTTATTATTATTATTACGCAAACAGATACAACACCAACTGGAAAACACTGATTGCCAATAACTTAATTTATAACTTTGCCAATGCTTCAGCCTACACCTGCGGCATCAATATTTATTACTACGCTTATTATTGTACGGTTACCAATAACACGATATGGGTTAAATCCGGTTCCAGCTACAATAACTCATCCTCATATTCCGGTATCTACGCCTATTACTCTTATTATTGCCAGTTTACCAACAATATCATTGTCAATGACGGGTACAACAGGTTCATGAGTCTTGAATATCCATATTATTCCAAATCTGATTACAACTTATTTTTCTATACCAAAAATGCTTTTGGAGGAAATCCATCAGGTTATTACCAGTTTACACTTTCACCAAACAATATCGGAACCACGGCTATTACTGATTACAATCAGTTTATCAGCATTAAAGAGACAAGCTATCTTGGCACTCATGATCTGAATTCATATCCTTATTATGATCCGAAATTAGTTTCAGATAAAGACCTTCATCATATTACCGGATTTAAAGGTTATCTGGGTGAATTTATTCCGGGACTTACTTATGATGTTGACGGAGATACCAGATGTGCATTTCTGACTTACATTGGTGCAGATGGTCCCTATCATGAAGCTCCTACGGTAGGGTTTATTTCCTCAGATACTATTTGCCAAAGCAGTCCGACTACATTTTTCAACACCAGTAAAACCATTGATCCGTATTTAGTTTCCTGGTACGTAGATAATGTAAAGAAAAGTACTGATTTTCATTTCACCTATACTTTCCCGTCTTCCGGCACCTATAATGTGAAGATGGCCTTTCAGTCGTGTGTCCGAACGGATACTTTTGCAAAAAATGTCATAGCGAGTGTGCCTAATACTTACCCATTGACTGAATTTATGGTCAGTAAAAATATTGTAGAAATGGGTGAAGATGTCTCTTTCTTCGACTTTTCAGAAAGATGTCCCGATACCTGGCAATGGGAAATTTCCCCTTCAAAAGTTTTGGATCCTTTAAGCGGTACTATGAAAGATGCTTTTGTCCTTAAGAATGGCACCACATTAAATTCGACCAATCCTGTCATTGCATTCAATTATGCCGGTTCTTATACCATCTCTCTGACTACTTCCAATACCATTGGAACGGCACCAAAGGTTACCAAAAAAGATTATATTTATGTGAAATTTTCTGACAACCTATGTGGTAAATACAACGAAACAGACCAGAAATACGGAACACTGTATGACGATGGAGGTGCAGGAAATTACGCTGCTAACAAATTCTGCACTTACCTTGTTAAACCTTGCGGCAGCAATATTGAAATTAAATTTCTCGAATGCAACCTCGCCAATAAAACTTACCTGCGTATCTACGATGGATTTAACAACAACGGTAAACCCCTCTGGAACACCACAGCCTATCCGATGGGTATTACAGGTGCCATGAACAATCCCAAATTCGATACCTTCTTCTATCCTAAAGAAACAGGGATGTTCTATATTGAATTTGAAAGTGATGCCGCTGTTTCTCAGGGATTTAAACTCGAATGGACATCAACAGGTACTTTCACCGTCAATGCTCCGATAGCCGCTTTCCAGACTGCCGACTCCGGTTGTGTTACTGTTCCTTTCACCTACCAGAATATCTCTCTCCCCGACCTCGATAAAACACGGTTCAGCTGGGATTATGACGGTAACGGCATCATTGATGACCATAGTATTCACGGCAAATTCGGGCCTATCTCCTTCCCCGGCCTTACCGCCAAATACCTCACACGCCTGATTGCCGAAAACTGTGCCGGCAGCGATACCGCTGAAAAATACATTACCCTCATCAACCCTCAGAAAGCTCCCAATGCCGAGCCTATGGCCGACATTCTCAGACCTGTTGTCGATCAGGATATTGTTACTCTTTATATACAAGAACACGACCTCTCCTGTGTCGATAAAGTTGAATGGAGCATTTCTCCCGCTCAATTTTACTTCGCCAACGGC
>Ga0209506_1001436_pt1 | contig 25165 bp, 16 predicted proteins | sample AD_JPNHG2_MetaG_FD_184409 | JGI IMG/M metagenome (GOLD analysis project Ga0209506, IMG submission 184409) | Active sludge microbial communities of municipal wastewater-treating anaerobic digesters from Japan - AD_JPNHG2_MetaG (SPAdes) (version 2) | ecosystem: Engineered > Bioreactor > Anaerobic...
GGACTACCCCACAAGTCTTAATCCTTGTTTTAGTGGACTTTACTACCTGACTTTATGTGTAGTAAAAGCAGAGGTATTTGTAAAGGGGTCTTAATCCTTGTTTTAGTGGACTTTACTACCTGACTGGTTTGAGGATAACACCAGGGATGTAGAGTACCAGGTGTCTTAATCCTTGTTTTAGTGGACTTTACTACCTGACTGGTAAAAGCAGAGGTATTTGGGAAAGGAAGTCCAGAGTCTTAATCCTTGTTTTAGTGGACTTTACTACCTGACCGGCTCTACTTGGGAGCCTCGAATTGGTATTACTGTCGTCTTAATCCTTGTTTTAGTGGACTTTACTACCTGACGCTACTAACAATTGCCAATAATTTGGTTATTGATTGTCTTAATCCTTGTTTTAGTGGACTTTACTACCTGACGAAATTATTTTTTAAATAAAAAATGTAACAATGTTCAAGTCTTAATCCTTGTTTTAGTGGACTTTACTACCTGACGTTTTTTCGCTATTTCCTTAGTAAAATAAGGAATTATGTCTTAATCCTTGTTTTAGTGGACTTTACTACCTGACACTTTGTCATGACATGTGAAAACGGAACGAAACTTGAAAAGTCTTAATCCTTGTTTTAGTGGACTTTACTACCTGACAGTACTTTTTCCAAAATCCTGTTTATCAATCGATTATAATAATCATTTAACAATATTTTAAACTTTTTAGCTGAAAATGGGGTCGTTTTTTTGGGGGTGCAAAAGTACAACTTTTTTGGCTTCATGTCAACACCTTTTTTAACCTACCTGCAAGTTAGTGCATTTTTTAAAAAAATAAAAAAAATGTCAAGGTGTTTTTTTAACACATTTATCAACACTGGTTTAATTGCGCAAAACGCTATAAAACAAATAAGAGGAGCAGGTTTAAACTTATGGATTTTAACTTATAAATTCAATATAAACAACTACTACTTTTTTAGATATTCCTTAAAAACCTTTTCGAACTTTTCCAGCTTGGGTGTTATTACCATTCGGCAGTAGGGTTGGTTTTTATTGCCCTCGTAGTAGTTCTGGTGATAATTTTCGGCCTTGTAAAAGTTCTTGTAGGGCTCAATGGCAGTTACTATTGGCGAGCTCCAGATGCCAGCGGCATCGAGCTGGTTTTTTATTTCTATGGCTGTAGCCTTTTGGTCCTCAGTATGGTAAAAAATTACCGACCTGTACTGTGTTCCAATATCGGCGCCCTGTCGGTTCAAGGTAGTTGGATCGTGGGTTTTAAAGTAGATTTCAAGTATTTTGGCAAAGGGTATTATATCGGGGTTAAAGGTTACCTGAACCACCTCGGCATGGCCAGTATTGCCGGTACAAACCTCCTGATAGGTAGGGTTTACAACGTGACCACCAGAATAACCCGATTCTACCTTAACAACACCATTCACTCTACTAAAAATTGCCTCAACACACCAGAAGCATCCAGCTCCTAAGGTTACGGTTTCGGTTTTAGCACTCATAGTTTCAACTGGTTTTTGTGCCTTACAGCCCAACATTAAGGTTAGGGCTAAGGCCGAAAGGGTTAACACATACGTTAGCTTTTTCATTTCAAAGTCAATTTAATCATTGACCAAGATATTAACGAATTTGTTAGGGTGTTGTTCAAAGTCACCTAAAAATATTGCATACTAACGTAGTAGGAATGGGACGAAGTTAGTGGAAGTTTGAGCCCGTGAACCGTGAACCGTGAACCGTGAACCGTGAACCGTTAAACGTGAAACGAGAGACTTAAGGCAGGAATGAGTCGGAATATTGGGAATGGGAGGAAGTTAGAGGAAGTTAGAAGAAAAGAGAACAGTTAAACCGACGTGGGATAAAATAAAAAAAGCCGGATACAAATTCCGGCTATACATTGCGGTATCTTTGCTTTAATTAAATCGATACGAAAACTTAACCAAGAATATGTTGTGCGGGTGCGAGTCCCAAAGGTTATCAATATCGTTGCCAATGGAATTGCTGTAAACCGATTCAAAATTTTCTTTCCCATGGGTCCATACAAAGTAAACTGTGGAACCGGGGCGGTATTCCCACCGAATAATCAGGTTTGACTGTAGGTTCAAGTAATTGAAATTCCTATTGTCAAATGAGTAATCGGTTGTGCCATCGGTGTTTTCATCTACCAGATATACCTCATTGTCGGCGTCATAACTTATCTGTGAATCGGTATATGTCAAAAACCTATCGGTATACTTTTGGGCCCTGGGCTGAGTAATATACTTGAATCGGGAATACTTACCGCTTGTAAAATATGGCCTACCATAGTATTGAACTGACAGTTCAGGGTTAATGCTATACTCCACCCGTAACGACATCACCCAGGTGTTCCTATTCAGATGTCCCCTAACATACCTTGTATCACTCACAGTACTTATGTTATCCACATAGGAAAGTTCACTTTTACTGAACGAGTACGATGGGCTAACCCTTAGCAGTAAACTTTTTAGAGGTTTGTATGTCAATGACAATGAGTAATTATGGCTTACAGAGCTATTGTAATTGCCTATATAGGCACTATTGCTTACACCAACAATTAATTTCTTCCGTCCATCGGAGTTAAGGCTAAGCCAGTAGTTCCATCCCCCGGGTAATTTTAGAGCAGGGCCGCCTCTAAGTTCCGATACACTAAGGTTTTCGCCATTCCAGTTAATACCTCCCCCAACATACCAGTAGTTGGGCAGCTGAAGGTTCAGGTTTATGTTTCCGCCCTTATAGGTTGATTCGCCACCAAAATTCCAGCCTGTCCATTGGTTAATATTCACATTCAACGACCTGTAAACCTTAGTAGGTTCCCAGTATCGCAACCCAACCCAGATAACCTGGAATATATCATCAACATTTTGAACATAACCAATATCATTTATTTCCAGCTGAGGCGAACGCCAAGCAACAGCAGCCATGTAGCGTATATGTCCCTCGCCCACTTTGCCGAATTGAAGCACACCCCCAGTTCCGGTAAGTGACGTTCTGGATGAGTCTATCTTCACATGTTTAATATCGGGGCGTTGAAAATAGTGGGATGAGTTGGTTTGGGTTAGCAGAATAGCATCCTTGCTTCCATTAACGTGACTCCCGTATAGCTTGGCTTCAACCATGTACTTTTTATTTGCCCATAAATGCATTAAATCCACTCCCCCCGAGAAAGCATTACGGTGGTACTCATCGGCCATTATTCCCGATAGTGCTCTATTGGTTGAGGTAACCATTCCCGAAACTATTGTATTACCCTCATTGTATTCCTGTTTTGCGGAAACAACGGTATAGTTTGTGAGCGGTTCAACCATTTCATGGCTGCGGTTGCCAGCAGAATCGATATTTGCCCATGCATTACCTGTAACACTTTGCAGCAGACCAACCGATAAACCACTACTTGATCGGCCGGTTAGCTTGGCAGCCCCAAGAATAGTTGAGTTTGAAGGTACCCGTGCGTATTCGTTATCGCCCAAATCGGGGTAATGCTGGGGTGCTCTACCAATTCTTCGGGAGTAAAATAGATTGTTTGTAGCCAGGTCGCCATCGCCAAACATCAACGGAAAGTTAAGCAGGTTGCTCCCCTCAATGAAAAAGGGACGTTTCTCCTCAAAGTAGGTCTCAAATTCAGTAAGATTTATCACAGCGGGATCGGCCTCAACCTGACCAAAATCGGGATTTACCGTTAAATCAAGGGTAAAGTTATTGGTTAAGCCAATTTTGGCATCAACTCCGGCATTCAAACCATTGCGCCTTCCGGTCATGAAAGGGTTCCCCTCTTCGGGTTTAAAGCTTTCTGTTTTGGTTACAACATAGGGTGCAATCTCAACCTGACGCTTGGGTGTTAGGCCTTTCAGGCCATGTAGCTCGCCAAAAAGATGCACGAAACCAGGCGCATCCTTAGGAACATGCTGCCAGAAATCGGTTTCCTGATTCCTATAAAGGTGACGCCCCACCTGAATACCCCAGGTTTGAACATCGGCTGCTGAGAATCGGAGCTGGTTCAGGGGAATTTTCATTTCGGCAGTCCAACCGTTCGGGTTCCGTGCAGTCTTAGCCCACCAAATTGGATCCCAGTTAGGGTCTTCCCTATCACCATTCTCGGTCATGACCATATCCATCTTTGTGCCGGAAGCTGAAACGCAGAAAATAAATGCGGTGCGTTTGTCAAAGTAGGAATCAATACCTACTGCAACATAATCGCCCTCAATATCATCGCGACGGGTAACGCGTGCTACAATTTTATCGGGCTCTGTATCGTGCAACCGGAAAGCAGCATAAAGGTAATCGTTATCGTACGTAATCATAAACTCCGTTTGCTGCGATGGTTCAGCACCATTATGGGGTTCATGCTGGGTAAATCCACTACACCAATTATCTTTTTGCCAAACCTCATCGTTCAATGCCCCATCAATTATAGGGGGATGGGGATTAACATGTAACGCTGTGCATGTATTTTTTGACATTTCCTGGGCCAACAATGTATTGAATGAAAAAGTAATCATTGCTGCCATCAACATTGAGCATGCGGTAAGGTTATGCTTCATAGGTAAAATAGTTTTTTTAACCAAATGACGCATATATGACGCCTAATGCTGCTCAAAGGCTACTTTAGAAGTGTTAATAATTGCTAAAAGCGTGTGGACGTTGGCTTTGCAAAAGAGTTACGTTGAGTATAGTTGATAGTTGACGGTTGGTAGTTGATGGTTGGTAGTTGATGGTTGATGGTTGATAGTTGACAGTATACTGAAATACTATTCTGGAAAGATAGTAAACACTTAATGCCAAAACGTTTAACGGTTTACGGCTAACGGTTTATGGCTAACGGTTCTCGAACCTTTACTATTTTGTCACTACTCACCTCCGTCCAAAAATGCATCTCTGCCGGGATATCCATACTTTGACTTGGCGATTTCGGTTGGAAAAACAAAGTATTTTATTTTACCGGTAGTGCAAAGGTTGCTTTCTCCATCAAAAAGTTCAACATGCACGGTTACCAAACGTTTTTCACGATTATCAATTCGGCCTCGAACTACCACTTGGCCTTTACCAATTAGCATCGGCTTACTGTAAACAATCTCCATGCTGTGGGTAACTCCCGCTGTACCTTCAAGTATGTATATGCACCAGCTTGCTACCTCGTCCATTAGGGTCGATTGAATGCCACCATGCAAAACACCGTGGTAACCCTGATAATTTAGCTCAGGTAACCAACGGGTTTCAACGGTTTGATTAGTTTCATCGTACCAAAAGCTGAGCTTTAAACCAATAGGATTCTTACTGGAGCAGCAAAAACAGCCGTGCTCTGGCAAACCCTCGTATGGATTTTTTATTGCAACCATTTCAATTCAATTATTTACCTTGACAATTTTAAAACAATTTTAAAAAACTTAAACCTAAAACATATGTTTATTTTAAACAGATTTTAATAATTTTGAGAAAAACTTAAAAGAGTATGGATACCAAACACGGAAACGCAACCCGTTTAAAGTTGATGGAAACAGCTCGGGAGTTGTTTATTGCAAAGGGAGTCGATAGAGTTGGCGTACGTGAAATTGCATCCAAAGCCGGCGTTAATCTATCGCTCATGAACTACTACTTTCAGAGTAAGGAGAACTTACTTGAGCAGATCTTTGAGCAATCCATCAAGGATAATGGACAAAAAATCAGGCAAATACTTAATGCCGACATGCCACTTGCAGAAAAGATTAAGGTTTATATCAATACTTACATCGATATATTAACTGAAGATCCCTTGCTTGTTCCCTTTGTACTTTCAATTATTCATAGGAATGCCGAACAGGCATCAAGACTAAAAGCGGTTCATACCCTTTACAACACCGAAACTTTTTCAAACCAGCTTAAACACGAGGCTGAGCTGGGCAATATTCGAAAGGTTGACCCGGAACAGTTCTTTGTTAGCATGATCTCGTTAATCCTCTTCCCGTTTGCCATTAAGTGGCTAATTGGTTATAGAATGACATTGAGCAATGAGCAAATGGCTCAATTCCTTGAGGATAGGCGCGAACATGTTTACGACTTGCTGATGAGTGCACTCCGCCCTTAGTACAACAAACCCCACAAAGGCTGTGGGGTTTTTACTTCACCCTAATCTCTTTTACCACTTCGCTCCCAAAGTACTCATTGATATGGGTAAGCAAATCCTTCCTGCGCATATGCAGTTCCTGCCTTAGAGCGGCTGAATTTAGGCTTAGGGTCAATATCCCTTCCTTAAATTGGATATCGGTTGTATGCATGGCTATATCGCGGCCTACAATTCTTTCCCAATCGGAACGGATTGATGCCTGATTAAAGTTATCGTTCCACTTCATGGCATCAATGAAAGCCTTTATGGCTTCGCCCAACGATTTTGTGTTGTGATCGCTCATGATTACCTCGACTCAACCAGTTCAAACTCAGAATTATCAACCCTAAAAAAGCGATACCCCGACGTTACCTTTGCCAAAACCTCCTCGAGCCTATTCTTGTTAGTATCAGTAATAAATATTTGGCCAAATCCATCATTTGCCACCATATCAATTAACCTATGCACCCTGCCGGTATCGAGCTTGTCAAAAATATCGTCGAGCAGCAAAAGGGGTTTAATGCCTGCAACCTTAGAAATGAAATCGAATTGTGCAAGCTTAAGTGCAATCAGGTAAGTTTTTTGTTGCCCCTGAGAGCCCTCGTTGCGAATGGGGTATCCATCAATTAAAAGCGTAAGGTCGTCGCGGTGAATTCCAACCGAGGTGTACTGCAAAACCCTGTCCTTTTCGATATTCTCCCGAAAAAGTGTCTCGGCAGGGGTATCGTTCAGGTGCGACTTGTAGCTCAACGAAACCTTTTCCTGTCCGCCCGACACCTTGTTATAGTACTCCTGGAGGATTCCAATAAGTTGCTCCACAAACGCCTTGCGTTTTGAGTGGATTACCGAAGCATACTCCGCTAACTGTATGTCAATAGCCTCAATCAAATCGTAACTAAAAGCGGTACGGGAATAGGTTTTTAACAGGCTGTTGCGTTGAGCAAGCAATCGGTTATAGCGCAAAACCTCATCGAGGTAAATATGGTCAATTTGTGAAATAACTCCATTCATATACTTGCGGCGCTCCTCGCCACTTCCCTCAACCAGCTCATTATCGGCAGGCGAAACCATAACCACCGGAAGAAAACCAATGTGGTCGGCCAGCCTTTCGTAGGCTTTACCGTTACGCTTAAATATTTTCCCTTCGCCCTGCTTTAACCCGCAATATATGCTCTCATCAACACCTTGGCGCGAGTAAAAACCCTGCAGTACAAAAAAATCCTGTCCGTGACGTATCACCTGTAAATCGGTTGACGAAAGCGAACTCTTGCACATGGAAAGGAAGTATATTGCATCGAGCAGGTTTGTCTTACCCTGACCATTGTTCCCCACAAAGCAGTTTATCTTATTATCAAACTCGATATCAAGCTGATTTATCGACTTAAAGTTTATGGCTGTTAGCCTTTTAAGATACATAGTAGCTAAAAATGAATATTTGCAAAGGTAATTAAACCGAAAATGTTTGCCTAAAATTTTCAGATATTACAAAAACAATTACTTTTGCGATTGCTTTGTTAAAAATAAATATTCATTAGTTATGGCAGATAAAAAGAAACAGCAGACAACCGATACTGTAGAATCAATTGACAACGCTTTAACCCGTACTGAGCAGTTCATTGAGCAAAACCAGAAGAGCCTTACCATTATTGTAGCAGCAATTTTAGCTATTGTGGCTATCTATTTTGGTTACAAAAAACTTTACTTACAGCCCAAGGAGAACGAGGCTAGCTCTCAAATTTTCCAGGCTCAGTATTACTTTGAGCAGGATTCGTTTCGCCTGGCACTATATGGTAACGAGAACGATTTAGGCTTTGCCACTATAGCTGATAGGTACGGAATGACCCGCACCGGGAACCTGGCAAATTACTATGCAGGCATCTGCCTTAGGGAACTTGGTGAATACCAAAAGGCCATTGATTACCTAAAAAAGTTTGATGCCGGCGACCAAATGGTTACCCCAATTGCTTATGGCGCTATTGGCGATTGCTATGTGGAACTCAACAAACTAAAGGATGCTGCCAAGTTTTATATTAAGGCCGCCAATTACGAGAAGAATGATTTTACCACGCCAATTTTCCTGAAAAAGGCTGGAATGGTTTACGAGGAACTCAAACAGTACGATAAGGCCCTTGACCTTTACAATATCATCAAGAATGATTTTACAAAGAGCATTGAGGCTCGCGATATTGAAAAAGATATTGCGCGTATAAACACACTGATGGGAAAGTAAAGACTAAACAGAGTTATATTTAAGGGGTGCTTTTAAACACCCCTTATTTTTTTACAAATTCGTATCTTTGAAAAAAAATCCTATGGCAACATATCTGAAAAACCTATCGAGCTATGACCCTAACATGGTGCCTAGCGCAAAGAACATGAAGTTTGGCATTGTGGTTTCGGATTGGAACGATTCTGTAACCCATAAGCTACTTGAGGGTGCCTATAGCGCCCTAATTGAGCATGGCGCCACCGACGAAAACATTCTTGTAAAGCACGTTCCGGGTGCCTTTGAGTTAACCCTTGGCGGACAGTTCATGGCCGAGTATGCCGATTTGGATGCTGTTATATGCCTTGGCTGTGTTATTCAGGGCGAAACCCGCCATTTCGATTTTATTTGCCAGGGTGTAACATACGGAATTACCGAACTCAACATGAACTATAATATTCCTTTCATTTTTGGAGTGCTAACTACCGATAACCTTGAACAAGCACTCGACCGCGCTGGAGGGAAACACGGCAACAAGGGAGTTGAAGCAGCAATCACTGCCATTAAAATGGCTGCGCTCCAAAAAGAAATGGAGGAACTGGAAGGATAGCGGATTCGTTGTTCGTTGATGGTTGTTCGTTGATGGTTGTTCGTTGATGGTTGTTCGTTGCTCGTGATATTTATTACCTGATATTTGACCTAAGGTTTGGCATTATACGAAATAAGTGTAAAAAATTTGTATCCCCCCTTTAACGGTTAACGGTTCACGTTTAACGGATAACGGTTAACGATTCACGGCTCACGGTTCACGGTTCACGAACCTCTTTTAACTTTTCACTTTTAACTCCACTCCCACCCTTCTCAACAAAATCAGCTTAAAAAATGGCACAATTTCCAGCTAATGCTATATTTGCATTACCGGAGCCTTAACCAATTAAAAATGAAACGTGTTTTTTGGGTATTTTTTCCTTTGATATTTGCTCAAACAATTAGCGCACAGCAAAGCAACCCATTGATAAGCAAAGCTGATTCAGCCAGCCAAATGCGCTGGATCGATTCCGTTTTCAACAGCCTAAGCTTAAGGGAACGTATTGCACAGCTTTTTATGGTGGCTGCATACTCCAACAAGGACGATTCCCATGTAATGGAGATTTCGCAACTTGTATCAAAACAAGGAATTGGTGGGTTGATATTCTTTCAGGGTGGACCTGTCCGTCAAGCACGGCAAACTAATTACTACCAATCGCTTGCAAAGGTTCCCCTTCTTATTGGCATCGACGCCGAATGGGGATTAGGAATGCGGTTGGATAGCACCATCTCGTATCCCAGGCAAATGGCGCTTGGTGCCACCAACGATACCTTGCTAACCTACCAAATGGCAGCCGATATTGCCCATCAGTTCAAACGAATGGGTATCCATATCAACTTTGCACCGGTTATCGATATTAACTCCAATCCGCTCAACCCCGTTATTGGCTCCAGAGCTTTTGGTCAGGACATGGAAATGGTAACCAGGCATGGCATGGCTTACACAAAAGGACTACAGGAAAATGGTATTCTGGCTTGTGCTAAGCATTTTCCCGGCCATGGTGACACCTACGACGATTCACACCTAACCCTACCCCTGGTGCCACATAGCGCAAACCGAATCGATTCCATAGAACTCTACCCTTTCAAAAAGCTTTTTGCTGCTGGTGTAGCCAGTGTTATGGTTGCACACCTAAAAATTCCCTCCCTTGAACCCGATACCCTCTTGCCCGCCAGCCTATCGGCCCGCATTGTTGGCCAAAAACTTTTTGGCGAACTTGGGTTTAATGGCCTTGCATTTACCGATGCCATGAATATGAAAGGTGTTGCTGATTTCTACAACCCGGTTGATGCCAACATACGTTCCCTTATGGCCGGCAACGACATACTGCTCTTTCCAAGCGAGATTGAAAATACTATTAAAAAAGTTGAACAGCTTATTAAAAGCGAACAAATCCCCGAAGAACTTATCAACATTAAATGCAAAAAGGTTCTTATGGCCAAGTATCTGGTTGGTTTAAATAAATACCGCCCAATTAATGTTGATAGGCTTTATAACGATTTAAACAGTCCTTACTCGCAGGTACTCCGCCGGAAAATTATACGAAACGCAATTACTGTAATACACAATGCAAATAATATCCTTCCCCTTAGAGGGCTCGATACTCTTAGGATTGCTTATATTGAAATTGGCGAAAATAAAGGCGATGCATTCCGGGAGCAGCTTGAGCTTTACACTGCCGTGCATACTTTCTCCATCAACCCCGAAGCCGAGCAGGCAGAGTACGATACCCTACTTACCAATCTAGAGCCATACAACCTAATTATTGTTGGTTACCACACTATTGAAAGCAAGGCTGCAAAGGGTTTTGGGGTAAGTCAACAATCATCAAATTTCCTGTTCGACCTATCGTTCCGTAAAAAGGTGATTCTTAATCTGTTTGGCAACCCCTACTCCATTAGCAGATTTGCTAATCCTTTAGCATTTGCTGCCATAATTGTATCGTACGATAACTCAACCGATAGCCAGAACCTTACAGCCCAAACCATTTTTGGTGGTATTCCGTTCTCAGGCAGGTTAAGCGTAACGGCAAGCGACCTGTTTGGCATTAACACCGGTTACGCATCAAACCAAAGAATTAGACTTGGATACAGCATCCCCGAGGAACTTGGAATAGGGTCGGAACAGCTCTCGGAAGTTGACTCCCTTGCAATGGAAATAATAAGAACAGGGGCTGCTCCAGGCATGCAAATCCTTGCAGCAAAGGATGGGGTTGTATTCTATAACAAGGCCTTTGGGAAACCCACCTACGTTTCGGAGTATGGCAACGATATCAGAATGCTTTACGATATTGCATCGGTTACCAAGGTTGCCGCAACGTTGCCACCTATTATGAACCTGTATAACCGAGGTGTGCTGTCGTTCGATTCAAAACTTGGCCAGTTTATCGATTTAAGAAACTTCCCCGATAAGTCGAAACTACTTTTAGGTGATATCTTGAGGCATCAATCGGGTTTACAGGCCTGGATTCCATTTTATATGAACACATTAACATCGTTGGAACCTAACATACCGTTGTGGACTGAAACATTCAGCCAAACTCATCCCTATAAATATAACGGGAAACGATACGCCAGCCGGTTTGCCTACCCAAGCCCTAAGTTCTACCGAACCGATTCAATCAGCAACTTCCCAAATAATGTTGCATACCGCATATACTCTTTGGCAAGTATCAACGATTCCATTTACCGGTGGATTAACCAGTCGCCAATTTCCGATGCGGGTAAATACCGATATAGCGATTTGGGTTTCCTATACCTGCAAAAGGTAATTGAAACAGTTGAACAGAAAAGATTAGACAAGGTAGTTGAACCGCTGTATAGCAAGTTAGGGATGAACTACACCTGTTTTAATCCGCTACTACGTTTCGACACCGAAAGAATAGCCCCAACAGAACATGACCCCGTTTTCCGTAAACAGCTGATATGGGGGCATGTACACGATCCGGCTGCTGCCATGCTTGGCGGAGTTGCTGGTCATGCAGGCCTTTTTGCCAACGCCAACGATTTGGCTAAGCTTATGCAGCTGTACCTGAACGACGGAGAATACGGTGGCGAACGCTTTTTTGCTCCCTCAACGGTAAAAAGTTTTGCCAACCCAGCTACAACAAATGGAAACCGAAGGGCTTACGGCTTCGATAAGCCCAATGCCAGCGGTTCGTCGCCTGCGGGAACAATGGCTTCGCCCGAAAGCTTTGGCCACACAGGTTTTACAGGAACAATGGTATGGGCTGACCCACAAAACGGATTGGTATTTATTTTCCTATCCAACCGTGTTCACCCCGATGCTGAAAATACTAAACTTTCAGCAATGAATTACCGCACACGAATTCACGATGTATTTTACCGTGCCATTCAAAGCATTAGCAAGCCTAGTGGGCAATAATTGAGAAGAGGCACAACAACTGCATTCCACAAGGTGTAGAAAATTTTCTACACCTTTTTGCTTTTTATATTGGAATTCGTTTCAAACTCAAATTATATAAACCTGATTCTCTTCTAGTTGTGATTTTTTCTTAACTATTAAAATCTATTCAATAATTCTGGCACGGTTTTGTTATTACTTATGACGTCCCAAACACCATAAATACATAAATTGCTGTTGCCACCAGCAGCCAGGTTGTCCGGATCACCGCATTTACTGTCGGCCATGCATCGAATCCACCATTAGTCCCAGATCTAAAAGACAGTATAACCCGGACAACTTTTTTTTATCCAAGATTCAATGTCGTTAAGATTACAAAAATATACATGCCTGTCATCCTGAGCGTAGCGAAGGATCACTAATCGACCCCATGAGACGTTTCGCTTAGTTCAACATGGCAATAGTTTCACGAACAACAAACAACGCTTCCAGCCCCGTAGGGGCGAAACATTTGTAACCCCATGGCTACTCCCACATGTATAGCGATGCACGAAATGCCTTTACCAAAGAGCAAAGGTGAAACTTTGCATCGCAAAAGAAAAATCATTACAAAGAATTATTTACACGTTCTTTCTTGTCTTGATACAAGAAAGAACCAAAGAAAATCAAGGCTAAAAAGCCCGACCCGATGGGTACCCCGCGGGCGGAACTGCCACGCGATACTATTCGCCACGCCTGCGGCGTGACTCATTTGATATCGCTTACTAGGTCCACCGCAACGTTCCACCCCCGACCCATTACCGGTTCAGGCTTTTATGCCACTGCTTGCTTCTTTCGCTCCTTGTTGGTTGAGGAATCACATTAAAAAGAGTTGAAGCACAAAGAGATGCTTCGACTTGGCTCAGCATGACAAAGGGAGTGAGGGAGCCAATGGTATTGTCATTCCGAGCTAGTCGTGGAATCTTTTATGTCCTTACCGCTTCCAGCCCTGTAGGGGCGAAACATTTGTAACCCATGGCTACTCCCACATGTATAGCGATGCACGAAATGCCTTTACCAAAGAGCAAAGGTGAAACTTTGCATCGCAAAAGAAAAATCATTACAAAGAATTATTTACACGTTCTTTCTTGTCTTGATACAAGAAAGAACCAAAGAAAATCAAGGCTGAAAAGCCCGACCCGATGGGTGTCCCGCGGGTGGAACTGCCACGCGATACTATTCGCCACGCCTGCAGCGTGACTCATTTGGTATCGCTTACTAGGCCCACCACCACGTTCCACCCCCGACCCATTGCCGGGTCAGGCTTTTATGCCTCTGCTTGCTTCTTCCGCTCCTTGTTGGTTGAGGAATAGCATTAATAGAGAGTTGCAGGTTCAAAGAGATGCTTCGGCTAGCTCAGCATTACAAAGGAGCAGAAAGAAGATAGGGTTTTTGTCATCCCAAGCAAAGTCGAGGGATCTTTTCAAAGGATTGAAGAGAAAAGAGCAATGATATGCTTCGGCGTAGTCTACCCTATAAATCGAGACTCAGCATGACAGCGTGATGTTTAGCTTACGCGCAGCATGACAAATAACCTTAACTAAACAACATTGATCCAAGATTAGTCAATAGAATTTTTCGTTTGACGATTTTCCTCTAAAAATATTACTGCGTCTCTTTTTTATAGCCCGTTTAAATTCGATAATCTATGGTTTTAAATTTATCTGTTCTATTTCCCTCTATTTTCCTCTAACTTCCTCATATTCCCACTATTCCGACTCATTCCCACTCAAGTCTCGCGTTTCACGGTTAACGATTAACGGTTCACGGACTTCAACTTCCTCTAACTCCATCATATTCCGTCTATTCCGATTCATTCCGACACATCCCGACTCCTTCCACAAAATTCATGGCACTTGGGTTTATTTTAAGTCCCTAAATCTAACCTCAACATCCACATCAACAAGAATATCGTTAAGCGCTTTCAAATCGGTATTGCCAGTGTGGTAAGGGTAAAGAATTTTGGGCTTAAGCATCATCACAGCCGCTTTTAACATCTCAGGACTCATGGTATAGGGCAGGTTTGCAGGTAAAAATGCCATATCGATTTTCCCAAAGTCTTCCATTTCAGGAATATTTTCTGTATCGCCTGCCACATAAACACGTAGGTTGTCAAATTCAAATATATATCCATTGCCCTCACCTTTAGGGTGAAATGGATTTCCATTCGGACGTTTATTCACTATATTGTAAGCGGGAACTGCAATAAAACGGAAATCAGGAGTGGCAATGGTGTCGCCGTTGGCTACCACCTTCCCTTCCAGCTTAAGCTTGCTTTGCTCTGCACAGATCTTAGTCCAGTAAAGTTGGGTATTGGTGGCAAACACTTTCGATAAAGCCACTGAATCCAGATGGTCGCCATGATGATGGGTAAGAAAGATATAGTCGGCCTTGGGGAGCGAGTCGTAGCTTGCCAACCTTGACCATGGGTCAATATGAATTACCTTACCACGGAAATTAAACATTAACGTTCCATGCCCTATGTGAGCTATTCGCAAGGTGTTGCCATTTGAAGAGGTAAAAAAGTCAGTTTTTTGGGCAAACAATATGGTTGACACTATGCTAAAAGCGGCGAAAAGTAAATTGGCTCTCATAGCTTTACGATTTGGTGAACACCAAAAATAAAAAAACCTTGTGAAGAACACAAGGTTATGTGAAAGTGCCCAGGACAAGACTCGAACTTGCACGCTTTTGACGGCGCCAGCCCCTCAAGCTGGTGTGTCTACCAATTCCACCACCTGGGCGTTTAGCATCTTTTTTTGGTAGTTAGGTCTTTTCTTTTGCCTAACTTTCTTATTCCTTTTACCATGGGTGGTGGGAACTCGTTCCACTCGGTTCCACCACCTGGGCGTCTAGCATCTTTATTAGGTAGTTAGGTCTTTTCTTTTACCTAACTTTCTTATTCTTTTTACCTTGGGTGGCTTAAACCTAATATTTCGTTTTCACCACCTAGGCAATCTCTATAATACAAATACTAAAATCGCTGCAAAAATAATAACAAAATTAATTCCTGCATAGTTCACAGAAAAATTTTTCTATGATTTCTGGTGCCCAGAACAGGACTCGAACCTGCACACCATTGCTGATACTAGTCCCTGAAACTAGCGCGTCTACCAATTCCGCCATCTGGGCAAAACTAAACTATAATTCAATACCAAAAGAACTTCTATCAAACAATTTTACTTCTGTTACCTCTAAATGGCGGGAGCTCGTTTCACTCGGTTCCGCCATCTGGGCAAAACTAAGCTATAATTCAATACCGAAAGAACTTCTATCAAACTATTTCACTTCTGTTACCTCTAATGGCGGGAGCTCGTTTCACTCGGTTCCGCCATCTGGGCAGTTATAAACATTACTTCAGCACCGAAAGAACTTTTTCAAAATTGCGGATGCAAAGATATAAAAAAATTATCTCCATGTTTTAACAAAGTAAGTTTTTTACTCAAAAAGAACAAAAGATTTATGTAGATATACAACAGCTTTTATTATCTGGGTAATATTCTCCTAAAAAAGCAATAAGTTTCTGAAAACAGTAGCGGTATTATAAATAGGCTCACAAGTGTTCCAAGAGTCATCCCTGCTATAAGAACAACTGACATGGGCTGCTGAAGTTCTGAGCCTATATCGGAACCAAAAAGAATAGGTACAATTGCAAGAATAGTTGTTAAACTGGTCATTACAATTGCCTTAACCCTTCTAACCCCTGCATGTTTTATAGCCTTTTCAATGGAAACTCCTTTATTTAGGAGCCTATTAATAGTGTCAATCTTTAGAATTGAATCATTAATAACTATTCCACCCATAACAACCAAGCCTATTAAACTCATCACATTAACTGTGCCACCAAATATCCACAAAATAGTTAATGCCAAACCAAAATCAACTGGCAGTTCAATTAACACTATTAATGGTTGCCATACTGACTCAAATTGGGCAGCCATAATAAAGTAGAGCAATAAAACCGAAACTAATAGCACAACTATTAGCTCCGAAGCCGTATTTTTTGACTTGAAATAATCACCTGAATAACCTAGGCTGTAAAGCTCTCCTTTATTTGAACGCTGGAGATTCTTAATTATACTTTCAGCATCATTTTCATTTGCCTTTATATTTATAGGATAATATAATCCATTTGCATCGGCAAAAAGAGAGCGAGGATTATTTTCTGATTTTACCCGTACTAGTTGCCGCAATGGAATTAACTCACCAAAACTGTTTTTAACGCCTGTTTCTGCAATTATTCTTTCTATGTAATCATATGAACCACCAAAATAAACAGGTAGAGTTTGTTGTTCATAGCTTAAGTTGGTAATTTTCATAAATCCTAACTCCTTCCTAACAACATCTACTAAACTCTTTGTGTCAATATGGTACAACAAAAGCCGCTCAGGAAATATTTGAAGAAATATCCTGGTTGAAGAGTCGGGTATGCTTATACTGTATGAGGAATTACAACTTTCAGCTATTAAATGTAACTCCTTTCTCACCAGTTCAACTGGAACGGAGTTTAACCCACTACCTGTATATATCTTGACCTTTAAGTTGTAACTCGATGTGGGAAAAACTCTATCAAAAGCTGTTTCCGGATACTTAAATTTCAAATCTGCATTGGAATCAATACTTTTGATGGCTTTAGTAATAATGCTTTTGGACTTTTCTATATCAACATCATCGTTAAATTTAACATAGACTTTAAGCTGATTTTCTTCATTTTCAAATCCATTTATCACCATGAATTGCTGTCGTCCAATATAAGCAGCATGCTGCTTTGAAAGATCTGTTAAAATTGTAATAAGCGATTCAAATCTATTGCAATTTTCATCAACACTAATATTATTGGACCATGTAATATTAGCAATTAGTTCTCTGTGCGATAGATTAGGTATTTGTTGTTTGTCCATGTGGCTAAAAACAAAGGGTGTTGCTAGTAACATTGCAAGAGTAATTATTAACGCAAGTTTTTTTCTTTTTTCTACCAGTATATGCCCTACTAAATACGGCCTTTCTAAAGGAATTATGGGTTGGTGATTAACTTGTGATTTAAAGTATTTTGAAGTATAGTAAAGAGTTGGAATTAATGTAATTGATACCCAGAACGAAATAACCAACCCTACGGTTACAGCCATGGCTTGGTCATAGAACAATTCACCTGCAATACCACTAAGGAATATCAATGGCAGGAACACCGCACATGTAGTAAGCATGGATGATAGTAATGGCGTTATTACTTCATTTGTACCATAAACTACAGACTCCTCATTTGATGCTCCCCGCAGTTTCCACTGGGTGATGTTATCAATAACTACTATTGAGTTGTCAACCATCATACCTACCCCTAGGATAAGACCAGCCAGCGAAACTATATTGACCGATAGTCCTATTAAATGAAAAGCAAACGTTGAAATTATTAGCGAAACAGGAATTGTAACGGCCATGATAAATGGGCTACGATAATCGCCAATAAAAAGAAACATCACACCAACTGCTAAAATTATTCCAAGAATAAGTGAAGTTCGTAAATTGCTGATCGATAGATCCAGTATGTGTGATTGATCGTTGCTAATATGAAATTCAAGGCCAGGAAATTCTGATTTAAAATGGCTGAGCTGGTTCAATATTGCTGTCTTAAGTTCCGAAATTTTAGCATTTGATGTTTTAAGGACAGCAATACTGATGGAATGTTTACCATTAAATTTAAAATAACCGTCACTTCTTTGAGCGCATTGCGTAATTGTAGCAATATCCCCCAACCTAAAAACTCTACCCCCCGCCTCAATAAAAAGATTTTCAATATCATCGGGTTTACTTATTTCATTTTCAAAGCTAATATCATAAACTAACTGTCCTTGTTTGTATTTAATGGAGCCAAAACTATTCATTGCCTGTTCAATGGCGTTTCTTATTTGCTGATAGGTAACCCCTAGCATGGCTAATTTTGACTGATCGGGTATAACCCTAATTTCCGATTGCAATAAACCTGTAATATCAGTTAATGCCACTTCAGGAAGTTGCTCCAAACGCTTCTTAAAAACAAATTGAACAAGTTGGCTTAGCTCTACCATTCTATCTAAGCCTTTGGTAGTATCTTTATAGCATATATTAATGTTAAAAACTGGCAAATCGTTTTCACTCGTCTGGATCACCTGTGGTCGTTGAACTTCACGAGGAACAAACGACATAGCAAGATCAATTTTTTCATTGATATCAAAAAATGCTTTATCGCCATCAGTTCCATATTTAAACCTAATTGAAATAACCGCTTCATTATCGCGCGTTTCACTCTCTAGCGATTCGATTCTATTTACCTGTTGAAGGTAAAACCTGAAGGTTGATGTAACCGATTGTTCAATCTCTTTAGCCAATTTACCAGGGTAAGATATCTTAATGGTAATGGCAGGTGCATCTATTTCGGGTAGCAATGAAACTGGTATGAAAAAAAGCGAATATATACCAAGTAGTATTAAAGCCAGGTAAACCATTATAACACCAACTGGACGCTTAATAAGATATCGTACCATAGCAAATAATTATTTTCTTTTGAGTACACCGGGTAAAAAAGGCATAAAGATTATTAGAACTAGAGCGCTGAACGCCAATCCACCAATTGTACCAAGGGCTAATGAGTACCAAAAAGGCTCCTCGCCATATACCACAAAAGGCAATAAACCCAAAATTGTGGAAAGAATGGTTAATACAATTGGAATTAATTTGAACCGAAATGCTTTAACAAATTTGCTGGAAACATTTCCACGCTTGTTTTTGGTTAAGTTGTTTTGCTCATTTTGAATATAAATTACCGAATTTACCACTAATCCACCAAGCAACATAAACGATGCAATAGTACCCTGGTCAAAGGGTAGGTTAAATAGCCAATACGTAATAAAACATCCCACAAACGATAATGGAACAACCATTATTACAGCAAACGGTTGAATTAAGGACTCGAATAAGGCTGCCGAAATAATATAAATAAACAGTAACATTACTCCTACTAAATAATAACTCCAAAAATTCTTTTCATAAAACCAATTGTTATATGGGGTTTTAGCAGTAAATCCAACAGGTAAACTCGCATTAATCCTTTCAAGATTCTTTTTTAGTGTTTTTTCAACCAATTTGTCGGGTCCAATGTAATTATAGGCCAATGTAAGAACGTATTGCTGGTTTTCTCTATATATATTATCGGTGATTTTTCTACTAGAAATACTTGTTATGTTTCCAAGGCGAAAACTTACCGAATCAACAGTAATAATATGTTGGTCAAATTCAAAATCCGAAGGTGTATCAGTATCCTGAGTAATTTTTAAAGCCTGTACTTTGCCAGCAATGGGCATCCAACCAAACCACTCATTGTTTCCACTATAACTTGAAATGGATTGAAAAAGTTTTGAGCCATCAATGCTACGAAGCAGTAAGGGTTCACTATTGAATTTGGCATAGTTTTTCACTTGATCGACAAATAGCCATTCCTGCCCTCCGGTAATCCATACTGTTTTTACACGGGGATCATTTGCAATTGAATCAGCAAACTGTTTAGCATATGCCATTAGCATTTTATAGCTATACCCTTTAAGAACTATAATGGAATTTGCAAAACTCGATGAAGTTGAATTAGAGAACCCTAAGCCAACCCCGAAGATATAAAAATCAGCAGCGGCTTGAGTTAGCGATAATCGTTCAAGTTTTGCTTTTAGTTCAAAAGGGTACGAAGTATTTTCTGCCTCCCTATCAAAATAAATCTCCAGTGTACCTCTTTTCTTATTTACATTTGTTATTAAGGTCTCCACCCCTTTTTCTGAGAGTATATGTGATTCAAATATTTTAGCAATTGCATTTGCTTGCTCAAGGGTTGTACCTTGTGGAAGCTTATAAATAACAGTTAACTTAGTTCGTTCAGGAATCTCCCACATCTGATTTCTCCAAGCGCTGTTATAAAAAAGCCTAAGTGTTCCTCCCAAAGCTTTATCGATAAAAGGTTTGATGCTATATTGATAAGTATTACTCCCAATTGTGCTGTTATACAAACTAGCCAACCCTGTATTACCCTCAATTTTATCGGGTAGTAAGAAAATTGGAATCCCAATTATCAATATTCCTATAACCAAACCAATCCACCTGTAAGAATGAGCAAAATGGCAGTATTTCTTGTAAAACGTTATAATTCTTGAATAAATTCTTATCCTAGGAATTGTTTTGTTTTGGGTTGCTTCAAGCACAGGAAACGATTGAAATAGCGCAGGTGTCAGGAATAATGCAATTATAAGTGAAACGCTTAAACTGATTATAATTACCCATGCAAAATCAACAAGATTCTGCATCATCTTTCCTTCTATCAAAAAAATGGTTGCAAGTGCTGCTATAGTAGTTAATGTTGCTGCCAATAATGCTGTATATATTTTCATATTCCCTTTTCCTCTAAGATGGTCAAGGGTTACAAGCGTATTGTCAATAATTAATCCTAACGACAAAGCAAGACCTGAAAGGGAAAAAAGATGAATCTCAATCCTAAAAATAAAGTAAAGTAAACAAGCTATGGCAATATTTATTAATAGGCAAACTCCAATAATAAAAACATATCTCAGTTTACGGTAAGCCAATACCACAAATACCATAAGTAGGCTTAGCGATGCTATTGTTCGTATAATACTCCTCTTTAAATCGGAACGTAGCTGAACGGTTGAGTCAAAGGTTTTGCTGTACGATAAATCCTTAATACCATTTGCAATGGATTCAAACTCATCATATATACTATTTGCAAGTTTAATTTGGTTAACTTCAGGTATTGAAGAGATGATAAGATAAACAGCGGGTTTACCATTTATCCTAAACACTCTCTCAGTATCTCTTTGAATTTGCTCAACGTAAGCAATTTGCCCTAAACGTATTACTCTCCCATTTACTAATGCAACAGCAATTGAATCAAAATTTGTTCCAAGTTCGGGTCCCCTAACTGATACTGCAATGCAATTACCGCTTTGAGTTATGGTTTGCCCAACCCCTTCGTTTAAGGTGTAGTCCCTTAAGGCCATTGCTATACTACTTGGTGAAAGGTTATGTTTTTCCATTGCATCAGGGTTTAATCTGATTTGATAAATCAAGTCAGATGCCCCATGAATCTCAATTGATGCTATACCTTCAAGCGATGTAAGATGGGGTATAATTTTTTCCGCTGCAATTTGCTTCAACTGCCAGGTGGGTTTATTGCTCCAAAGGGTGTAAACCAAGAGTTGTTTTTTAAAGTTTTCGGACTGGCTTACATCTGATATCTCTGGGAATAAAAGCAATTGGGGTAAATTTGGATAGATTTGGCGAATTGCTGCAACAATTGATCTTTTCACCCTTTCCACATCTATACCCTTAGCAGCCTCCACCACAATTTCACCCCAACCCTCGCCCGATGTTGATTCAATTCTCTCAATACCATCAATTAGCGATATTACCGACTCAATTGGTGCAGTAGCCTCCATTTCCACAACATCGGGTTTATACCCCGGCATGGAAAAGCTTATGTAAATTTGATGGCCTGTTTCCGATGGATAAAGCCTCAAAGGCAAAACTGGCATTACCACAAAGCCTAGAATACCTAATAGAACAAATGAGAGTATAACAGCAAAAGGCTTAAACCCAAAGGGAATAAGCGAATCAGATCTTACATCATTGTTCTGTATTGCCATTGCGAGTGTAGGCTATAATGGCTGATTCGATTCCTTAACCCAGGCTTCATGGCCAATAGTTGCGTTTCCGCTCACAATTACACGTTCGCCTGGTTTTACACCATCAAGTATTACCGCTTCGGATGTATTTCGGGGGCCTACACTTACATATCGCCAAAGCGCTAAAGAATCCGACATTACAAATACTACATCACGGTCCTGCCTGCGAGTTATAGCATCAACAGGCAAAACAAGGGCATTGCTAATAGTATTCCGGATGCAAAGCTTTACATTCATTCCTGGAATTAGGGTAGAATTTTTGGGAAGGCTTGCAATTACACTAACCATTCCCGATTTATCAACTAATCGATTTATCTCTACTATTTTACCAATAACTTTTACCTGAGGTGATGATAGTGGCGACACAACCACCTCTGAGCCCAGCTGCGCCCATTCCAGTTCGGTTTCCATAACACCAAACCGTACTCTCAACGATGTTTCGTCAACTACTCTGCAAACCTGATTGTATGCCGATGATGGATTGTTGGGCTGAACCTCCAAATCTACTATTCTCCCCGATATCGGGGATTTTATCTCAGTCTTTGAAAGACTTATCATTGCTTCATTCACTTGCAGTTGAGCATCGAATAGTCCACTTCGGATACCAGCAGTTGTTCTAACTGTTAATGGTATATTTGCAGTATCGCCACTGGAGTTATATCCCAAAAGTATATCGGCCATCTCAACCCTTGCCCTGTTAAGGGCATTTTGCGCCTTTTGTAGTGCCAACCGCTGATCGGTATCGTCGAGCTTGACAAGTATTTGACCCTTACTTACCTCCTGCCCATTATAAACCATAACCTCCCTAACCATGCCAGGTTGCTCAAAGGGAACAATGGCCGATAAGCCAGCCTCAACCTTTCCATTGCACAGTAACTCATTGTAAAATGGCTTAACAGTAGCTACTACTGTGGTAACGTAAACAGGCGAAGGCGATAAGTTCGCCCCATTTTCTGATGTATCGCCTTCAGCAGCAGTTCTTTTGCACGATGTATTTAAATTAACTAGAGATAAGAGTAACGCCAATTGAATTAAAGGCAATTTTCTTCTAATAATAGGCTTTTTCATATATAAGTAGATAATATTTCATACAAAATTATCATTTTTTCATTGCCTCCAAGTATTTTTGCTTTAGTTCTGGGTAAACAAATGGATCACCCTGAATTACAACCCTTTTATTTTCGTCTAGTAAAAATACATTTCTATCAGGTCTTAACTTACACAACCTATTCATTTTAACTATCGTATCGTTACTGTCAATTAGAAGTGCACCAATCGATGGTAGTTCATGGAAGTAAAGTTTAATAAAATATTTGGGATTATCAGCTGTTATAATTAGCAAAGTTTGAAAATTACAAAGATTGTTGGACTCCATAAAATCGGCCCATTTGTAAATTTCATGGACACATACATGACAATTCCCCCAAACAATAATCACAAATAACGGACGGTTAGGCTCAAAAAGTTTATTTGACTCAACCCTTAGCAAGTTGCTATTGACCACGGTATTTAATGAGTCGGTTAACACAAATTGCTCGCCCACTATACTATCCTTGCAATCATCTTTAGTGGTAATAGTTTTGCATGAGTAAAACAAGGCTATGATTAACACTAAAAAAAATTTTAAGGCATTCATTATAATTTCATGTGTTCTTTAAGATTGTAAATGTAGATAGGATTTTCGATATCGGAAGTTAATACATACATTAACCCATTGGCATCAATTTCCATTTCCAGTATATCAATATTTAAATGCAATACTGTATAGGGATTTAGGTTAGAATCGAATACCAAAACATTCTGGGGGTAGTAAATTTTAAAGCCATTATCATTAATTTCGACAAAATTTCCTCCAAAATAAGGTGCAAAAAGTTTATTTTTCCACATTTTCAAGCCAGCAAAAGCCAAATAGTCTTGCTTCAAATTATTTGAAGAAATAAATTCAGGTTTTACATCTTTGAAGTTCTTACCATATTTATCGAGTAATCTTTTTGAATTTATATCATACCTAAAGATTCGATCCTGATGGAGTAAAGCGCAATATATTGTATTTGTTAAGGAATCGAAACATAAGTGATTTATATAAAAAATTGACCTAATTGGTTCTTGTAACCCATAATCCTTCAAGGGTTCACCTCCCAGATTTATAATATTTAAAGCCGAGTCCCAAATCACAAACCTATTGTAGTTTAAAGGTCCTGTTGAATAATACTTGCCATCGGCTTTGGGAATAAAAGAAGAAAATAACTGAGAAAAATCTTTGTATTCAAGGGAATAATCCTTTAAGATTAAACTACTATTATTTATGAGATCGCTTAATTTAATGCGGTAAATTTTGGCACCTGCACCATCAATAAGCCAAATACTATTTAAGGGAACGCTAGCAAAGGTCAAAACAGGATTTAGGAATTCATTTGGTCCTCGACCTACTTCTCCAAAGCTTTTAATAAGATGAAAATCTTTTTTGCAATAAATCTTTAAAAATGCAGCCTCGTCGCCCCTATCATAAACAAACAGGAGTGAGTCCGATACAATTATTTTTGAGGGTTGAATCAATCCAGTTAAATTCACCCTCATGGTTGGTATAAGAGATTCTTCATTTGGGAAATCGCAGAAATTGTTTTCAACCTTACCCCTTGAACAAGAGAAAAAAATAATAGCAATGGCTATTAACATTGCTTTACTAAAAACATCTCTCATAATAAATAATTTAATTAATCATTTTAAGTTTTAACTTATGGGTTGCTTTATTTAGCAACCCATAAACTATTACGTATTATTGATGCTCAATTTCAATTGGTTTAATAGGTCCTTTACTTGTAGCGGCTGGATACCAACCCCAATACCAATTACAATCCATAAAGCAAAGACACGATTCGCTTGGTAAGCAGAGTACCACGTCATTTCCGTCACCTGGACCTGCATAAGATTTTGATGTTGTAAATATTACTGTAATCACAAAAATTCCTGTTGCTACAATTGCTGCTTTAAATAATGAACTCCATTTCATATTTTTTATTGGTTAATTGTAAAACTATTATTAATTAATTTGAACTTCCACCCTTTCGCCCCGGTGGTGCACCCGGGTGCACCTCCCCCACCTGGTGGGCTTGACACAAATGTAGTGAAACTTTTCCTATTCTGTTCCTATTATAGTATTTAATATT
>Ga0209506_1001446_pt1 | contig 24917 bp, 19 predicted proteins | sample AD_JPNHG2_MetaG_FD_184409 | JGI IMG/M metagenome (GOLD analysis project Ga0209506, IMG submission 184409) | Active sludge microbial communities of municipal wastewater-treating anaerobic digesters from Japan - AD_JPNHG2_MetaG (SPAdes) (version 2) | ecosystem: Engineered > Bioreactor > Anaerobic...
GTCTTATCGGCGCCACATAGACATTGCTGACAATGCCATGATTGACAATCTGAGTAGCCAGCCGAAAACCGGTTTTCCGATAAAGATGATTGGCCGCCGTATTAAAATCAGCCACCAACACCTTAATTCGCTCAATCCCGCGAGCCGCACACTCCTGAAAACCGCGTTCAATCAGCCGCTGGGCAATTTTCCGACCCCGGCACTGCTCAGATACTCCTATGGAAAGCAGTTCTGCTTCGGGAAGCCGGAGTCGCGCAATCCGTTTGGGATAAAACAGAGTCTCGAGAATTCGCTTAAGAACAGAAAAAGAACAAACCTTTCGAATCAAAAGACCCGTAAAGGCCAACCCGCGTTTTCTAAGTACACAACGATACAGACGTCTCAAGTTGGTCGTAAACGAAACAAAGCCGACGACGGTGCCGTCTTCAGTAACCGCAACATAACCGAAGCTTTCCGTACTTACTGCCAGCGTCTCATAGAGGGCTGTTACAAAATCTTCTCCCAGCGCACTCAGAAAGCCCTGCTGAATGCTGTCAATATGAAGACGAGCCACCTGGCGAGCATGCTCCGCCCGCATCGGAATCATCTGTAAGGTCTGGTCTTGCTGACAGGACTCTGACATTTTTCCTCGACGATTTAGATTTCAACAACAAAAACCACGTTGGTTGTGGCCGAGCCGCCGATGTTCAATGTCGCCGCACGCCGGGCGCCGTCCACCTGATAGCCGCCGGCCGTGCCGCTCACCTGCTTAAAGGCATCCAGCAACTGACGGGCACCGGTAGCCCCCACCGGATGGCCGCACCCAATCAGCCCCCCCGAAGGATTCACCGGCAGCCGCCCGCCCATCTCGATGACCCCTTCTTCAATCGCCTTCCACGACTGGCCCGGCTCGGTCAGCCCAAAATGGTCAATCGCCATATATTCCGACGTCGTAAAGCAGTCGTGAGTCTCAATCACATCCAAATCCCAGCAATCCCGAATACCCGCCCGCCGATAGGCATCCAAAACGGCCTTTCGCGTCCACGGCAGCACATACGGCCGGCCCTCCGACTCAGCAATTTTGGCCGCAAACTCAATCGGCGCCGTCGTATGCCCCCACCCCGCAATCCGCGGAATCGTTTCCAGCGTCTGCCCAAGGCGCTTGGCATACTCACAAGCAAACGCCTCCGACGCCAGATACACGCACACCGCCCCATCGGTCACCTGCGAGCAGTCAGTAACCTTAATCCGTCCGGTGATGGGCACATTGTATCGTCCCTTCTGGCAGGCATGGTCATAACTCATAAACCAGTCGCGCGTCTGGGCATTGGGATTGTTTTTGGCATTGCCGTAATTAATCGCAGCAATCCGAGCCAGATGCCGGTCATCCAGCCCATACCGCTCCTCATACACATCGCCCAGTTTGCCGAACAGTTTTGGAAACGGAAACTCGATGCCGGCCGACTCCCGCTCATACCAGGCCGCCGTACCCAGAAAGTCCCCCCCTTCCGCCGGCGAAACAGTCTTCATCTGTTCGACGCCGACAACAGCAATGCAGTCGTACCACCCCGCCTGAATATGCGCCATCGCCGACAAGACCGCCAGCGCACTGGAGGCACAGGCCCCCTCGAACCGGCTGGTCGGCAGCCCCTTGAAGACCGCATCAAAATCCACAAAAAAGGCCCCCAAATGCCCCTGCCGGCAATACAATTCGGCAGCAAAATTGCCTACAAACGCCGACTGAATATCGCGCGGCTCGATTTTGCTCACCGCCAGCGACCCTTCATACGCCTCACGCATCATCGCTGAAATATGCTTGTTCTCCCGTGCCCAGTTCCGGGCGAAATCGGTCTGATACCCCCCAAGAATGTAAACAGGTTTTGAACTCATTCGGGACTCCTTTTCTTTACTTTGCTGGAAAGTACTTGCCGGCGTTGAAGGGATACTGCTCGCAGGCAGTATCTTTCTGCAGCGCCGCAGGAACCTCAAACCCCTGCCCGGACAGCAGTTTCGCCGCCTTCTCCCTGCCGCCGAGCATATACACCAGCACGCTCGGAGCAGCCCAGTTAAACCCCGCCGACATCACCTTGTCAATCCCTGCAATGCCGACGCTCGGCTCGGTAACCTCCCCCACAAGCCCGTAAGAATAAGCAAGGTAAGCCGACAGAATCTGCTTTACAATATCCGCCTCCGTCCCCTCCGCCCGAAGAATCGTATCAAACGCCTCCCAATAGCGCCCCAGATGAATCAACTGCTTGGCTTCCTCAACAAACCGAACATGGGGCTGGAAGGAGGGAATATAGTCAAGCGTTTTGGGGTCGATATACTCATATTTGCCGCTTTCAAGCCGCCGGTAAAATCCGCCTTTTTCGCGGGCCTTCCGCCCCAGGTGTCCCGCCTCAATCATCCGCCGGACATAATCCGGCAGCACCAGTTTATGATGCAGAAAATCCGAGGTATGCTTCTGCAAACTTTGAATGATGGCCTGATGAATATCAAGCCCCACCAGATCAATCGTAGCCAAAGGCGCCATAATCCGCCCGGTATAAGGCCCGATAAGATAATCCATCTTTTCGACCCCGTACACCTCCGCCAGCTCCGTAATCCAGGCAAACAAGAGAAAGGCAATCCGATTGCCCGCAAAACCAGCTGTCGGACGAACGCGAATAACGACGCGGCGAAGGCGGCTCTCCAAAAAATCAGCCATAAAGTCCACCACCGATGGGTCTGTTCGGGATTGCCCGCAGATTTCGCACGCAAGCATCTTGCCGGGAGGATTGTAAAAATGCGTCGAAAGAAAATGTTTTTGAAAATCGCTCGAACGGCCCTTCGGCAGGTCCTCCAGCACCAGACTGCTGGTTACAGAACTGACCAGCGTACCCGGCCGGCGGTACGGCTCAATCCGCTCATACATCGCCTGTTTAACCGCCGCCTCTTCCGCCACACATTCAAGAATCCAGTCCGCTTTCTCGCAGCCCTCCGCCAGAAGCCCGTCATAATCACCGCAGATAATATTCCGGGCGATAACCTCCGAACGGGCCTGCGCAATCGCCCTCTCCAGCCCTTTGAGCGAACCGGCCGTATGGCGGCTCAGAAAATACACCCGAAAACCATTCTGAGCCAGAAGGCCGCCCGCCAGCGAGCCGATCGTTCCGCTGGCACCAAGCACAAGAACTGTCTGAATGCTCCGTTCCACGGTTTGCCCCTTAAAAAGTTGTGCCCTTATTTGGTTAAATCGAAAATCTCGATGACCCCGCTGCCGCGGATGTCGGAGGTAGCCAAATAGCGGCCGTCCGGCGAAAACGCAACCCCGCTGATGATTTTATGAGAGACCTGCTGCTGGCGCACCAGCCGCCACGAATCAATATCCACCAGGAAAAACGACGGATCGCAGGAGGCCGCCAGCACCTTCCGGTCGGGGCTGAGAACAACCCGCTGAATCGTCCGCAGTTTGGTCTTCTCCAGCCGCGGCGGAACCAGCGGAATCGTCTTGAGCATCTGCCCGTCCGCCGCATCAATCTGACTGACGGCACCGTCGCGCGAACCGGCAAAAAGAAGCCCTCGGTCCGCAAGAAAACAAATCGTATAAAACTCCGTTTCCTCCGGATAAACCTTCTCCCACCGAAGCGCCTTCTCAGACAGGTCAATCGCCCCCAAATAGGCACGGCCGCCCTTCGTGCCGGCCAGGAAGATTGACTCCTGTCCGTCGGCCGCCAGCACCTTGCGCAGCAGAAAATCCCGCTCCCCCCTCAGCGTACAGACCTCCAGAAGAAGTTCCTGCTCCAAATCAACCCTGGAAAAGCGGTATTCAACAGCGGCATCCTTATCAAATCGGCAGACCGCCACGATAAGGCCGCAGGAAGCATCGGCCTCCAGCAGCACCTCATCGGCCCTTTCATCCATTGGAATCCAAAGCGTCCGGCCGGGCGAATTTTCAAAAACCAGCCCCCGCTTCTCCTTTACGGAAAGAATGCGCTCATCCGGCAGCAGAAGAGACGGAGAATACAGAGTCGGCAGAGTCCGGCCGGCCGCACGCAGATTGCCCCACTCAAAAATGTGGTACCCCCGACCCATCTCCGACGCAATCAGATGCTCCCCGCGCGTCCACAGTTCCTCAATCCCCTGATTATTCGGAATACGAAGGACAATCCGCCCCTCTTTAGGCCGATTAAGATAAAGAATCACGGCCTGAAGCACAAGAATCACCAGCAAAAGTTGAAACAGTCTGTTTTTCAGTAGAGCCATCTTTCGCCCAACTCCTCTCTTTCCGCCGCCTCCTGTGCTTTCAGGATTTTTTCTCCATCCCCTTCAAAAGCTCAAGGCGATGCTTAACCATCGCCTGAATCCATTCTTTTCGATCAAACATCTTCACAACCCGCTCCCGGCCGCGCAACCCCATCGATTCCCGAAGGGAGGCATCTCGAACAATCTTCAGCAGCGCCTCCTTCAGCGATGGAACATCACGCGGCGGAACCAAAAACCCCGTAACCCCGTTTTCAACCGACTCCCGCGGCCCAATCACATCCGACGAAACAACCGGCAGCCCCATCGCCTGCGCCTCCAGGTTCACTTCCCCGAATCCTTCCCGATAAGTCGGCAGGCAAAAAATATCCATCGCAGCATAAAAAGGCACAGGATCTTTCTGCCAGCCCGCACAGCGAATGGCCGGATGCTTTTGGATAAGTTCCGCCGTCTGCGGCCTCAGCCGGTCCTTTTCTTCCTGCCGGCCCACAAGCAGCAAATACACATTGGGAACTTCCCGCTCAATTTCCGCAAAAGCATCAACCAATTCGTGAATCCCCTTATCCCCTGTCAAACGAGCAACCGTCCCAATCACAAGAGCATCCTCAGGGATGGAATACTGCCGCCGGATAAGAGAGCGGCTGGCCGTGTACAACGCAGGATTAAAACGCTCCAAATCCACCCCGCACGCACTCCCGTTCAGGATCACCGTGCATTTTCCCCGCCTGGCAATCCCCTCCTGTTCCAGATAATCAACCATCTCATGGGCAATCGGCAGAATATGATGACTCATCCCGCACACGGCCTTCTCAAAAAACCGCAAGACCCGCCGCGAAAAGCCCGTCTGAGCTGTATAATACAAACCCCACAGCAGATAGATTCGGCAGGGAATCCGCGCGGCAAACGACGCAAGAGAACCCAGCAGAGACGCCTTCGGAGTACTGTACTGCACCATCGTAAACCGATTCCGCCTGAAAAACCGAATCAGTTGAAACAGCGCCTTCAAATCATGAACCGGCGAATAAACCCGCGTAAAAGGCATAGGAACATACTCAACCCCCGCCGGCAAAAACGACGGCAGACCAGCATCCTCCGCGCAAACGACACTCACTCGAAAGCCCGCCTCCATCAGCGCCTCAATCTGCCCAGGATAAAAGGCCTTAATCGAGTTCGAAATGGTCGTCAAAATGCAGATCGACGGAGGTTGCTTATTATCCTTCGCCTTCACAAAGGCATCTTCACGGCGAAAAACGTTGGCGGCGGCATCCTTCCGCGGACCGATGACACGCGCCGGCACCCCCGCCGCAAAAACATTGTCCGGAATATCTTTGGTCACCACCGCATTGGCTCCAATAATCGTCCCCGACCCCACACGGCTGCCGGCAGCCAGCGTCGCATGAGAAGCAATCCAAGACCCCTTTCCAATCCGTACCGAAGCCGTCCTCGAGCCGCCGCCACGCACAGAGTTATTGCGAAAACAATGCGAACTGGTCGTGATGACAACGTAAGGGCTCAACTTCACCTCGTCTTCAATAGTCAGCCCCCCAATGCCGTCTATCCAGCATCCCGTAGCGATATAAACATGCTCTCCCACGCAAATCCCGTGAGGATTCAGAAAAGTGATGCCGCGCGCCAGCGTCAGACCGCGCCCGCAGCGGCCAAGAAACGGACGAATCAAACCCCCGCGAAGACGAATAGTAAGCCGGTTTTCCGGCAGCCAGTTGGTCAGCAGTTGAACCAGCCATATCGGAAGCACATACCGAAACTGGTAATAAACATGAAAAAGCAGTCGTCTAATCATGCACTGCCGCCCTATAGGATTAGTAAATCTTGCCGCGCCTTCACAAAAACCATTCACCAGGCAAGAATCGTTTACAGAACCGCCTTTTCCCTCTCTGTCCGGCCGTTCGCTCGGAGAGATGCTTGCCGGACCTGCTCATAAAAAGAAATCCGCCTCTCATTCAGGACATCATATCGATATTCGCGGGCCTTATGAAGATTCTGCAGTGAGGCCCTCTCCAAAACCTCTCTTCGGGAAAGCATAAATGCAATTCGTCGCGCCAAATCATCCGCATCGCCGGGTTTTACCAAAAACTCTTCCGCCAGCAGCTCCGGTATCCCGCCGACATTAGAAGCCGCACACGGCAGACCCCTCGCCATCGCTTCAATAATCGTCCGAGGCAGCCCTTCCGTCAGCGACGGAAACACCAGCATATCCGCCCGGTCATATTCATCCCTCACCGCCTGCCCGGGCGGCACAGAGCCCAGAAACCGGACACGCTCCGCAATCCCCATCGCCGCCGCCTTCTGTTCGTAGAATGGACGAAACCGCCCGTCGCCCATCAGCACAACTTCAAGATTCAGCCCCTCCCGCAAACACCGCCCCGCCGCCTCAATCAGAATATCCTGCCCTTTGTATTTGGCAGCCATTGTGCCGGCATGGCAGAGGCGGAAGGGACGCTTGCCCTCAAACGCCTCCCCCAAACGAGCAAGTTTTTCCCTCAGTTGGGCTTCTGTTAGGAAAGCATCTTCATAAAGATCGATACTGCTGTAATAGGTGCTCCAGCCGCCCGGCGGAAAATCCTTCTGAAGATAGCGCTCTGTTACATACGCCGCCGCCGCTGCTTGCCGGCACTTCAGACGCTGCTGCCTCGGGCTGACAAACCTCAGCATGTTTTTCACAAAAAAATTGGCCCCGCTTGTCCTGCACGAATCGCCTGCATGGCCGACCACTTCCACCCCGAACGGAATAGACCGCCTGCGAAGCTCTTTCCACAGCAGCGTTCCGCAGCGTCCCGGAATGCGAAGGATGAAGGCATCAGCGTGTTCGGGCGCACGAGCCGCCGCTTCATGGATTTGCTTGCGCCGCATCAGATATTGCCGCGGGCCCACATACATCGGCAGCCGATAAAAACTTACCCCGGCACCGTCGGCCGCCGGCTTCGTCGGCTCCTTATCAATCTTCCCAACGCGTGCAAAAATCACAACTTCATCAAAAACCTGCAAATAACGCCGCCAAAATCGATAATCAAAAATCGTATTCGAATAAATCCGACCGCTCGGCCCCTCATAAAAACGATCTTCAGTAGCAATCATGAGACGCATTGGAATGGCTTTCAGTGAACAGCTTGGTTATAAATTTTCATTAATTGTTCTAATGAATACTGATCTGAAAAATGACTTTTACTCATCTTATCAAATGCTTCTTTGGAAAAGTCAACTTTGTTTTCTAAAGTAGCCAAAGTATGCTTTGCCCATATTTCAGGACCAACAGACAATGGCAATCTCACAATATGTTCGGGGCAAACATTCGTTGCTTCTTGACAAATAACATCAGAACACACGATAGGTACCCCTGCCGCAGTCGCTTCAACTAACGTAAGGGGCATTCCTTCATAAATTGAAGGAAACAGCAACAGATCAAATATAAACATAAGGAGCTGCGGCACATCTTTACGATTCCCCGCAAAAATAACTTGTTTCCTGATGCCTATTTTTTCGGCTTTTTTTTCCATCTCACTCCGAAGCGGACCATCCCCTGCGAAAAAGAAATAAATGTCCGGCCTTTGCTTGTGAATCTCAAGGGCAATATCAAGGAAAAAATCGTGATTCTTGGCCATGCGAAATGAACCCACATGACCAATAACCGGAGAATTTTCGGGAATGGAAAAATCAGATTTAAATACATTTTGTGGCTGATTTGGCTGATAATTATCTACATTAACGGACGTATATAAGACACCGCATTTGGGGTTCCTTTCCCATTCCGCCCCAAAAAGGGCGGCCGCTGCATTGGAGCAACAACCTAAGCAATGGGTTGCATGCTTTAAAATTAAAGAGCGCATAATTTTTTTGTATACCAACCGCGAAACAGCCTTTGGATATTCATCACGAGTTGTGTGAGAGTATGCTATTCGAATGGGTACCCCCTGCATATGAGCCGCCTTTAATATTATACCGCTGAACAGCCAAAGATGGGAGTGGACCACATCATAATGGTTTTTTCTCAAGAGTGAGGAAAGCCGAGAAAAATAATTCCAGTAGGGCTTTTGTTCACAGTAAAAAATTCTACTGCCCAATTCAATAATTTCTTTATCGAACACACCGGGCGTACGACTGCTGACACAAAAATCCATTTGGACTTTAGTACGATCCGCTTTTCGAAGCATTCGCATCAGCCAATTTTCGGCACCGCCAAAGGACATACGGCCAATAAAATGCAGCACTTTTATTTTTTCTGTCCTAACCATTTTTGAATCCGATGATTATTTACCTTCGCTTATTATCTGGAATCATCAAAGTTGGCCAAGAGGTTTCTCCGTATTCACTCATCGTAAACTCATCGGCCATTGGCTCATTGCCTAAAATTATATTTAGCAGCCAGGTAAGTACAAAGATCTGGGCGCAAGGCGCTAGCAATCCATTAGAATGATTTCGTGTAAGCAAAACGGCTCGACCCAAACAGCCCACAAAAATGATCGCACGCATCGCCGAAGGGCGGCGACTAAAGAAAAGCATCAACCACCGAATAAACATCCCTACTAACAGAAGTTCAACGAAAGCACCGGCAAAACCAAAATTCAGATACCCCTCAGCAGCTACAGTAAAACCCCTTCCCGCGGCTCCATATCCAAAATAGGTATAGGTAATCCAGGTAGATGGCGCTAATCTGCCATACCCCAAACGAGAAATAGCACCCTGCAGGAAGGGGACTATATGAAGCGCTGCATCACGCCAGGAAGCCCCGAGCCAATAGGGCTCACGTGTTGGAACATCCTGGGTGACAATACTAACCACAAGAAAGGAACCGCCAAGCTCAACAAAAGGAGCACGCCACCCCCTTTCATCAGCTGCTTTCTCATACCGGTACTCTTGAAGCATTTTGCCCGGCTGAAGAGCGCTGGTACGAACCAGTGCAAGGGCGGAAAAAAGAGCCATAGTCGCTATAAACAATAAAACTAAGGAGTATAGCCGCAGGCGCTTAATATAAAAATGCCGCACTAAAAGCAACGGCACGCCAAACAGCAGCATGGAGCTTCGAGACCCTTCAAGAGTCACGATAACAAAGTAAAAAACAGTCAAAAACAAGGCGATTTTCGAGTAAAACATTTTGCCGTGCCTTAAAGCGCTGGCTATAATATAGATGGTAACGGCGGCGGCCATCAATAAGGTACTAAAAGACAGCAGCAGGACCGTTAAAAAAGTTGCATATTGGGGGGCTGCCATAATGGCTCCATAACCTTCACGCATCACCCAATCCCACCCCAGCCGACTCAAGCCAAGAAAGTGCATGCAGGTTGCCAGCACCATTAAAATAATCGCCACAATTTCCCAAGCAGCGCGCGGAGTCCTAATCGGCGGCAAGCTCGTCATGAATGGAGCACGAAGCCCCATCAGTTCATACCCAAACAGAAAACCAAACAGACCTAGGTTAATTACAAACATTGCGCGGGGAATCGACTCTTCGTAATAGAAAACTCGATTTGTCTGAGGTACCAGATTTAAACTGTACAATGTCACATAACCTAAATGAACTATGGTATAAAAAACTAAAAATAACATATCAGGAGAGAGGATATTGGCACGGTTGTTTTTTAGACGATAAAAAACATGGTATATCAATACAAGATAATAAACAATCTGATTTGGCCAGATAGCATTATAGAAGCTGTTTTGCGTAACAAGATACACACCGATAGAGATTAGAAGGCCAAAAAAGAGAATCCCTGTATACACCGGTGAAACTCGACGAAACGAATCTATAATAAACTCGTAGAGCCTGGTACGGTTGGGAGAACCAAGCAAGTCGGTATAATCTTCTAAATACTCACTCATACTAATCTTGCCTTGTATGTGAACTTCTGATTATTAACTCAGGACAAAACCATTCAGTATGTTTCTCAACAATTTTTTAAATCTTGCTTTTTGCGAATATAATCGGCCAGATATGCTGGCAAATTATTTAAGATTGGGAGAGAATATACCCCTGCAACTCCAAGTATTGCAAAGGGGACCAGCGCCAAGACATATTCCAGAATCCAGACAAAGAGACTCCCAGGAGGGAAAAAATAGAGTAACAGCCCAGCCAGTATTAGCGAAGGTATGGTACATAAAGCTGGTTGAAGGTAACTTTCTAACATGTACGTCCCAAATCGAATTCCCACCTGGCGACAGGTATACCATGGCTGAAACAAGCATGTAGACAAGAACCTGGGTATCGCTAAAGCAGCAGCAGCCCCATATACCCCAAAAGCATAGTTTTTCATCAACACGATGGACAGAATTATGATTACCAGCGATTCTGCTAAATACACAATAGAGAGGCCTTTAATCTCACCGCCGCCCAGAAGTATATAATAGGAGGTAGTCTGCGTAATCGTGCCGAAGTAGGCAGTCATAAGAATAGCGAAAACAAACCAATAAGGTTCGAATTCCTGAGGAAGCCAGACTCGAAAAAGATCCTTGCACATCACCATTAGACAGCCCCCCAACGGGAATAGCAACAACGCTGCCGTATAGGTTCCCTTTTTAAGCAAATGTGCAAGCATGGTTTTATCGCCCGTATTGAGTGCAGCAGAGGCATACGGCATCAGAGTAGAAGTCAGGCCACTGATGCCGGACTGTAGGCGTGTCACCAGCATATAGGGTATCGAATAAAACGGTACAACAGCAGAACCAAGAATGCGTCCAATGATAATTGGATTAACGGATGAAGTTACCAACGTGGCAACCTGAAGAAACACATTCCATCCCCCAAATCCTAACATCTCTTTTAATATTTCCAGACGAATCTTAGAAAATCCGATCCGAAGTTTTGGCTGAAGAAAACGAGCTGTAATAAATAAATAAATCTGTCCGACCAGCGATGCCAAAACCATCGCTGCTGCCCAACTTGACAAACTGACCCATCCCAAAGAGAAGAACAGCACAACTAAGCTGGCGTTTATCAGCCCAGTCAAAATAATCTTAACATTTTCCAGATCATACCGCTGTGATCCAATAAGAACTCCAGACAACGAATAGGATAACAGGGAAAATGCTAAATTAACACCCATGGCCACAAAAAGGACCAATGTTTGAGTACGATAATTCGACGAGACATTAAAAAAATCTAAAGCAACATAACCTATTCCGTAACTAAGCAGAATAGATAGGGAACCCAGCAGGACAGAAAACATCATTGCAACCGAAACAACACCGCTAAGGGATTGGGGGTCATCTGCCTGGATGTATTTGGCTGCAAATCGGGCCACTGCACCACGCATCCCAAACTCTAATAGTACCAAATAATGTAGTACCGAAAATGCTAAACTGTAGATCCCGTATCGTTCAGAACCCAGATGCTTCAAAAGATAGGGCGTCAGCAGAATGGTGATAGCTGTACTAATCAGCATCCCCATCCAGTTAGACAGGGTGTTTCTAAGAATAGTTTTTGCGAGTGTCACGCGGCTTTATCTGATACTATATCCTGTCGGCAAAAGAATTGTTGCTGATTGCGGCTCCAAGGTGAGCTGTGTAATAGTTCTCTTGGTCACCCAATCAAGAGTGTATTTATCAGAATCCAGGATGAATGTATGCCTCGTCTTGGAAGGATTAACTGCAACTTTCCCATACTGATAATCTCGAAACCAGCAGTCATCTCGCTGATAGCGTAGCCCCACAGGGTCTCCAAGCGGTAGGTCAAATTCTTCAAACCAATTCTGACTCGCCTCAAACACACCGTAACATGTTTGCCCCTTTTGCTTTATAAGCAGATAAGAACAGTATTCATATAAAAAATGTTGGTATTCAGTAAAAGGAAGCTTTTTATAATCACCAAAATCATCAAAAAGCCACCAATCATAAAGGCCTCTATCAATATTTTGTTCATGAAAATGCACAATACTTTCCCAAGAAGGATTTGAATATAGGCCGGTAGAATACCGCACCCCCCATTCTTTCACCAACCCATCAACGGCCTTGGTTAATAGTTCCCAATCTCCCTGAAACGAGTTATCATAATACTCGATAGTAGCATTTACAATAAGAACATAACCTTTAGACTTTAGGGTTTCATGAAGTTTTTTTAGATAAGAGATAAATGCTTGCGTCCATTGTGAACCTCTATTTTCAGGATATTTCCAATTCGGATAAAGTTTTGTTTTTTCAATCGCCCAAGGATGAAATAAAGCATTGTCTCCAGCAATACCTGAATAGCGCAGCCGGGCATTAACCCCCGACACAGGTTCTAACTTTTTGAGAAGCTCTTCAGCTGCCCATCGCTGAAAATCTTCATTCCCTACATCTAAAAAGAAACGGTTGTATCGCCAATCAGAAGGATCGTTGGGATTCCACCGAATCCTTTTATCAGGATTTCTATAGTCAGCAGATTTTGCGTGTTGTTCATCTTTGAGCAGAAACCACTCAGGATGATTTTTTTCAATATATTGGTAATCCATGTACCATTCTGTATCATCAGGCCGTACTGTAAAAAGTGATACGTATCGCAATGCCATTCTATCAGGGTACTGGGTCCGAAGTGTACGCCATGCTTCAGAATGGTTTCGTGCAATTAGCTGAGCTCCCCAAAAAGCATCATATTTAAGCAAATTATCCATCGCTGTTGACAGGGGAAGCCTTCGATTTTCAGAAGAGAGTTCTACTCCCCGCAGAAAAACTGAAACAAATCCTTCCGGCCGGATTGAAACTTCAGTCGAAGGTGGTATTCCTCCTCCATAGTTATATTTTAAATCGCTTGTATTTGATGTCCCCTTGTCTGTTCCGCCGGCAGCAGCCGGAGTCGAACCGGAAGAAGGAGCAGCAGAAGAAGGAGAAGCAGAGGAGGAAGAAAGAGCCCCAGAAGAGGAAGAATCTCCAGATGAAGAGCCCCCAACCGGAGAAGAAAAAGACAAATCGGATGTTGTCCCTGAAGAACCTCTCGAAACCGCCAGCGGCCCGGAAGAAGACCCAGCCGCGCTGGAATAGTCAAGCCACCACGAATCGTCCGTTTCCCGAACGGGTATCTCCACAGAAAAACTCGACGCCGCATCCGACCCCATTTCAGGTAGAATCGGCTCCGATACATCTGGTTTTACCGTGGTTAAAAAATGCGCATCCGATATTAATTCCGTGTCAAAAGTGGCTTTAAAATGCGCATCTTCCGCTTTAAATGGCTTAGAAATGGCTGTCTGCGGCACCTCCTGACGGGCAGTTTGAAGGATTTCCACCCCCAGAAATACCACAATCGCCGCGATTGCGGCAATCCCAAGCCAGTGAGTCAGCCGATAAAAGTTCATTTTTTTAACCCCCAAATGAATCCATTTACACATCCTCCTTCTGTCCATAAAATATAACATTTGCAACTATTTATAGCAAACACCGCCGCAGATTGTTCACCCGAATTTCCCCCCTCTTCCAGTCCTCTTTACGCCTTCACAATCTTCCGCCTTCCCCCCTTCACTCCCGCCGTCGCATTCCGCGTATCCACCACCAGTTTGGAATGCCGAACAATCCACTCATAATCATAAGTACTGTGATTCGTTGAAATTAGAACACAATCGTATCCCCGCAGCATCGCCGCCGACAGCGGCCGGCTGGTCATTTTCAAATCATATTCCCGCATTTTATGCGTCCTCGGCACATACGGGTCGTTATAATCCACTTTCGCCCCCCGCTCCTTCAGCAATTCAATCAATTCCAGCGACGGCGACTCCCGCACATCATCAATATCCGGCTTGTAAGCCAGCCCCAAAACAAGCACTTTTGACCCCTTTAAGCTCTTTTTTCGCTCATTAAGGGCCTCCATCACCTTGTTTACCACATAATGCGGCATCCCCGTATTAATCTCGCCGGCCAGCTCAATAAACCGAGTCGCCATCCCATACTGACGGGCCTTCCACGTCAGATAAAACGGGTCAATCGGAATGCAGTGCCCTCCCAGCCCCGGCCCAGGATAAAACGGATGATACCCAAACGGCTTCGTGCTGGCCGCACGAATCACCTCCCAAACATCAATCCCCATCCGGTCAAAAACCATCTTTAATTCATTAACCATCGCAATATTGATGCAGCGATAGACATTTTCGAGAATCTTGGTCGCCTCCGCCGCCTCCACCGACGAAACCGGCACCATCTTCTCAATCGCCAGGGAATACACCTGATAGGCCAGTTGACGGCACTTCGGAGTCAATCCCCCCACGACTTTAGGAATTGTGCGCGTGCTGTACTGCTTATTGCCCGGGTCCTCCCGTTCCGGCGAAAACGCCAGATAAAAATCTTTGCCCGCCTTCAGACCTGTTTCTTCCAGAATCGGCTTCATCAATTCCCGTGTGGTCCCGGGATAGGTCGTGCTTTCCAGCGAAATCAGATGCCCTTTCCGCAAATATTTGGCGATAGTGCGGCAACTGCCTTCCACATACTGCATATCCGGCTCGCGATTTTCCGTCAGCGGCGTCGGCACACAAATTAAAACCGCATCGGCCTTGCGAATCTGGGACATATCGGAAGTAGCGGTAAACTTACCGCTTTTGACCATTTTCCGAACCACTTCATTGGGCACGTTCTTGATGATGCTCCGGCCGGAATTCAGAATCTTGACCTTTTTATCATCAATATCAAATCCGAGAACCTTCACACCCGACAAGGCAAATTCTCTCGCCAGCGGAAGCCCTACATATCCGAGTCCCAAAACCCCAACCACGACTTTCTTAGATGCTATTTTCTTTTCAAGATCGCTCATACATTTACCCTTCCTATGGAGTAGTTAGAAGCACCATTGCGAGTTATAAGGATTGCCGCACTGAAGCCATTGCGTTGCCAGAACCGAAAAATCACCCAGATTTACAAAGCAATCACCATTCAAATCAGCCGTCAAAGCCCCATCGCATTGAAAAATCGTAAAAACCGCATCCGATTTATCTGTTTTTGAGGAGTCCGCAGGATCAAAGATTCGCACCAAACATTGAGTCGAATCCAAATCCGGCAGCGGCTCCCAATGGAAAACCCCTGTATTGGGGACTCCTGGCGTAATCGTCGTCCAAGTCTGTCCATTATCAGCAGAATAGCCGATTCTGATGTAATCCGGCGAAGGACCTTCCGTCTGCCAAAGTATATCGGCAGCCGAACCGGCCAACAGCATCTCGCCCCCATTGGGCTGCAGAATCGTCAGCACGGTTGGTGCGACAACATCTGCGTAATAAAGGTCGTTACCGCTTCGCCAGACAATTCGATTGTTCGAAACCGCAGGCCGACACTGCGAGTAGATACTTGTGTCAACCGCCAGCAAAATCCCCGTTGCCAAATCAAAGCCATAAACATCTAAATTTGAACTGCCGTTGCGCCAATCCTCCCAAACAACCAGCGACCCATCAATCGACGGCAAGACCTGATCACCCATTTGATTACAAACTACAAACTCCGCCCCATCCGGCAACTGGCGTCCATAAAGATCGAATCCGTTGGTGCTCTTGTTACGCTCATCCTCCCAGACCACAATCTCTCTGCTTACAGCCGGGTGAGACTGGTTCGCCGAATTTGTGCAAACCGCTATCTCTTCTCCTGTCTGAAGATTTTTTGCGTAAATATCCCAATTGCCGCCGTTTCGCAAATCGAGCCAGACTACCCATGGCCAGTCGATAGCCGGATACCCTTCAAAGGCCGAGCCGTTGGAAATGACAAACTCCTCTTTTGTGTTCAAATCATATCCATAAATGTCGAAGTTGCCAGCCCGTTTATCCTGCCAAACAACAATAGGCCCGCTGATGCGCGGATTGATTTGCGAACCAGAGTGCTGACAAATTACAAACTCCTGGCGGGTGCTCAAGTCAAAACCATAAATATCCCCGCCGTCATTGCGCTCATCCTGCCAGACTACAATCGAACCGCTTACCGAAGGGAATGTTTGGTTGCCCATTTTCGTACAAATTACCAGTTCGTTGGGCTCGGAAAAACTATACCCATAGATATTTGTATTTAAAGTGCCTTCTCGCTCATCATGCCAGACAACAATACCTCCATCTATTGCCGGATAATCCTGAATGCCGGAGGCAGTACACAAAGGCATCTTTGTCAAATCCGCCGCCATTGCCGCACAACTGAACAACCCAACCCACACTCCTACAGCCATCCGATGTGTCATCACTGCAACCTCCTCTTCCGATTCCTTCTTTAGCCCTCATGGCTTGCAAAGGTACGCTCCTTTATCCAATCATCAGGGCTTTTCCGTGCTGTACAGACAAATTACCTTTCAACTAAAAAAATCGAGGATTGTATTCACCACATATTCCTTCATCTCATCGGTCAATTCCGGATAAATCGGCAGAGCCAGAACCTCTTTGGCTGCTTTTTCCGCCTCGGGAAAATCACCGGGCTTGCCGCCCAAGTAGGTAAAACACTCCTGCAGGTGAAGCGGGATCGGGTAATAAATCTCACAGCCGATTTGATTTTTCTTCAGATAAGCCGCCAATTCATCCCGACGCGGCACCCGGATTACGTACTGATTAAAGATGGAAATGCAATTTTCGGAGATAAGGGGCGTCTGCACCGGTGTTCCCTGAAACCGCCGCGTATAAAAAGCGGCATTTTTCCGGCGGGCCTGAGACCATTGCTCCAGGCAAGGCAGTTTCACCAGCAGGGCGGCTGCCTGAATGGGATCCAGGCGGAAATTGCCGCCGATGTATTTATGAAAATATTTGGGCTGACTTCCATGATTGCGCATAATCCTCATACGTTCGGAAAGGGCCTCATCGTTGGTTACTATCATCCCGCCGTCTCCGATGCCGCCGAGGTTCTTACTTGGGAAGAATGAAAAACAGCCGCAGGTGCCGATACTGCCGGCCCGCCGGCCTTTGTAAACAGCAGAGATGGCCTGCGCTGCATCCTCAATGACCGCCAGCGAGGCCTGTCCCGCCAGCCGCATAATCGGGTCCATATCCGCCATCTGTCCGAACAGATGAACCGGCATAATGGCCTTGGTGCGTCGCGTCACGGCCGGCTCTATCAGGGCCGGATCGATATTGAAGGTAGCCGGATCAATATCCACAAACACCGGCTTGGCGCCGACCCGCGCAATCCCCCCGGCCGTTGCAAAAAAAGTAAACGGCGTGGTAATCACCTCATCACCCGGCCCAATCTCCAGACTCATCAGACTGTTCAAAATCGCATCCGTACCGCTGGAGACCCCCACCGCATATCGGCAGCCGCACAGGTCGGCGATTTCCTTTTCGAGCTGCTCAACCTTCGGACCGCCGATGCACTGCTGCGAATCGAGCACTTCATTAATCTGGGCCAGCACTTTTTTGCGAATGGTCTGGTACTGCGCCTTCAAATCCAGCAATGGAACCTGCATAAAAAGACCTCAAAAGACGGTTTTATTTTTTGAAATCCCGGTAATGCTTTCGCCCAACCGACAATTCCGGCGGCAGCGGGGCATCTTCGTCCAAATCCAGACATCGCAGCAGCCCTGGGCGAACCTCCTGATAGCGATATCCGCTCTCCGGACATATCAGAATACCATCAGAATTGGGATTCCGCAAGAGATGCCCGTGTCGGCTTATCCACCCCTTCCGCCGTGCCGGCACACCAACAACAAAACCATAGTCCGGCACACTTTTGGTAACGACCGCCCCCGCCGCTGCAAAGGCATAGCGTCCGAGTGTACAGCCGCATATAATTGTAGCATTGGCGCCCACCGTTGCGCCGCGGCGTATCAGGGTCTTTTCGTAAAGTCCATGCCGAACAATCTGCGCCCGAGGATTGGACACATTGGTAAGGACACAACTGGGACCTAAAAACACTTCATCCTCAATTGTTATGCCGTCATAAACCGAAACATTATTCTGAATCTTGACCCGATTGCCGACAACTGCTGTAGAAGCCACAAAAACATTCTGCCCAAGGATGCAGTCGGCTCCGATGACAGCGCCCCGGCAGATATGCGAAAAATGCCAAATCTTTGTTCCCGCGCCGATGGTGCAGGGTAAGTCCACAACCGCTGACGGGTGAACAAAATAAGCAGCCGCTGAATCAGACATCTTCTTTTTCCTTCAATCGAATCAGCATCGGATGATAGTCTCCCTTGCAGCCGGTGGGCCGGCTGTGGCGAATAGCATAAACCATCTCCAGCGAGGGCATCACTTCCTGCCAGCCGAATCCTTCTCCGGCCAGGATTTTCCGATAACTTTCCGTATGCAGATCCGTAAATCCGCCGGAAAACTCCACCTCGTCTCCATCCACCACCACCGAACGATAAGTCGCCGGTTTGCCGGGCTGCCAGGCAAAAGGCAGGTCTTGCCGGTCTACAGACAAAAACCATCGTACCCGCGCCCGCTCCTGTTCAAGATAGCCGGCGGCACGCTGCGGTCCATACAGATGGACTGTACTGGTCTTGACCGCTCCGAAAATCCAGGAGAGCATATCAAAAAAGTGAATGCCGATATTGGCCGCAATCCCGCCTGATTTACTTTCATCTCCTTTCCAGGAGACCGCATACCATCGGCCGCGGGCGGTAATATAGGTTACATCCACATCATAGACCTTGTCGGGCGGGCCGGCTTCCACCTTCTCTTTCAGCCGCCGCAGCGCCGGATGAAGACGCAGCTGCATAATCGTATTGATCCGCCGGCCGGATTCTTTTTCAATCTCGCCCAGTGCCACGGCATTCCACGGATTGATAACCAGCGGCTTTTCGCAGATGGCATTGGCCCCCAGCCGCAGTGCAAAACGCACGTGTGCATCGTGCAGATAATTGGGTGAACAGATGGAAACATACTCCACCCCCTCCCCTTTGCGGCGGAGTTTTTCCAGATGACGGTCAAATCGCTCAAACTCCGTAAAAAAACGGGTATCCGGAAAATAAGAATCCAAAATCCCCGCCGAATCGCTTCGATCCAGGGCCGCCGCCAGCACATTGCCCGTATCCCGAATGGCCTGCAAATGGCGGGGGGCAATGTAGCCGCACACCCCAATCAGTGCAAAAGACTTTTCTGCTGTCATTGCCTTACTCTCCTGCAAACCTCAACCGCCCTCGGCGGGAACGGTACCATTCTATGGCAGCCCTCAGACCTGACTGAAGGTCGGTCTGGGCTTCAAAACCGAATTCTTCTTTGGCTCGGCGGGTATCCAAACATCGCCGGGGCTGGCCATCAGGCATAGAGGGATTCCAGCGGATTTGGCCGTCAAAGCCCGTCAGCGAAGCAATCAGTTCGGCCAGCGCACGAATTGTAATTTCTTTTCCGGTTCCAAGATTGACCGGCTCGGGCTTGTCATAAAACTCCGTCGCCAGCAGAATCCCCTCCGCTGCATCCGCCGCATACAGAAACTCTCGCGAGACATTGCCGGTGCCCCAGCATTCAATAAAATCACGCCCCTGCTCCACCGCATCGACGCACTTTTTAATCAGAGCCGGAATCACATGACTGGACTGGGGGTCAAAATTATCCCCAGGCCCATACAAGTTGACCGGCAGCAGATAAATGGAAGGAAAGCCATACTCCTGCCGATAGGCCTGAGACTGGACTAAAAGCATTTTTTTAGCCAGCCCGTAGGGGGCGTTGGTCTCCTCCGGATAGCCATTCCACAGGTCCTCCTCGCGGAAAGGCACCGGGGTAAACTTCGGATAAGCGCAAATGGTCCCGATAGCCGTAAATTTTTCGATAGAGCGAAGCCGCGCCTGCTCCATCAGCTGCACGCCCATCATCAGATTTTCATAGAAAAACCGACCCGGGTGCTTCCGATTAGCGCCGATACCGCCGACCACTGCCGCCAGATGAATCACAATATCCGGCCGCATCTGCTCATACATCTCAATCACATCGTCCATTCGTACCAGATTGTATTGGGCACTTCGGGGAACCAGAATCTGTCGGCAGCCCCGCTGCCGCAGCCCTTCGACGACATATCGCCCCAGAAAGCCCGCGCCGCCGGTTACTACCACCCGTTTGTTTTCAAAAAAGCCGCTCATCGCCGGTTTTTCTTATGCTCCCGCAGCACTTTTTCTTCTTCAGCCAGCCGCAAATCCGCCTCCGTCATCATCCTCGCCAGCTGCTGAAAACTCACCGTCGGCTCCCAGCCCAGTTTTTGTCTGGCCTTGCTTGCATCCCCCTGCAGCACGTCCACCTCCGTCGGACGGTAATAGCGAGGGTCAATCTCCACATACTGTCGCCAGTCCAAATCGAGATATCCGAACACCTCATCCAGAAAATCCCGCACGGAGTGGGATTGGCCTGTGGCAATCACATAATCATCCGGCTGGTCCTGCTGAAGCATCCGCCACATCGCCTCTACGTAATCCCCCGCAAAGCCCCAGTCCCGCCGGGCATCCAGGTTGCCCAGATACAGCTTTTCCTGCAGACCCATCTTGATGCGGCCGGCGGCCCGAGTGATTTTGCGTGTCACAAACGTCTCGCCCCGGCGGGGCGATTCGTGATTGAACAAAATACCGTTGCAGGCAAACAGACCGTAGGCCTCGCGATAATTGACCGTCTGCCAGAAGGCATAAACCTTCGCGCAGCCGTACGGACTGCGGGGATAAAACGGGGTTTTTTCATTCTGCGGAATCTCGACGACTTTGCCGAACATCTCGCTGCTGGAGGCCTGATAAAACCTCGGCGGTTTTTTTACCATCCTCAGCGCCTCGAGCAGGCGAAGCGTTCCCAAGGCATCTACGTCAGCTGTATAAATCGGCTGGTCAAAACTGACCCGTACATGGCTTTGCGCTCCAAGATTATAAACCTCGTCCGGCTGAATATCATTCAGGATCCAAGACAGATTCCCGCCGTCGGTCAGGTCGCCGTAAATCAGCTTCAGCGGCGGCTGATGATGCGGGTCCTGATACAAATGGTCGATGCGTTCCGTTCCAAAAACGGAACTTCGCCGCACAATTCCGTACACCTCGTAGCCCTTCTCGAGCAGCAGCTCTGTCAGATAGGAACCATCCTGCCCCGTAATACCAGTAATCAGCGCTTTTTTCTTTCTCATTCCCTTCTCTCCGAACGCATCCATTCGACAAAGCGAGCCAATCCTTCCCTCAGCGGGGTTTTCGGCCTGAAGCCCAGCTCCGCCGCCGCCCTGCGGATATCCGCGCAGGTACGCTGTACCTCGCCGGGTTGCGGGGGAAAAGATTGTCGAACCGCCTTTTTCCCCAGTGCCTCTTCCAGACAGCCAATCAGATCATCCAGCCGGACAGGACAGGATTCGCCGAGATTGTAAATCCGGTACCCTCGACACCTCTCCAGCGCAGCCAGGACTCCATCGATAATATCGTCAATATACGTAAAATCCCGTTCCGCTGAACCGTCTCCGTAAACAGGAATAGGCCGGCCGGCTTCGATAAGCCGGGCAAACTTGCAGATTGCCAGATCCGGACGCTGCCGAGGCCCATACACTGTAAAAAACCGAAGACAGCTCACATCCATCCCGTATAAATGATGATAAGTATAGCACAAAAGCTCGCCGGCTCTTTTTGTAGCCGCATACGGCGAAATCGGTGCATCCGCCGGCTCGTCTTCAGAAAAAGGAATACGGCTGCGGTTTCCATAGACACTCGAACTGGAGGCGAAAAGAAACTTTTGGATTCCGGCTTTCCGCGCCGCCTCCAGCACCACCGTTGTGCCTCGGACATTGACATCCGCGTATCCTGCAGGGTCTTCCACAGAAGGGCGAACACCCGCCTTGGCCGCCAGATGAATCACCGCCTCCGCTCCTGCTGCCGCCGACTCCATCAAGGCCGCATCCCGAATATCCCCCTCTGCCAACTGAAATCGCCCGGAACTCATCAGACCTGCAAGATTGCGACGCTTGACGGCCGGATCATAAAACGGATCAAAATTATCCACGCCAATCACAGAATAGCCCGCTTTCACCAGCCGCTCACACAGATGAGAGCCGATAAACCCGGCAGCCCCTGTTACCACTATTTTCATTTGCAGTCCCGCATCGGCTGTTCTCGCTATCGACCGATGCTGTAATACTCAATTCCATGTTTCTGGACAAAGGAAGGGCTGTACAGATTGCGTCCGTCAAAAATCACCGGCCTTTTCAAACGGCTTGCAATCTGTTCAAAATCAGGTGTGCGAAACTCCTGCCAGTCGGTAAAAATCACCAGCCCCTCGGCGTCATCGAGCACATCATAGGCATTTTCCGTCATTCGGATTCGTCCCTGCAGCTCCGGACAAACCGCCTCCGGGTCATACGCCGCCACCTGAAAGCCGGCTTCGAGAAACCGCTGGATGCAGAAAACCGCCGGCGATTCCCGCGTATCATCTGTGCGGGCCTTAAAAGCCAATCCCCACACCCCCAGACACGTTCCCTTCCTGCCGCCGTAATAAGCCAGCACCTTGTCGGCAAACCGCTGATGCTGGTTGAGGTTCACCTGCTGAACGGCCTCGGCAATCGTCATCGGCACCCCTTTCTGCCGGCCCATATAAATCAGCGCCCGCACATCCTTGGGAAAACAGCTGCCGCCGAAACCGACTCCGGGAAACAGAAAAGCCGGCCCGATTCGGCTGTCGCTGCCCACTCCCGCCCGGACTTGCTCAATATCCGCTCCATAGCGTTCACAGAGGGCACTGAGTTCATTCATAAAGGAAATCCGTGTCGCCAGCATCACATTGGATGCATACTTCGTCATCTCCGCACTGGCCGGGTCCATAAACAGAATCCGGCTGCTCTTTCGCATAAACGGCGCATAGAGCTGCTTCATCAGTTCCATCACCGCCGGATTTGTTGTTCCGATAATCACACGGTCCGGCTTGAGAAAATCCTCCACCGCCGAACCTTCTTTGAGAAATTCCGGATTGCTCACATAATCAAAAGGAACTTCTGTTTTTGATGCGATCAGGTCACTGACCACCTTGTAAGTCCCGACCGGAACAGTACTTTTAACCACCAGAATCCGGTACTCTTTCATCAATTGGGCAATCTCTTCGGCCACAGAAAGAACCGCCGAAATATCCGCCGAGCCGTCTGGAGCGCTGGGTGTACCAACCCCAAGAATAATAATCAGGGAATGCTCCACACCTTCCTTCAGTTCCGTTGTAAACACGAGCCGACCGGCCTTTTCATTCCGGCGGATTATCTCCTCCAGTCCCGGTTCATAAATAGGAATCAGCCCTTTTTGGAGATTTTCTATCTTTTTTTTGTCATTGTCTACGCAAATAACGTGGTTTCCGCCATCCGCCAGGCAAGCCGCTGCCACCAATCCTACGTAGCCAACGCCTACCACAGAAACCTTCATACACTAACCCCTTTTCAAAAAACAAGATAGGTTCAAAGAAGTTTCTGAAATCTCTCCCTCTTTCTACACTCCGTCCCCGTCGGCTGCATCCCAAAAGCCGATAATATTTCAATCTTTTTTAGTACAGATTTAAAACTTCTAAAAGGTCCGCACCCTCATTCGCCCCCCGCGAATAAACAACGGCTCCCTAAAAAGCGAAAAGATAATATAACTATCGGTATATCCGACACATCGGATTAAACTCATCCTTAAAATTCGACTTATTCCCTCTGCCAAAACATCAACAATTCTGCCCAAATTAGCATCTTTTATTCTTCATAGGAGCAGCTGGTCCGTTCATTTTCCCAGACAGTAATCTTTTTCAGCTTCACTTGCCCAAATTTCCCAACCAAGCACTGCCACGCATAAGAAGCGATGTTTTCGACCGTGGGGTTCACTTTAGAAAACCAAGCCACATCAAGATTAAGATTTTTATGGTCCACAATTGAAAGGAAGTGTTCTTCCACAACTTTCTGAAAACGGCCAATCCAGCCGGATCCTTCCATCGACTCCGGAAGAAGAACGGACACCTCCAGAATATAATTATGGCCGTGTCCGGACGGGTTGGCACACTTGCCGAACCTTTGAAAATTTTCCGCCTCGCTGAACTTGTCATTCCACAACCGATGCGAGGCGGCAAACTCGAATTGTTCTTTATAGGTTCGCATCCGGCCATTCTCCCACAACAAAGAAATATTTCGGAAGGGATTTAATGCAAGAATCAAACGGTTTACCGAGACTGTTTCAAAAATACGCTGCAGGGTTTTGGCGCTGTCCTCAAGCAGGCCAAATAAATCTTCCATCGCAATCGCCCTGGCCTGCTGAAAATCGGTTCGAATCTTCCGCTCAAAAAGAGGAACAATATCGCCTCTTACCACTCGGTCGATCTCCGAAACATTGACAACAAACCCTGTTTGTTCATCCAGCCGACCCCGCAGGGCGACCGTCAGCCCCAGATAGACCGCCAGCCCGTCCCCGCAGGGCTTGGAAGCATAGGAATTAAACCCCGCCTCCGAAACAACCGGACCCAATGGATTCACCGAAAACCGGACCTGACGACACAGTGTATGCATAAAGATTATGTATGGTTCGAATGCATCAGGGTCAAAACTTCCGATCGGCTGCGAGGGTCCCGTTTGAAGATTCCGCGAAGGGAACTGGTTACCATCACGGCGCCGGGCTTTTGAATTCCGCGAATGGTCATGCAGCTGTGGCTGGCCTCCAGTACCACGGCCACACCGATCGGCTCCAGATTCTTCATCAGAAAATCGGCGATTTGATCCGTCAGCCGCTCCTGCAGCTGAAGGCGCCGCGCAAAGGCATCCACAACCCGCGCCAGTTTACTAACACCCAGTACGCGCCCAGCCGGCAGATAAGCCACATGGGCCTTGCCGATAAACGGCATCAGATGATGCTCACAAATGCTGTAAAATGGAATATTCCGCAG
>Ga0209506_1001462_pt1 | contig 24793 bp, 22 predicted proteins | sample AD_JPNHG2_MetaG_FD_184409 | JGI IMG/M metagenome (GOLD analysis project Ga0209506, IMG submission 184409) | Active sludge microbial communities of municipal wastewater-treating anaerobic digesters from Japan - AD_JPNHG2_MetaG (SPAdes) (version 2) | ecosystem: Engineered > Bioreactor > Anaerobic...
GAACTGCTCCCACGAAACTGGAAACCCTCTCGTCCGTAATCACCATCCCTTGACGCAGTGGACAGAGCCCCAGAAACACAATCCGACACCCCACCCATCGATCCATGTACTCCGCCGGACGGTTACTTCATTTCGTGGCACTGCGGACAGGGTTTGGCCATCTCCATCGCTTGACCGCACTGGTCGCAGAATCGGGCGCCGGCGTCATGGAGCGCGTTGCACTTGTGGCAGCGAATCTTTGTTGCCGTGCCGCCGGGACCGAGTCCACCTTCCTTGAGCCCCTGCCCGATGGCGCCTGCCACCGTCTTGATCCCCTCCTGTGTCCCCTGGGCCATGTAGTTGAATGTGTCCCTGGCGGGCGGCGCCGCCTCGTGGGCCCTATACCGCATGAGCCTGCCCAGATAGCCGAGCTTCGTCAGCATGAGACCGACGCCCAACAGCGGCAGCCCGAGAAACGCGCACCAGAAATAGCGGGGCGGTCCATCTCCACCGAAGGCGCGAAAGAAGTCCACGATGCCCACCGTCGCCAGTCCCAGTCCGAGCAGCGCCAGCAGCGGCCCGACGGCGCGCAGCACGTTTCGCGTGCTCGAATGGCCGGGATCGATTGGCTTCTCATCCATGTGTCTGCCACTCCTCTTTCGGGTTTGCAGCTCAGCTCGTCGTGGTGACCGCCGGCTGGAGGACCGATGTGGCCGTCTTGATCACGCCGGCGATGTTGGCTAGGTCCGACGGGATGATCATCGTGTTGTTCGTCTTGGCCAGCTTGCCGAACTCGTCAAGGTACTGCTCGGCGATCCGCAGGTTGACCGCTTCGGCGCCGCCTTTCTCGTTGATGGCGGCCGCGATCTTCTTGATGCCCTCGGCGGTCGCCTCGGCGACGCGCTGAATTTCGACGGCGCGGCCCTCCGCCTCGTTGATGCGCTTCTGCTTCTCGCCCTCGGACCGGGCGATCATCTCCTGCCGGTCGCCCTCGGCGCGGTTGATCTTGGCCTGACGCTCGCCCTCGGATTCCGCGATGATCGCCCGTTTTTCGCGCTCGGCGCGCATCTGCTTTTCCATCGCGTCCTTGATGCTCTGGGGCGGCAGGATGTTCTTCACCTCGTACCGTGTGACCTTGATCCCCCACGGCTCAGAGGCCTTGTCCACCGCGTCCACGATCACGCTGTTGATGTTCTCCCGCTCCTCGAATGTCTTGTCGAGGTCGAGCTTACCCATCACGCTTCGCATGGTCGTCTGCGCCAACTGGATGGACGCGAACCGATAATTGTCGATCCCATACGACGCCTTCTGTGGGTCGACGACCTGCATGTAGAGGATGCCGTCGACCTCGACCGCGATGTTGTCCTTGGTGATGCAGGACTGCGACGGCACGTCGATCGCCTGCTCCTTGAGCGTGTGGCGGTAGGCCACCTTGTCCACGAAGGGCATCAGGACGTGAAAGCCCGCCTCGAGCGTCGCGGCGTACTTCCCGAGGCGTTCGATGATGAAAGCCTGCTTCTGCGGCACGATGCGGATCGTCTTGACGAAGACGATGACCGCAAAGACCAGCAGGCCGATCAGGATGACGGTCCAGGGACTGAAGGTGGATTGCGCCAGCATGGTTGGGTTCCTCTCAAAAGGGGGTTTCGTGTTCGGTCCGAACGACCTCTGACGGAAGGCCGCTTACAGCGGCTTGACCTTCAGCGTCAGATTGTCGTTCTGCGTGATCTCGACGACCGCACCGGCGGCGATCGCCTCGTCCGCCTCGGCGGTCCACTGCGTCCCGTGGAATTCCACCTTGCCGGTCAGCTTGGGCCCGATGGCGGCCGTCACGACGGCGCGCTGCCCGACGAACTCGTTCAGGTTGACGGCGGCATCCTGCTTGTGGGTGGCGAACCCGCCGAACATGCCCTTGACCCAGCGCCGCGCCCCCACGAGCAACACGACCGAAGAGGCAATGAACAGGGTCAGTTGGGCGTTCAGCGAGATCGGCGTCGCCAGGCAGACCCCCGCGACGATCCAGGCGCCGACCGCGAAGAAGGCGACGATCAGACCGGGCAGGATGAATTCCGCCACCAGCAGCACCAGACCCACCGTGAACCAGATCAGCTCGGGTCTCAGAAAGTCTTTCAGCCAGTCCATATCACGTCCTTTCCGGAACGCACAGGTGTCCACGTCATAGACCCGTGTCTACTCCGCGATCACCGCCGTACCATAGGCCAGGATCTCGGCGGCGTGCGTCATCACCTCGGACGTCGAGAACCGAACGCCCACGATCGCGTTGGCCCCCAGCTTCTGCGCCTCCTCGATCATCCGGTCGATCGCCTGCTCGCGCGATTCGCCCAGCAGCTTGGTGTACTCGGCGATCTCCCCGCCGACGAGATTGCGCAGGCCCGCCAGGATATCCTTGCCGAGGTGGCGGGCCCGAATTGTGTTGCCGCGCACCAGACCGAGGTGTCTGGTGATGGTCTTTCCCGCGATCGTATCCGTCGTCGATAGAAGCATGGGGTTATCTCCTTACCTCTTTGTAGCGATCCCTGCTCCAGAAATAGATTCGTTCCCGGACCACGGAGACGAACAGGATGGCCAGCCCGGCCAGCAGGGCCAGCAGGCCTGCCTTCAGCAGGGTGCTGACGGTGGGGTCCTGGATGACGTTCTCGATGGCCGTGAATCCGCCATAGATCAGCAGCAGGATACCGGCCACGGAGAACACCGTCCATCCGATCCCGCGCTCGATGCGGTTGTACAGCCCGCTCCAGTACTGCTGCCAGAGGCGGTCTTCCGGCTCCACCAACGTCACGTTGTCAGTGATCTGTTTGAGCTTTCGGAACTCCTCGATCTCTTTGCGGCAATCGGAACAGCAGGCCAGATGCGCCTCGAACGCCCGTCTCTGCGCCTCGTCGAGTTCGTTGTCAAGATAGCCCATCATGAGGTCTTTGTAATCCTGGCAGGTCATGCGGTCTGACCTCCTTTCCCGGGCTCGGCCCGCGGATCGTCGGGACCCGCATCCAGATCGGGTGAGCCCTCCAATATCTCTTTCAAGCGTTTGCGTGCGTAGTACAGACGACTGGTCACCGTCCCCCGGTTGCAGAAGAGCACTCGGGCCATCTCGTCGTAGGAGAGGTTGCGGAAATGTCGCAGGACGATGACTTCGCGGTGCTTTTCATCCAGCCGGCTGATGGCCCGCCAGACGCGGTCCTTGGATTCGTTTCTCTCGGCCACCATTTCGGGATCGAAGACATCGGCCGGACCGCTCGGCATCGGCTCGCCGTCCATCTCGTCGAGACTCTCCGTCCGCCGCAGTCTTCGCCTGCGAAGGTGACTGAAACACAGGTTCCTCAGAATCTGGTAGAACCATGGGAAGAACTTCTCCTGACTGTTGAGCTGGTCGAAGTGCTTGTAGGCCCGATAAAACGCCTCCTGCGAGAGTTCCAGCGCGTCTTCGCGATTGCCCACCAGACCCAGCGCGATGAAATAGGCGTCTTTCATGTGCGTCTTGACGACGACCTCGAACGCCTCGCGCGGGCTCCGGCAGGAGCCCCATGCCACCGCGGTGTTCTGTTCGCAAAGGCTTTCCACTGTACGGCCACTCCCGGCCCCCCTGACGTTCCCGTCCGACCCTGATCCGGGTCGCTGCCTATATTGACCGCACAAGGGGTCTTTTTCTTCAAAAAAAGTGGGAAAATGCGCGCTGGCGGCCCACTTCCGTTCCGGGCCCGGCCGGACAAACCCTTCCCAGGGCGTTCGCCCCCGGATACGATGACGCCGAACGCGACTGTCCCGGAGGGGCCGCAGTCGTGCTCTGGTAACGTGAATCGACAGGTGGACGATGCTCTCGATGGTGCAAGGCAACACCTTTTACGAAACCGCGATCATTCTGAGTCTGGCGGCGGTGCTTGGCATCCTCGGCCAGCGTCTGCGTCAGCCTCTGGTCATCATGTTCCTGGCGACAGGGATTCTGGCGGGTCCGGCGTGCCTGGGTGTGATTCGCAACTACGAGCAGATCGAGCTGCTGGCGCACATCGGCATCGCCTTGCTGCTGTTCATCGTCGGATTGCGGCTGGACCTGAACCTGATCCGCACCACCGGCGCGGTCGCCCTGGCCACCGGCCTGGGCCAGATCGTCTTCACCTCCATCATCGGATTCGGTATCGCCCTGGCCCTGGGCCTGCCCGTGGTCGGCGCCGTCTACGTGGCGGTGGCGCTGACGTTCTCCAGCACGATCATCATTGTCAAGCTCCTGTCGGACAAGAAGGAGATCGACGCGTTACACGGGCGCATCGCCGTGGGCTTCCTGATCGTGCAGGACATCGCGGCGATCCTGGCCCTGGTGGCGCTGACGACGTTCGGTTCGGGACTGGCCCGCGGCCGGTCACCCGTGACGATGTCGTTGCTCATGGCCCTCAAGGGGGCGGGGCTGCTGGTCGGCATCGGCCTGCTGATGCGATACGTCTTGCCTCGTCTGCTGGCAAAGCTCGCCCAGTCGCAGGAGATGCTCGTGCTCTTCGCGATCGCCTGGGCGGTTCTGGTCGGAGCGGTCAGCGAAAGCCTGGGATTCAGCAAGGAGATCGGCGCGTTTCTGGCGGGCATCTCGCTGGCGACGACCGAGTTCCGCGATGCGATCAGCGCCAAGCTGGTCAGTCTGCGGGACTTCCTGCTGCTGTTCTTCTTCATCGACCTCGGCGCCCGCCTGGACTGGTCGACGGTGGGGGCTCAGCTCGGGGCCTCCCTGTGCTTGTCGCTGTTTGTGCTCATCGGCAATCCCCTGATCGTTTTGATCATCATGGGCGCGATGGGCTATCGGCGTCGCACCAGCTTCCTGGCCGGCCTGACGGTGGCCCAGATCAGTGAGTTCTCCCTGATCGTCGGGGCGCTGGGCGTTTCGCTGGGGCATATCCCGCTGGAGACGATGGGCCTGATCACGCTGGTGGGCGTGGTCACCATCTTCGCTTCCACGTACATGATTCTGTACTCACAGCCGTTGTACCAGTTCCTTTCGCCGGCGCTGAGAATCTTCGAGCGCAAGAATCCGTATCGCGAAACCACCGGCGACACCGCCGGCCCGGCCGGCCCGATGGACGCGGCCGTCGATGTGATCCTCGTCGGACTGGGTAACTACGGCAGCGGTCTGGCCGAGCGACTCCTGGAGCGACGCATGCACATCATCGGCGTCGACTTCGATCCGCAGGCCTTGGAGCGGTGGCGGGCGCGAGGGGTCTGCGTGCTCTACGGGGATATGGCGGACCCGGAGGTGTTCGAGCAACTGCCGATGCGCAACGCGCGCTGGGTCGTCAGCACCGTTCGCTCGCGGGACGTGAGCTTCGCCCTGCTGGCGGTGCTCCGGCAGCGCGGCTATCAGGGCAAGGTGGCCCTGACCGCCGCCGACCAGGCGGAGGCGACCCTGTATGAGCGTGCGGGTGCCCACGTGATCCTGCGGCCGTTCAGCGACGCCGCCGAGCAGGCGGCCGACGCCCTGACGGACGCCATGCATCTTCTGCCGCAGAATGTGGACTGGCCGGTGGCGTTTCAGGAGGTGCGCCTGCGATCGGGCTCGGCCTTCGCCGGGCAGAGCCTGCGGGACATCCCACTGCGCTCGCTGACCGGCGTCTCGGTCCTGGCGGTCAGTCGGGCCGGACATGCGCACTACGAGCCGGCACCCGATTTCCGCGTCTATCCGGGCGACCGCATCGTTCTGATGGGTTCACCGGGTGTGCTCAAGCAGGCGGAAGGGCTCATCAATCAGATGGAAACCGTTGAATCGGTCAACCGGCTCGAACGCTTCGAGGTCGCCGAGATTCCTCTGGACGGCAGACCCGATTGGGCGGGCAAGACGCTCGCGGAGCTGCAATTCCGACAGCGCTACGGAGTCACGGTGGTCGGCGTCCGCCGGGGCGAAGATCGCCTCACCTCGCCGGGTCCCAACGAGCGACTGCGCCAGCAGGACCGGCTCATCGTCATCGGCGCCGCCGACAGGATTGCTCCGCTCAAACACGGCGAGGTGCCGCAACCGGCCTGACCCGGCTCCTGCCGGAGCCGCTTTCCACATCACCTGGCCGGTGTCGGGATTGTACCGGAGCACCAGGCCCGCAAGCACGACAATAAAAGAGGGTGGGTTCTCCACCCACGCGCAGCGAACTCTTCGAAAAGAAGCTCGCGTGGGACAGGAACCCACCCTGCACATCGGCCACCGATTCTACCGGTTGTCGCTGTCGCGAGGACAAGTCATGTGGTGCGGCCTGTGCGGTCCGCCATGACCCTTCTCGAGGTCAGACCATGTCCTTGAGGCTCTTCAGCGGGCGAATCTTCACGACGTTCCGCGCCGGCTTGGCCTTGAACATGGTCTCCTCGCCCGTGAAGGGGTTGATGCCCTTGCGCGCCTTGGTGGCAGGCTTCCGCACGACCATGAGCTTCATCAGACCGGGGACGGTGTACACGCCAGGGCCGCGACGACCGAGACTCTTCTTGATCTGATCGGTCATGGCCGCGAACACGGCGCTGACCTGCTTCTTCGTCAGCCCGGTTGCGCTGGCAATCCCGGACACGATTTCCGTCTTGCTCATGGGTTTTTCCGATGCTGTTGTTGCCATAACACAGGGTCTCCTTACACGGACAAAGACAGAGTGAACACTCCATACGCCGATCCACGGCCTCTACCGTGGAAGCTTGGGCAGAGATATGCCGTTTTGACGCGGTTGTCAAGCAAGAAAGCGCGGCAAATGCCGAAATATATAGTGATTTTGGCCCATTTCGTCGATTCCCATGACATTCGGCCGAGCCCGGCGACTGTTGCCTGCACGTCCGACGCGTGGCCGAGGGGTGCCTCGCCCTTGCTGGAGCCGGTGACCGCCGCGTATGCCGCGCGGCGGCATCCTACAGGGCAGTGGAGAACGTGACGATGCTCTGCGCGGTCATGTCGAAGCGGGCCGCGTTGTCCTGGACGGGCGCGTCGGGCAGCTCTTTGAATTCTTCGGCGGCGCTGGTGCGGCGGACCTTCAACGAGCCGAATCGCCCGAGACCACGAAAAACCAGGTTCAGCGTGTGCGCCTGGTCGGTGGGGTTGAGCGCGACGACGGTCAGCTCGCGGTTCTTCTCATGCAGGAACGCGCCGACCTGCACGGCGCCGAAGCCGGGCGTCGCGTCGATGCGGACGGCGCCGGGCCGGATGAACCGCGTGTAGTGCATCGTGGTGTACGTCTTCGGCGTGTACGTGCTCATCACCATCAGCGCGTGAATGCTCTTGCGCCCTTCGGTGATCTGCCACGGGACGAACGCCGAGCAGTGGCCCGCCACCAGCGCGTTGTGCAGTGCGTTGCCGATCCCCTTTTGTATGGGCGCGGGCCAGTCGTGATCGCCGGTGCCGCCCTCAGTGATCCAGAACGGTTTGCCCGTCTGCGCGATCAGGTCCCAGAACCGCCGCGACGACGTCGCCGACATCTCGCCCTTGACGCCGTCCTCGTAGCCGTGCGTCGCGAACACGTCCAGCGCCGCCAGCGCCTGCGGATCGTTCCGGATCGCCTTCACGTACGAGCCGGTCCCGCCTTCGTACAGGTGGCTCGTCATCGTCTCGGGCCCGAAGATCTTCACGTGGCCGTAGCCTTCGGCGTTCAGCATCTCGCGCAGCATCGCGACGATCGTGACGAAGTCCTGGGCGTCCCACACGCAGCTCTCGAACGACTGCGTGAACTGCACCTCGTTGCCCGGACTGACGGCGTGGAAGGGCACCCCATGCGCCTCGTGCAGCTTGACGTACTCGACCATCCACTTGCAGAAGTGGCGGAAGTATTTCGGCTCGACGCGATTGTCGATGTCACCGTATCCGCCGGCGCGGATCGCGCCGGACTTCGTGTCGGTGATGGACCGGTTGACCTTCATCCACGCGGGCGGGCTCCAGACCGTGCCGATGATCTTGACGTCCGGATTGAGCTTGCGGATGGCCTGTCCGAAGTCGATGAAGATCTGCGGCCGGCCCCCGTCGGCGCCCATGTCGAAATCCTCGCCGCGGATCTGCATCCAGTCCTCGGTCGGCTTCTCGAACGTCGGACCCCACATGTTGACGCGCAGCATGTTGCACCCGACGCCCTCGACGTAGATCCGCTGGAATTCCTCCGTGCGGTAGAGATCGCGAAAGCGACCGACCCACGCAATCAAACACGTCCCGAACCCCTCGATCGTCTGATACCGCACCGACCCGTCGACCGTGACGTCGATCTCCGTCGGCGCAGCGCTGCTGGCGATCGCGAGAAGAACCGCCATTCCCAGTATCGATCTCACACGCATGGCCATCTCCTTCCAAACACGCTATCCCGTCGGCGGCGAACCATCGCTTGTCTGCGCGAACTTGCGACGCCCGCATGCTACCCATACGCCAGAGGCTGGGCAAGGGTATGGCAAACCTCCTGGATCGGGCCATTTTGCGTGTTGACAGAGCGGCCGGCAGGCTTAAGATTGGGTCGATAGCGATGCGTTGCGGCGCGAGTCCGGACGACCCAGTCCGGATCTCTGTGTTGGTATCCGACAAGCGGAGTCGGTTGGATATGCGGACGGATTGCCACAGGCAAGAGACAGGCCAGCTCCATCGCAGAGGGTTCACCCTTGCGGAGCTGCTCGTCGTCGTCTCGATCATCTGCGTTCTGATGTCGCTGTCGCTGCCCGCCCTGACCCAGGCGCGCCGCCAGGCCGAGCAGGTGCACTGTCTGGCGAACCAGCACCAACAGATGCTGGCGTGGCTGCTGTATGCCCCGGACCACGACGACCGGCTCTGCCCGCCGGAGTCCTGGACAGCCGACCTCAAACGCTATCTCCAATCGGAGGACGTTCTGCTCTGCAAGACCGACGACGACGGCAAGCAAACCAATTCGTACGGCCTGTCGAATACGATGGGGGGAGTCGAGCGTGACGGGGTCAGACCCTTCCAGCGTTTGCACCAGATCTCCCATCCCGGCTCGAAAATGGTCTTCATCGACAAGGAAGGCCGAGGCTCAGATTGTTTCTGGCCGCTGGTGCTCGACGACGATCGATGGTTGTGGCGCCCGTGGTCCCTGTTGCTCGGATTGCAGGGCCTGACCAACCGGCACCGCAACGGGTGCAACCTGTCGTTCGCCGACGGGCACGGCGATGGGATTCACTGGAAGGATGACCGCACGCGCAAGCTGATCCAGGGTCGGATCGCCGACTCGGAAGCCGGTTCGCTGAACCCCGACCTCGAGTACATGATCGACGTGCTGACGGTCCATCGCGCGCCCGATCCCAACGCGCTCGGTTCTCCTGTCCGCACGGCCGAGAACGGAGACTAAGATCGCATGGCGTGGAAGGTTCCCGATCTGCTGCAATATGAGCTTCGCCATCGCCTGGAGCGGTGGCGCGGGGCGCGGGAGGGTTGGGGCCTGCGCCAGTGGATCGACCGTCATGCCGGTGCGGTAGTTGTCGCGGCGTGCCTGAGCGTGGCGCTGCTGGGCTTCGTGCTGATTCGGGTCCTGTGGCCGGCGCGCCAAGGGCCGGTTCTACAGAGTCGCCGGGCCTGGTTCTACGACGCCAACACCGGCCGGCTGTTCACGGACAGTTTCAAGAAGACCGGCCCGATCCCCGCGCCGTCCGGCCCTCTGCCCGACGGGGGACACGCCGGCCTTCGCGCGCACGTGTACAGCTACGTGCTCGAACCGAGCGAATCGGAACTCTTCGTCGGCTTTCTCGAACGTCCCGACCCTTCCGCCGGGGCAAAGGCAACCGCGCAGGATATGACGGATCTTCAGGCCTGGGCCCGGGGCCGACTCATCAAGCGGGTCAAAGATGCCCAGTGGGTCGCCGCCACCAGCGCCGAGGGTCAAAAGATCCTGCGCGAACTGCTGAAACCCGACGCCCATGGGCGAACACCCCTCTATCAGTTGCCCCGGTGACATGAAGGGACCTGCACGCGCATGAAGAAGGCATTCACACTCGTGGAGCTTCAAAGGCGCACCGGCCCGAGTCCCGACGTCCGCGTGCCCCGGTTTCGAGTTTGTTGTTTTCTTCTTTCGTGCTTGTTTCGGGTTTCGACATTCGGATTTGGTGATACACGCCAAGCCGGATCCTGCGCATCGTGAATTTCCGGTCGTTTGTCGATCTCGTCGGGGAAGTTCAGGTAAGCGAACTCGCCCTGGAGCTCGAAGGCCTTGCGGTCGCGGGCCTTGGCGGCTTCGACATCGTCGTCGAAGATGCCCAGATGGTACGTCTTGCCGTTATGCTTGATCGCCGCCTGCCACTTGTCCCGGCATGGGTAGACGCCCTTGAACCGGGAGCGTCCGCCGCGAGGGCGCTTGTTGAACTCGTTCTGTTGCTGGGTGCACACGCGCAGGTTGGCCTGGCGGTTGTCCAGACGGTTGCCGTTGATGTGGTCGACCACCATCCCCTTGGGGGCGTTCATGATCTCGCGGTGCATCAGGACGGTCCCGCCGGGCACGGAGCGACGCGCATAGAAGCCGCCGTCTGCACAGAGACAGGCGGTCCAGCGATAGCGGTTGATCCGTTCGTAGTCTGCCGCATCGACGATCGCGAATTTGCCGCGCGTCAGCGGGATGTAGCGAATCTCGTCGTTCGGTGGCTCCGGCGGCGGCAGGCGCGACGATACCTGCCGGCGCGGCCGCCAGTTCCGGCAGGTGCCCGGCCCGCGTACGTCGCGGCGCTCGCCCGGGCTGTCCGGGTGGTTGAAACAGCTCATCGGCGGCGGCCAGCGGGTCATCATCCACACCACCCACTGCTCCTTCGATGGCGGAATGGCGAACAGGCAATTCGAGCAGGTCCGCTCCGATGGATCGCACGCGCCTGCCCTGGCTTTCGAACGCCGTCTCGCCCGTTTGCGTTTCGCGGCCATTCTTCGTCCTCCGTCTGTCGGGTTTCTTTCCGGGCCGCAAAACGATGTGGCCCTCTACCCTTGGACGGTGTTGCACGTTTGGAACGAAAAAAACGGCGTTTTTCACACAGGTGATTCGTGTAAGTCCATACAGGAAAAGGAGTAAAAAAATTTTGCATGTCACGCGCGTTTTGTCGTTTGCCCGTTGCGTGTTTGGGACGAAAATCGGCGTCTTTTTCGGCTCAAACCCGACGTACCAAGTCCGCATTGTTCGACGCATTCGGCGCGCAGACCCGCCATAACCCGAACCAGGGTGGCTGCCACACAGCGGGTGCACTTGATGTTTGTAGGTAGACCTTTACGGGGGATTGCAGTCGACTTTGTCATTCCGACCGGAGCGCAGCGGAGTGGAGGAATCTGGCTGCGAACGGGCTATTACCTTATCCTCGGCCAGATTTCTCCGTGCGGGCTTCGCCCCATTCGACTTCGCTCAGGGCAAGCCCTTAGTCGAAATGACATCCGCCACGCTCTTCGAGATGACAGCCCCCTTTCCTGGCCTCCGCAGGAACCTACCTACAAACAGGCAGTGCACCGCCACACGGCTGACGGCGATTCGGATAGCAAACGAGGCCGGGATTTGATATCCTGCGGCGTTCGCGGATCGCAGGGAATCCGCGAACGGATGCATGGACCCGATGGAGACAACGATGGAGCGTAACAGTCTGGGACGGAAACTGCGGCAGCGGTCGGGCCTGCTCGTGCTGGCGGAACTGGTCGGCGGGCCGGGATTCAGTTTCGCGCCCATCGAGCGGTTCGGCCGGGCGTACCAGGAGGCGGCCAAGGCCGGCAGGGCGGTCCTGCCGGAGGGTTTTGATTTTGCCGCGATCACGCTGCCCCAGAATCCCGGCGGTGTCGCCAACCTCGAGCCGGCCGCCATCGTCAACGTCCTCGAAGCGAACCATCTGCTCGACGGCCTCGACATCGTGCCGCACATCAGTTGCAAGGACGCCAACGCCGACGCCATCGTCAGTTCGCTGGTCGGCTTCCGCAAAGCCGGCGTCACCAGCGTGCTGGCGCTGACGGGCGACAAGCCGGTCGCCGCGAAGGGCGTCTTCGAGCTCGAATCGCTCGGCCTGCTGCGTCTGATCCGCAAGATGAACCACGACGCCTACCTTGGCGCCAAGCCCGACGCCCTGGCGAGCGTGCATCAGTTCGTCCCCGGCGCGGCGGTCTCGCCTTTCAAGTACACCGAAGCGACGCAGATGCAGCAGTACTACAAGATGGAGAAGAAGGTCCGCTGCGGCGCCGCGTTTCTGGTCACCCAGGTCGGCTGGGACTGGCGAAAGAGCCTCGAATTGTTCACCTATCTCAAGGACCGGCAGATCGACGTCCCGGTGATCGGCAACGTTTATCTGCTCAGCACGCTGACGCCCGCGCCGCGTCTGATGCACGACATCAAGCTGACCGGCTGCTTCGTCAGCGACGAGCTGCTCGCCAAGGTCTACAGCGAGAAGCTCGATGACCACATCGAACGGGCCGCCCAGCAGGTGGCCATGTACAAGGCGATGGGCGCCGCCGGCGTGGACATCGGTGGCGTGCAGGATTTCGCGACGTTTACCCGCATCGTCGAGCGCGCCGCCGAGATCGGTTCCGACTGGGAGCGGTTCAAGGACAACCTCTGCTGGCCCCCGCGCTCGAGTGCGGATTGCGGATCGCAGATTGTGGATTCGCGCCCGGCAGGGAATTGCAAGTCCGAAATCCGAAATCCGAAATCGCAGGACGCGTTCTATCTCTACGACGACCACGGCAGGGCCCGCACGCTGTCGCAGCTTCGACCGACGGCGGGCAAGCGGTTCTTCGATTTCTCGCACCGCGCGCTGCTCGACCCCGAGGGGGTGGGCTTTCACGCCTTCCGCAGGACGATGGGCTTCCTCGGCGCCGACAAGGGCGAGGGCCTCGTCTACAAACTGTTCAACGCCGGCGAGAAGGCGTTCAAGTACACGCTGTTTGACTGCGAGGAGTGCGGCGATTGCTTTCTCCCGGAGAATTTCGGCGTCTGCACCATGGGTGGTTGCGAGAAGGGCATCGACAATGCCCCGTGCGGCGACGCCACCGTGGACGGCTACTGCGGCAACAACCTCCGGCAGGTGTGCGTCGGCAATCGCATCTACGAAGCGGCCGCCTCCGAGAAGGGCGGACGCCAGCGGCTGCGGACGACGATCAACCCGCGCCGCAATCCAGCGCTCCAGCACTCCTCCTCGATCCTCAACTATCTGTTCGGCAAGGACCACACGATGAAGAACGCATTGATCTCGATCGGCGAAGCCGTTCACGCCTCGATCCCCAAGACCGGCCAAGTCATGCGCCGGTTGCAGGACCTCGGGCCCGACGCCTACACGAAGCCTGGCCCGGAGCTCGACTACGTCAAGGCGCTGATCGAGTCGCAGGCGGCCGACCACGCCGACTACATTGCAGTCAATCTCGACGCCTTCGGCGAGGACGATCCGACGCTGGCGGTGAAGATGATGATCGAGTACACCCGACTCGTGCGGCGCTGGGGCGACGGCGTGCCGATCTGCATCGACAGCAGCAACGACGACGTGCTCGAAGCGGGCCTGAGGGAATGGTATGCGGCGGGCGCGAATCCTTGTTCGCCCGTCAAACCGCCGCTGATCAACTCGGTGAAGGTCTACACGATGGACCGCATCCTGCCTCTCAAGAGGCAGTACGATTTCTCCGTGATCGCGCTGCTGGTCAGCGAGGACAGGCCCACCGGTCCCGGCGGGTCACACTCGGTCGATGAGCTCTGCGCCCTGGCGCATCGGATCTTCGACGAGGCGGTAGGTCGGTACGGATTCCGGCCCGAGCAGATCTTCTTCGACTCGACCGTCTTTCCGCTGGCGATCGACATGCCGATGGAGCCGGGCGTGCCGGGCTACACCTACCGGACGTTCGAAACCATCAAGAGAATCAAGAGCGACCCGAAGTTCAAGGGCGCGCATTTCTCGCTGGGCGTGAGCAACTCGGTGCGCGACCTGCCCGGCCGCAAGATCGGCGTCTGCCGGGCCTACGTCGCCAAGGCGATGGAGTACGGCCTTGACGCCGGTATCGTCAACACCGCCCACAAGTATGGTACCGTCGAGCCCGACCCGGCCCTGCTCGAACTGGTCGACGCCTTCGCCCACCTCGACGGCTCCCTCGACAAGACCGGCAAGGCCATGGAGCTGATGGGCAAGTTCTGCCAGGAAAACCGAAAACCGTCCTGAGGCGTGCCGCGTCACTGAGCCCCCGTTCCGGCGAGGCTCGTTCTTTACGGGTTCCACGCCGGATGCAGCCAAAGGCGTGGTCCGTCGAGCCATTTACCCACAGGGCTTAGCCCTTTGTCCGTCCCCATGCCGCGCGAATCGGACGTATAGTGTAGAGAGATACACGACCAGGACCGTACCTGGGGGGCGCTTGCGGTGGACCGAGGTTTTATCCTGCGGATGATCCGAGGCGTCCTTTTTTCATGCGCTCCGGCCCCTGCTCACCCGGCAAGGCCGGCGTCCTTTTGGCTTGGCAGACGGCGGTCCCAGGCGTTGCGGATCTTCGTGGCCAGGGGGCCGGACGCGAGGTGGGCCGCGTAGCAGTCGATGAGGGTTTCCCAGTCTCCTTCCCGGCGCTTCCAGTGCCGATACAACTGGTCGAGGTCGTGGATCACCAGTCGGGACAGGGGAAAGTACGTCCGCATCTTCTCCAGGTCGATCACCGCCGCATCGAACCTGCGTGTCCCTTTGCCGTTCGAGCCGCCGGCGTTTTCCGCCCGTACGAAAATGTGCTTGGCGTGCAGGCAACTGTGCCGAAGGTAATGGCTGTGCATCCGGCGGAGCGTATGGGCGACGCAGGCGAGCAGCGCTCGGCGGGCATCGAGGTCGTCCTGTTCGATTGCGGCCAGGCTGTCCTCCAGCGGCTGATACCCTTCCAGCGACCGCGTCACGAGAATCGCCTGCCACTGCCGGCCGGTATTCCGATGCCCATAAAAGACCACGTCCGGGCAGGGGACTCCGCATTTTTTCATCCGGCAGATGTTTCGATACTCTCTGTAGACGGTGGGAAGGCCCCGGACGGGATGAAGCAGAGTCCGGAAGTTGTGGTTCTCCTGGCGTTTGATGAACACCGCCAGCGTGCCTCCCTCCGGCTGTTTCAGGATGTGGCGCGAGACACCGCTCCAGCCGTTCCGGCGGCGATTGGGTTCCTCGAACCAGTTCACGTCGGCGTTCCAAAGCGATTCAAAATCGTCGAGGCCGTTGTACGTCAGAAGTCTGCGATCCGATTCGGAAACGATGCACTGGATGCTCAAGACTCACTCCTTGCGCAGGACGTAAACGCGCCACATGGAATAGAACTTCAGGAAATCGAGGTGGCCGACGATGCGGAACCCCGCCTGGTGGAACTCCGCTTCGATGCGCTCGCGTTCCACCACGCCGCGGTTCTGGAGTTCGGCCTTCGATCGGGTCGCCTCCAGCTTCTTTCGCCGGTAGGCCCTGTAGTTACCGTCCACCCACAGGGAGATGCAGACCGTCTCGCGGGTCACCCGGTGGAATTCCCGCAGCATCGCCAGGCGGTGGGCCGGTTCGAGGATGTGATGGAGCAGCCGCATGCAGAAGATGCTGTCCACCGAGCCGTCGTCGAGCCCGGTCTCGAAGGCGGAGCACTGGAAGCACTCCACGCGATCGACCAGCTCTTTGGGCTGCATCCGTCGGGCCACCTGAATCATGTCCGCGCTGCCGTCGGCGGCCAGAATCCGACGCCCGGGTTTTTCCGCCAGCAGAGGCCAGAACCGTCCGGCGCCGCAGGGAAGGTCGAGCACGACGTCAGGATCGCCCGCCAGCGCCAGCGCCCGACGGGCCAGCGCCAACTCCCGCCACGTCGTCAGTCGCCGGGCCAGACCCGCTCGGTGCTTGCGGTAGTAATGCTCCGCGTGGTCGCGATCGTATTTGTCCGAGAACTCCAGGTGGATGGCCTGGTCACAGCGAGAATTCTTCATGGAAGATGCGTCCTGTTGCCTTTCGCAGGTTGCCTTCCGGCGCCGTTTTCGGAACGCCGAGTCCGAAGGCCCCGCTTTGTGGCCGCATCTTGATGGTTGTCGTTCGCGGCGTCAATGCTTTCTTTACGTGACGCCCTTCATTTCCTGCCCCTTGCGCAGGGCGTAGACTCGCCACATGGAGTAGAAGCGCAGGAAATCGAAGTGGCCGAGGATTTGGAATCCCGCCTGGCGGAACTCGGTCTCGATGGTCCGCCGGTTGGTGACGTACCGACTGTGGCGATCCCCCGGTGGTCGCCGGGCCTCCAGCCTCTTGCGCCGGGTCGCCATGTAGTTGCCGTCCACCCACAGGGAGATGCAGACTGTATCGCGGGTCACTCGGTGGAATTCCCTCAGCATCGCCAGCCTCTGGGCGGGCTCGGGGATGTGGTGAAGCAGGCGCATGCAGAGGATGCAGTCGACCGAGCCGTCGTCCAGTCCGGTTTCGAAGGCGGAGCACTGGAAACACTCCACGCGTTCGACCAGCTCCTGAGGCTGCATCTGACGGGCCACCCGCAGCATGTCTTGGTTGGCATCCGCGGCGAGAATCCGGCGTCCAGGTTTTTCCGCCAGCAGAGGCCAGAATCGCCCCGCGCCGCAGGGAAGATCGAGTACGACGTCGGGATCGCCCGCCATCGCCAGCGCCCGGCGGGCGATCGCCAACTCCCGCCACGTCGTCAACCTGTGGAAAAAGCCCGTCCGATGTTTGGTGAAGTACTGCGCCGCGCGATCGCCGCCGTATCGTTGCGAAAGCGCTGTATCCGTGGCCTGGACCCGTTCCGAGTCTCTCATATGCTGCCCAGCCCTTCCATCTTGCTTGCCCGCTCCGGGACTGTTCGACGACAAAGCAGTCCCTCCACAAGCCAGGTCCTGGGACGTAGAATACTCACCGAACCTGAAGCGAAGATGAAATGCCCGGCCGAGTCCGAGAAGAAACCACCGGGCCGTCTCTCGGGCCTCTTCTACGGACCAGACCGGACGCCGCGTCGCGTGCGATTACCGGCTAGGCACAGATGGGTCAGATCGAGTTCTGTGATTCAGGACTTCACGTTCTCTTAAGCTCGCGGAGGTTACAAGGAGGTGGGCATTGCGGGAGATTCGCTGACCGTTGTGCCTTGTCTGTTTGCCTCGCGAAGGGGGGGCAAGGGCTCGCTGTACGAATTCATGGAGAGTCAAATGCAGAAAGTCATAGTGGGAAACGTCGGGTCATGGAGAAGGGGATCTTGCGTGATCGAATCCGGAGATGCGCTTCGAATCCGGACCGTATCCTCCGGGGCAGTGAACTCGGCCATCGAAACAAAGGATCGCTTCGCCGGTAAAGCGGCAGCGCAGAAGTACGTCAGGGCACTGGATGGGACGGCCATGCACCGGCGTGAAGAACGGTGTATTCGCACGGCCCTGGCCGGAGTGGGGGCGGGGGCACGCGTGCTCGATATTCCCAGCGGCACCAGTCGCCTGCTCCCGCTGCTGAGGCAGATGGGGTTTCGGGTGGTTGAGGCCGACTCGTCCCCCCATATGATCGAGCAGGGTCGACAGTATGCGGAGAGGCGGGGCATACGTGACGGGACCGAGTTTCGTGTCGAGGATGCCTTTGCCACGCGCTTTGCGGACCACTCGTTCGACGCCGTGCTCTGCAATCGGTTGTTTCACCACTTCCGCGAACCGGAAGTCCGTCGGCGTTGCCTGTGCGAACTGAGACGCATCTGCCGCGGTCCGCTGATCGTTTCCTTCTTTTGCAGCTTCTCCTTCGATGCGGTCTCCTTTCACCTGCGTCACTGGCTGCGCCGGAAGGCGGCGACGGACCGCATCCCCATACCTCTTCGCACGTTTGTTGCGGACGCCGCCGCCGCACGGCTGAAAGTAACCCGGATAAGGATGGTGTGCCCGGGAATATCGAGACAGTGGTATGCCCGCCTCGAACCGACGGAAGAGGGTCGGGAAGGCAGTAGCTTCTTCGAGAGTCCTCGTGCGGCGGGGTGACTCGGCGGATACAATCCCGGAAGCTCCCTCGTGCGTCCTGCAAACCCCTGGTGAGCCCAGCGGCAACCGGCCGGGCGCGTGGACGATGGTTGCACGCGCCTGCCGCGCCGGTACAATGGTGCCGTCCGAACGGTGGGAGAGCGAAGCGGAAATCCGGAAACGCGGCGGGGGCCGCGCCAGATCGGTGGGCCGAAGATGAGAGTATTGATCGTTGAAGACGAGGTTCGACTCGCCCGCAACATTGCCAAGGTGCTCCGGGAGACGACGTTGTACGCCGTCGATATTGCCACCGACGGCGAAGACGGTCTGCACCAGGGCCTCTCGGAATCGTACGATCTGATCGTGCTCGATCTGATGCTGCCGAAGATCGATGGGCTGGAGATCCTCCGACGCCTGCGCCGCGAGGGCCGCCGCGTCCCCGTGCTCATCCTGACCGCCAGAGACACCACACAGGACATCATCCGCGGTCTCGACGCCGGCAGCGACGATTACCTGACCAAGCCCTTCGATATGGGGGAGTTTCTGGCCCGGTGCAAAGCGCTGGTACGTCGGACCTATGATCGACCCGATCCGGTGATCCACATCGGCGAGCTGTCGGTCGACACGGCCGGCCGCTGCGTCACCCTCCGTGGGCAGCGCATCCCCTTGCGCGCGATGGAGTATCGACTCCTCGAATACCTGGCGCTTCGCGCCGGTCAGGTGGTCAGCAAGACGGAAATCCTCGAACATCTGTACGACTTCAACGCAGAGACCTTCTCCAACGTCATCGAGGTGTACATCTCCGCCCTGCGCAGAAAACTGGAAGCGGGCTCTCCGTACGCCTTGATTCGCACCGTTCGCGGCCAGGGGTACGTGATCGGGGAGGGACCTGCATGAAGCCCGTGTCGATCCGGCTGCAATTGTCCCTGATGATGTCTCTGCTGACCCTGATCATCATCGCCGTGTTGTCCACGGCGGCGTACATCGAGTTCAAGGAGTCCCTGCTGAGGAACATCGATACCACGCTGAGAGCCATGGCGCAGGGAATTCGAGCGGAACTCGACGAGGAAGACAGTAGAGAACACCAGGAAGCCGAATTGCGAGCGATCACGGGAAGCGACACATCCAGAGGTCACGGGCGATATCGGGTTTGGGTGGAGGGCCGCGGCGAGGACCTGTTTTCCAGCGACCAGCCCGACGATCCGCTCATGCAGCAGTTGCTCCATCTTCCGGAGGAGGAACAGCCGGAGGCGGAATCGTTGCGTCTGTTCAACATCGACGAGGGGGCGGGGTTGGGCGTGTTCCGCGCGATCTGGATGCGCTACCGCATCGGGCCGGAGGTGATGAATATCCTCGTGGCGCGCTCCAGCGCGCACGTGTATCACGAGGTGGGAGAGTTTCTCCGACTTCTGCTGGTGCTGGGCGGCTCGGTCACGCTGCTGGGCGTTCTGCTGGTGCGGACGATCGTCTCCTGGGGCTTGCGGCCGGTCGCCGCGGTGGGCCGGCGACTGGAACAGATCACCCATCGCAGTCTCGCCGACGAGGTGCAGGTGATGGGCGAGGTTCCCGCCGAACTGCGTCCCTTCAAGTCCGCCCTGGAGAGCATGCTGCTGCGTCTGAACAAGACCCTGCAACAGCAGGAACAGCTGACTGCCGACGTGGCGCACGAACTGCGGACGCCTCTGGCGATCATGAAGAGCACCCTTCAGGCTCTGCGGATGCAGCCGCGCACGGCGGCGGAATACGAAGAGGGGGTGGATGATGCGCTGCTGGATGTCAATCGGATGGAACAACTGGTCGGACAGCTCCTGACCTTGACGCGTCTGGATGCGCAAGATGAGCTGCCCGATCCGACCGAAGTCCGTCTGGATGTTCTGTTGAAGTCCCTGGCGGAGGCCTTCCGCGATCGGGCGGCGCGACAGGGAGCGACGGTCACGTGGACCGACGGCCCGGCTTCCTCCGTCCGAGGCAACGAGACGGAACTGCGACAGCTCTTCAGCAATCTGATCGACAACGCGCTGCGCCATGGTCCGCGCACCGGGGACGTTCAAATCACGCTGACAGAGGACACCGGGCCGCAGGTAACCGTATGCGTGCACGACGAGGGCGGCGCCATCCCGCCGGAGAAACTGCCGTACGTGTTCGACCGCCTCTATCGCGTCGATCCCTCACGATCGCAGGCAGGCGGCGGGGCCGGGCTCGGCCTGGCCATCGCCCGGCAGATCGTGCGGCGACACCAGGGGACGATCGCCATCACCTCCGATCCGTCGACCGGCACCTCCGTTACCGTCCAATTGCCTCGCTATGAGCGCGCGTGAATGCGGTTCCGGCAGCCCGCTTCAGACGAGCCCATCCTGCGGGCCGGCGCCGCGGTATTGCGTCGGGGCCAGGTAGCCCCTCGTGCTGCTCGTGTGCCGACGGTCGTCCGCCATCGGCGAGCTTTGCTTGAGGCTGCCACCCGGCCGGGATACGAGCGACGAGATACGAGATCCGACTTACCGGGCCTCCACCACGTAGCGGACGATTTTCTGGATGGTTCCGATCCAGATTCCGTTGTTCGGGTCCCGGGCGTATCGGCAGATCGCTTCGAGCGTGTCGATCCGCGTGGTCTGGCGGCCGCCTTCGCCGATCTCATGGCCGGCGAAGACCAGCCAGGAGCCGTTCTCGACGGCGGTGTCGATGAGCTTCTTCGCGGCAGCGAAGTCGCGCCCGTCCAGCTCGACGCCGAGCAGTTGGGCCGGATCGCAGAACGCCGGGTCGTTGGCCGCCTCGTCCATCCACCCGCGTCCGGCTTCAAACATCCGCGCCACCAGCGGCACGTAGCTGTGCAGGTGCGCCCCGCGCCCGACGAATGTCTGGCCGCACGGATAGGCGAAGGTGGCCGGCCGCACGCCCACCGCCGACTCTATGACCCGGTTCGCCTCCTTCAGCTCCCGCTCCATCTGCGCCAGCGTGTAGTCCTCCAGAGCCTTGTCCCGCGCGAACGCGAAGTTGCCCGTGCAGGGGTGACGCAGCGAATGATTGCCGATCTCGTGGCCGTTGGCCAGCGCCTGCTTCCACGCGGGCAGGTGGGCCTGGAACGGAGCGGGGGACACGTAGAACGTCGCCTTGACGCTGTAGCGGTCGAGCAGCGGCAGACCCACCTGCGCCTGGCTGAGTCGCGCGTCGTCGAACGTCAGACTCAGCGCCGCCCGCTTACCCTCCGGCCAGACGAACGCGGTGCGTTGCTTGGCGGGCGTGGCATAGGGATCGCCCCCCGCGTCGTCCATTCTGGCGTTGTGCCTTCCGCACCCCCCGATGACGGCGGCCATGCCCGAAGCAGCCGCCATTCGAATCGCATCGCGCCGTGTGATCCACCGGGGCGAACGGGCGTCGTGATCCATCCTTCACCTCATGGCCTTGGCGCCTCTTGCGCGGTCCGCCCTCGAAGGCGCGGAGCCGGTCACGAGGCGGAGCGAAGCTCGAAACAGTTCAGAAGTGGTTTGTACTTCTTGACGAAGCAGCTCTGCCACGCCAGCTTTCCGGCCGTGGAGCAGTCCATCGGCAGCGCCTGTACGGAGATCGAATCGGAGATTTCCCGCCAGGCCTCGACTTGGCAGCGCTCCAGCGTCAGTCGGCGGCGCAGGTCGAGCGTCTCGCCGACGTAGAGCTTGTTCGTGCGGGTCCGGCTGAGCACGTACAGGCCGGGCTCGGCCGGCAGGCGCGCCGCCTGCAAATCGTCGATCGGCCGGGCCTCGCCGAATCGCGGTCCTATCGGCCGCAGTGTCTCCAGCACGCTGGCTCGGCTCCGCGCGATCTTCGCCTCCTTGCGCAGCTTCAGCGCCGCCCAGCGGTACTCCCACGACCGATATCCCGGCGCGAACCGCCCGGCGCGTCGGTCGAATTCGCTCGCCAGGGCCGGATCGCACAGGATTTCGTCGAGGCTTGCGGCCGCTTCGTCGTTCAGCAGGCTCTGCCAGGCAATCTCGCTGGCGAAAATGTACGCGTCGCAGTCCTCCCACGACAGGTCCGTCGCGTGCATGGTCGGGAGGTGGGCCAGCTTGCCCGCCTTGCGCAGCCGGAACAGCAGCGTGTTCCATGTCCGCGCATCGCCGACCAGGCCCAGCTTCGTGCACGCCCCCACGAACGCTTCGTCCAGATCAGGGTCCGCGACAACGCGGTCCGCGCTGAACCCCTCGTGCGTCCGCGCGAAGGCCTCCGCGACGCCTTGCAGCGTCAGTTCGAGCTGCGTTCGGTCGTAGCGCTGTTCACTTTCGCGCACGCGGTCGCGCCCGGTCTTGGTCGCCCGGGCTTGCTTCGATTCGCCCTTGGCCCTGCTACGGTCCGTTCGCGGCGCGCTCTTCATCGGCTCCGGCGAGCCGTCGAGCCGGTCACCCACGCGGATCGCGGCCAATCGTTCGAGCCCGTACTGCACATAGTCCTTCGAGATGTCGAAGCCGAGGAAGCGCCGGCCCAGCTTCTTGGCCACCGCCAGCGTCGTGGCGCTGCCCGAGAAGGGGTCGAGCACCAACTCGCCCGGATTCGAGCACGTGCGGATGATGCGTCCGAGCAGTTGCTCGGGCATCTGGCAGCCGTGGAAGCCCGCGCGCTCGACAAACGTACCGGCCACGCGCGGGAAGTACCACGTGTCCTCGGTCGGGCCGAATGCGTGCTCCAGGTCCTGCGGGCGCAGCGTATAGGTCCGCTCCCCATCGGCCGGCGGCGGCAGAGCAGCGGGCGTCCACGTGCCGTCGTCGGCGACCATCTCGCCGACTATGGAGGCGGGGCGGAGGATCCACGTGTCGTCGGGCAGCCGGCCCTTCGGGTTGGCCCGCTGATCGTTGTAAACCAGCTCGCGGGCCGAGGGCACGCGATTGTCGAGGTCGTCCTCGCGGAACGTGAAGTGGTCCCGGTCCTTGATGAAATGGAACAGGTGGGTGTGTGACCGTGTGAACTTGCGGGCGCAGTTGACGCCGAAGGTATAGTACCAGATCACCCAACTGCGGCAGTGGAACCCGGCCTTCTGGCCTTCGAGTTTCAGCTCGGCGGCGTAGTCGTCGCCGATGGCCAGCCAGAATGTGCCGTCGCGTTTGAGCACGCGATGAACCGCGGCGATCCACCGGCCGCACCAGTCGATGTACTGCTGATGCTCGACGGAGTCCTCATAGACGTCATAGCGATAGCCGATGTTGAACGGCGGGTCCGCGAAGACCAGATCGACGCTGCCGGCCGCCAGCCGGTTCATCCCCTCGATGCAGTCGCCCAGCCGGATCGTGTTGCAGCTCTCATCCATGGCATCCTCTGTCAAGCCGGACACCCACGCCCGGATCAGTCCAATAAAACCCTGCGATTATAGCGCCGCCCACCCCCGGCGACAAGACCGCAAAGCGCATCTCGTATCTGGTGATTCGTGACCTGTGAGGTTTCCCAATCCCGCAATAGCTGCCGGGTTGGGACGGTAGGGGGTTGCGGTTTTGCGCGGGATTTGGTAGGCATGGTCCCAATGCGTTCCCGAGCTGTCGCTCGCAACGCCTCGCTCGTGGCCGCAGCCACGGATCACAGGTCACGGATAAGCTCGAAAGGAGACCCTCGTGAGCATCGAACTCAAGAAGGACTGTCGCTATGCCCTGCTCGTGCCCACCAGCATGGGGGCCCGCCTGACGCCCGACAACGGCCAGCCGTTCCATTGCAGCCGCCGCTTCACCCTCCAGGCCACCAGCGCCGAGACCAACGTCGCCAGCGTCTCGTCGTACCTCGGTCTGCCCGTCAAGGTCCTCACGACGTTCGTCAAGGGCAGCCCGATCGCCCGTTTCATCAAGGACGATCTGGCCAGCCGGCACATGGAGGTCGAGGGTCCCGAGGTCGAGCAGGGCGGCCCGTGGGGCTACCGCCACCAGTTCAACCTGGCCGACTGCGGGACCGGCTCGCGCGGCCCGCGCGTCTGCAACGACCGCGCTGGCGAGGTCGGGCGGACGCTGAACGTCAAGGACTTCGACCTCGAACGCATCTTCGGGATCGAATGCGTCCAGATCGTGCATCTCTCCGGCCTGATCGCGGCCCTGTCGCCCGAGACCGGGACCTTCTGCCTGGAGATCGCCCGGGCCGCCAAGAAGCACGGCACGCGCATCTCGTTCGACCTGAACTATCGCGCCTCGTTCTGGAAGGGCCGCGAGAAGCAGTTGCGCGCCGTCTTCCACGAGATCGCTTCCGTCGCCGACATCCTCGTCGGCAACGAGGAGGACTTCCAGCTCGCTCTGGGTATCGAAGGACCCGAGGCCGGCGGCGAGGGCCTGGGCGGCAAGATCGACAGCTTCAAGGGCATGATCGAGCGGGCCGGCAAGACCTACCCGAACGCGAAGGTCTTCGCCACCACGCTGCGCGAGGTCGTCAACGCCAACACGCACCTCTGGGGCGCGCTGCTGAGCGAGAGCGGCCGCTGGCACACGATCGAGCCGCGACAGATCGGCGTCGTCGACCGCATCGGCGGCGGGGACGCCTTCGTCGGCGGCATGCTCTACGCCATCCTTCGCGGCTGGCCGCCCGAAAAGTGGGTCCAGTTCGGATGGGCCACCGGCGCCTTGGTCGTCACACTCCTGACCGACTACGCCCTGCCCGCCGACGAGGAACAGATCTGGAGCATCTGGGAAGGCAACGCCCGCATCGAACGATGACGCCCGCGGCGCGGGGTGAGAACGGTGTGAACGGTGAGAAGGGCCGTTGGATAGGCTTGGAGCCCATGCGGCATCAAGCCCGTCGTTCCCGGCGCGGCGAAGTGGTAGGGGCGACGCATGCGTCGCCCTTGCGGCCCTTGTGCGTGCGTGTGGCAGCCTCAAGGCCTGTCCCGTTCGGTTCCACTCAAGATACTAGTGCTCCGTTACTCATCGAGTGAGGGATAGAGCCTCTTGAGCTTCGTTCGGGCATCTGCCGTGGTGAACTGCCAGTTGACTTTCACCCTGGCTGTGTCACGACGTTTCTCCCAAGCGTGCGTC
>Ga0209506_1001467_pt1 | contig 24754 bp, 19 predicted proteins | sample AD_JPNHG2_MetaG_FD_184409 | JGI IMG/M metagenome (GOLD analysis project Ga0209506, IMG submission 184409) | Active sludge microbial communities of municipal wastewater-treating anaerobic digesters from Japan - AD_JPNHG2_MetaG (SPAdes) (version 2) | ecosystem: Engineered > Bioreactor > Anaerobic...
GCTCTGCAAAAGGCTTGTTTTGCAGAGCGGTGCCAGGAGTAAGGGCGGCTGGGACGGTGGTACAGGCGGTATAGCCCAACACAAGGAGGGTTCCTAAAAGTAAAAGAGTACCATTGTAGAACATCCGCCAGACCTTCATCAATCTAAGAACTCCCTAAGCCTTTTCCAGGGCTACTTTCCAGGACTCATCCCCCGCTTCCACTTCAGTCATAGTAGGAACTTCTTTCCACTCTATACTGACCGCCAGTGTTTCCTGGGCGATATAGTCCGTAAAGGCCTTAAAGGCTGCCTTAAGCTTTTCTGATCCAAAGAGGGTGAGCTTAATCCGGTCGGTAACTTCGAAGCCGCTTTCTTTCCGTAAATTCTGAATACCCCGAACAAGGTCACGGACATCCCCTTCCTGAGCGAGCTCCTCGGTTACCTCCATATCAAGGCCTACGGTGAGGGTCCCCTCATTAAGAACCTTCACCTGGGCTTTTTCGATCCGGCGGATATCGAGCTTTTCGGCGGTCAGGTCAACGTTTTTGCCATTCACCTCTATAGAGAGGGTAGCACCATCAAGCAGACCCTGTATTTCCTGTTGACTGAGGGCTTCTATCCGATCTGCGGCAGCCTTCATATCCTTTCCAAGCTCCTTACCCAGAACCCGGAAATTCGCCTTGGCCTGATATTCTACCAGATCTTCTTCGTTATCCCGGAAGATGACATTCTTAACATTCAGCTCTTCCCGGATAATTTCTTCCATTTCCAGGAGGACCTTCTTCTCTTCAGGATTCCTCGTTACCAGTTCTACCGACCGCAGGGGCTGACGCACCTTGATGTTGTACTGGTACCGGAGCGCACGTCCCATAGATACCGCATGCTGTACTACGGACATCTTAAATTCCAGACCTTCATCCTTCCGCTTTGTATCGGCTAATGGATAATCTGCCAGATGCACCGATATGGGATCGCTTTCCAGCCGGAGGTTCTGCCAGATGGCTTCGGTGGTATAGGGCATAATCGGAGCCGCCACCAGGCTTATCTTCTTAAGTACACTGTACAGGGTGCCATAGGCTTCTGCCTTATCGGAGTCATTTTCACTTCTCCAGAAACGGCGCCGGGAACGACGGATATACCAATTATTTAACAGATCGATGAATTCCACGATGGGGTCGATTGCCCGGTTCATATCATAACTATCGAGGGCAGCGGAAACCCTTTCGACCATCGATTCAGATACGGAGAGTATCCATTTATCCAGAGGATTGGAGGGATTCTCTGGAGCCATAGTGGGCTTCATGCCGTCTATATTGGCATAGGTTACAAAGAAGCTGTAGGAGTTCCACAGGGGAATGATGATGCTCTTGAGCACATCCTTAACTCCTTCATCACTGTACCGGAGGTCATCGGCTTTTACAACCGCAGAATGCATCAGGAAGATCCGCAGGGCGTCCGCACCGAAGGTGTTTATGACATCCATGGGGTCCGTATAGTTCCGGAGGCTCTTGGACATTTTTTTGCCATCCTCCGCAAGAACAAGACCATTTACCACACAGTTCTTAAAGGCAGGACGATTAAAGAGGGCGGCTCCCAGGATGGTCAAGGTATAGAACCAGCCCCGGGTCTGATCGAGCCCTTCGCTGATAAAATCTGCAGGGAAGTGGGATTCAAAGAACTCCTTATTTTCAAAGGGATAATGGTTCTGGGCGTAGGGCATAGCCCCGGATTCAAACCAGCAGTCCAGTACTTCGGGGATCCGTTGCATGGTTCCGCCGCAGGAACAGGGAATGGTAATCTCATCAACAAAATGTTTATGCAGGTCCTTGACCTCTACGCCGGAAAGGTCCTGCAGTTCCTTGCGGCTTCCGACACAGATCGTCTTACCGCAGTCAGGGCACTTCCAGATAGGGAGGGGATTTCCCCAGTAGCGGTTCCGGCTGATCGCCCAATCCCGAGCACCTTCGAGCCATTTGCCAAAGCGGCCGTCCTTAATATGTTCCGGAACCCAGTGGATCTGCTGATTTGCATCGAGCATCTGCTGTTTAATCTTGGTGACATTGACAAACCAGGAGCTTACCGCCCGGTAGATGAGGGGGCTGGAACAGCGCCAGCAGTGGGGGTAGGCATGGAGAATCTGATCCCGTTTTACCAGTTTTCCCTCCGCCTTAAGCCGATCGATGATTGCCTTGTCCGCATCCTTTACAAAGAGGCCCTTATAATCGGGAACCTCATCGGTGAAACGGCATTCCGCATCGACGGGGCAGATCGTGGGAACTCCGGTGCCTTTTAAGATCCGCTGGTCGTCTTCACCGAATCCGGGGGCAATATGCACAATACCGGTACCATCTTCGGTAGAAACATAGTCACCGGGATAGGTCCGGAAGGCATTCTGTTCCTTCGTTTCTTTAAAATAGGGGAAAAGGGGCTCATAGGTAATACCGACCAGCTCTGCCCCCTTCTTTTTCCAGAGTATCTGATATTCTTCGGGCTTTTTATAATAGGCTGAAAGCCGGGCTTCTGCCAGGATGTACCGTTCATTTCCATCCTGTACAAGGACATAGTCAATATCAGGGCCTACCGCCAGGGCCAGGTTAGAGGGCAATGTCCAGGGAGTGGTGGTCCAGGCGAGGAGGAAGGTGTTTCCATCGGCGAGGTCAGCAAGTTTGGCAGTATCTGCAGCGGTACCAGATACAAGACCGGTTACTTTAAATTTAATGGTAATAGCCGGATCATGGACGTCCTTATAACCACCCAGGTTTAACTCATGGTTGGAAAGAACCGTGGAACAGCGGGGACAATAGGGCAGAATGTAATAGCCCTCATAGAGGAGTCCCTTTTCCCAGAGGGTCTTCATCACCCACCAGATGGATTCCATATAGTCGGGATCCATGGTTTTATAGTCATTGTCAAAATCAACCCAGCGCCCTAGGCGGGTTACAATGCGGCGCCATTCGGATACATAGCGTAATACGGAAGAACGGCAGGCTTCATTAAAATTGGCCACCCCAAACTTTTCGATATCTGTTTTGGAGTTAAGTCCTAATTCTTTCTCGATAAGGTTTTCCACGGGGAGTCCATGGCAGTCCCAGCCAAACCGGCGTTCTACCTTTTTGCCCTTCATGGTCTGGTAGCGAGGAATTATATCTTTTATCGTTCCGGGAACAAAGTGACCGAAGTGGGGTAAGCCGGTAGCAAAGGGAGGACCATCATAGAATACAAATTCGTCTTTACCTTCCCGCTGAGAAATTGATTTTTTAAAAATGTCGTTTTTTTCCCAGAATGCAAGAATTTCCTCTTCCATCTTGGGAAATTCAACCTTGGGATCTACGCTTTTATACACCTTGAGGCCTCCCTCTGAAGCAACAGTAATGATTATATATCAATATTACTATATACACTTAAACAAGTACTTTGTCAAAGTATAACAAAATTAGCATAAATATGCCATATTCTGATAATCCTTTTCCAGTAGGTGAAACCTATTTTCGTGGCGGAAATCAGCGACCTTCTGCGACGCGGCTTTTCCAGTAGGTTAAACCTATTTTGCTTGAAAGTCCAATCTGGCTTTGCTACAATCGGCCCATGCAACGCCAAACCTGGGCTCAATTGGTCTATAAAGTCCTGGAACCCCTATACCCTAATCCAAAACCAGCGCTGAACTTTGAAAGCCCATTCCAGCTTCTGGTGGCCACGGTCCTTTCAGCCCAGTGTACCGATGAGCGGGTCAATCAAGTGACACCGGCCCTTTTTAAACGATTTCCAGATCCCAGATCCTTCGCACAGGCTGATGCAACGGAACTGGAATCACTGATTTATTCAACGGGGTTTTATCATACAAAGGCAAGGGCAATTAAGGAACTGGCGAGCACCATAGTGAGTAAATTTGGGGGACTGGTCCCTGACACCATGGAAGCGCTCACGAGCCTCCGCGGTGTGGGGCGAAAAACCGCCAGCGTGATTCTTTCCGCATGCTACAATAAGCCAGCCCTCATCGTGGATACCCATGTGAGCCGTCTTTGTGTCAGGCTCGGCTTTACTACCAGCCGGGATCCCCAGAAAGCTGAAGCAACCCTGGCTGAACTGTACTCTGAGAACCAGTGGGTTGCCATTGGCCATTGTCTAAATCAGCATGGCAGACAGGTATGTAAAAGCAGAAAACCTGATTGCCCCCATTGCCCTCTAAGAGATCATTGCCCTAAAAGGGGTCTCTAGATTTCATAATAGTCGCGGTACTCTTTTTAATACGCTACAGGTGCAGCACCGCAGTGTCCACCTCAGTGCACCAGGGTTGCAGCACGGCGGTGGCCTCCTAAGAGAGCTGTAGGCGAAGCCTGTGGAGTCATCCTCAGTGCATCAGGGACGCAGCCGCGGGTTCCGGAGTTCGGACAAAACGGCTGGCAATAAAATTAATGACAGCAATACCGGCACCAGCCAAAAACACCCACTGGTAACCAAAATGGTCCCAGAGCAGCCCCGCCATAAGAGCTACCGCAATTGAAAAAATATGATCGATAGAAACCCCCATTGCCAGAGTTGGGGCAATATCTGAAGGTTTTTCAGCAATTTTTTTTATCCACACCGAACGGGCTACCCCAAAGGATAGTAATAATGAATCGGCCACATAACAGAGACACACGATTATAAAGGCTATCAATTCGGGAAACAGAAATTTGGCAAATCCATACAAGAAACAAACAGGAATAAGGAGCATTGCTTCGAGCCCCAGCATAAACTGTTCGCCCCTTGTATCCACCGCTCGGCCGATTAGGGGCTGAAAGAGAACACCCGCAATACCACCGGCAAAGTAGAGGGCCGCCATGATAGAGGTTGGCTTATGATAAATGGATACAATCACCCAGGGGGCAAAGGTAATAAAAAGCTGTTTTCGGGTTCCATAGAGGATAGATAAAATATAAAAAAGGGTGTATCGGCCCTTAAACACAAGTCCCGGCTCATTTCTGTCCCGCGGGGGCTTGCTCATCAAAAAGAGTGCCAGAGCACCAATAAGAAAGATGATTGCAGCAAAGGTAAAGTTACCGCCAAAGGACAGTTTAAATACCCCAAAGGCGATAAAAACAAAGGCTCCGCCTACTATCTGTGCCAGATTCCGCAACGCATTTGCCTTTCCAAGCAGGGCTCCCTCATTTCCTTTGGAAGCCAATTCCAGGGCAATAGATTGCTGAAGGGGAAGAAAAAGGTGCAGCCCCAGGCTGTATATAAAGAGCCAGAGGGTCATGAAGCTGAAGGTAGAGGAAAAGCGGGCAAGCAGAAAAATGCCCAGGGCTTGCAGCAAAAAGGCAAGAGCCCCTATGCGCCGCCCCGGAAGAAAGACCAGCAGGGCTGCCACAAAGGCGTTTAAAAAACCAGGCAATTCCCGGGGAAGTTCCAGACTGCTCCGGGCTAAGCCGCTGATGTCCCAGGTGGCGGCCAGAAAATTATTAAAAGAGGAATCCACCATGGCAACGGCTAAGCCCCCTGCCATGACGGCGAAAAAATAGAAGCGCCGGTCCCAATGTTGGATCTCGGCATTAAAAGATTTAAAAGGGACTACCATGCCAGCCTAATTCCTGAAACTGTGAATCGGCGCAGGGATACGACCGCCCCGGGCAATAAAGGCTTCACTGCTGAAATTATGAACCGGCATAATCGGGGTCCCGCCAAGCAGCCCTCCAAACTCTGCCCAGTCGCCCGCCTTTTTACCCGGAACAGGAATAATGCGAACTGCGGTGGTTTTGCCATTAACCATACCAATCGCCATTTCGTCGGCGATAATTGCTGATATGGTTGCCGCACTGGTATCACCTGGTATGGCGATCATATCGAGCCCCACGGAACATACGGTTGTCATGGCCTCCAGCTTATCCAGAGACAGGGAACCTGAGCGAACCGCCGCAACCATGCCCTCATCTTCTGAAACGGGAATAAAAGCTCCTGAAAGGCCACCCACATGGGTCGAAGCCATCACCCCGCCCTTCTTTACCATATCGGTAAGCATGGCTAAAGCAGCGGTAGTCCCATGGGTTCCAGCTGATTCAAGACCCGTTTCTTCCAGAATACGGGCCACCGAATCACCAACCTCCGGGGTTGGAGCCAGGGACAGATCCAGGATTCCAAAGGGAACGCCCAATCTTTTGGCAGCCTCCATACCTACAAGCTGGCCCATACGGGTTATTTTAAAGGCCGTCTTTTTAATAACATCGGCAATTTCATCAAAACTGGCACCCCTATGGTTTTCCAGGGCTGCCTTAACAACCCCGGGCCCTGAAACCCCCACATTCAGGGTAGATTCCCCCTCACCGGGACCATGAAAAGCCCCGGCCATGAAGGGATTATCCTCAGGGGCATTGCAGAACACCACAAGTTTGGCGCATGCAAGCCCATCTTTCTGGGCTGTCCGCGCCGCTGCATCCTTTATCACCTGCCCCATAAGCCGCACCGCATCCATATTGATGCCGCTCTTTGTAGTGGCCACATTCACGGAACTGCAAACCCGTTCGGTACTCGCAAGGGCCTCGGGAATGGAGGCAATAAGCCGTTCATCTCCCACGGTCAGCCCCTTTTGCACCAGGGCAGAATAGCCGCCTACAAAATCTATACCTAAGTCCCGAGCGACCTCATCTAATGTTTGTGCATAGGCGGTATAATTTTTATCCTCAGAAGCCCCGGCAATCAGTGAAATGGGGGTTACAGAGATACGTTTATTGATGATGGGAATACCATATTCAATTTCAATTTCCTGGCCTACCTTAACGAGGTTTCCCGCAACACGGAGAATTTTGTCCCGCATCCGTCTGCGGGTCTCGGTCCCGGAGGCTGAAACACAGTCCAGTAAAGAAATACCCAGGGTAATGGCTCGGATATCCAGTTTATAACGGAGGAACATGTCCACCGTTTCTTTGATTTCATAGGGTGTAAACAGCATACTTAAATCCGGTGCATGGCGCTGAAAACTTTTTCGTGCATCACACTGATCGATACACCCATCTGTTCCCCAAGGGCATCTAATTCTTCTTTAACTAAGGGAAGCGGTTTAGAACTTTGGGACAGATCCACCATCATCATCATAACAAAGTTGCCAGAAAGAACGGTCTGGCTTATATCCTCTATATTGATGTTCCGTTCTGCAAAAAAGGCACTGACCCGGGCGATTATGCCAACCTTATCGCTGCCCACCACGGTGACTATGGCATTCATTTCGATACTCCTGTGCTGTTAGTCTCATTTCGTTCAGGATTTATTCCATGTTCCACAAAGAAAAGATCCAGAACGGTGAGGAATAATATAACAATCATGGGGCCTAATACCAGACCATTAAGACCAAAAACGCCTACTCCTCCCAGTATGGCAAAGAAAATAATCAGGGGATGCAGGTTAATCCGGTCCTTTAAAAAGAGGGGTCGCAGGAGATTATCCAGGGTAGATATAAGCAGCCCCGAAAGAATCAGGAATACAATACCTCCAATGAGGTCCCCGGTAACAATCTTAAAAATACCAATGGGTCCCCAAATTGCTCCTGCTCCAATGATTGGAATAAAAGTACAAAAGAAAAGGATTATGGAAAATACCAAAGCCCCCTGCACCCGGAAAATTGAAAACAAAATAAAGGCAATGCATGCCTGTACCAGGGCTACCAGGATGTAACCCATAAACAGATTCTGGGTTATCTCCCTGAATTTTGCAGCAAGCTGCATGATGTAGTCCTTTTTAATCGGGATAACCTTGATAAGCAAATTAAACAAATAGGCCCCATCGATAAAAAAGAAAAACAGGGTAAACACAAGGAAAGCCAGGCCCGCAAGAAAGGCCCCCAGGTTATTTAACAAGGACGTTGAATACTGAAGCAGCCGCTGGCTGCTATTGCCAAGAAGACTCAGCACCTGATTTTTAATATTAAGTTTGTCCAAATCAATCTGACCCAGGGTGACTTCTTTTATTAAGGCAGAAAACTGACCAAATTCATCACTTAAAAAATCAGGATGGTTTGCCAGGTACATACGTACATCTTTTATCAGCCCATACATCTGGTGATACAGCTGTATACCGATCCAAACTATAAGAGAAATAATGAGCAGCACCGTAAGTATGGCAAAGAGGGCCGCCACAATGCTCCGCAAGAGAGTGCCAAGTCTGCCATTGGCGGGCAGTTTTTTTATGACGGTAGCGTATAGGGGGCTTACCAGTATGTATAACAAAGTAGCCCAGAGAAATACCGTGAAAAAGGAAGTAAAAATCCGTATTACTCCAACAAAAAGCAGGAGGAACACCAGAAAGAAAAATCCGGTTTGAATATTTTTGCCATCCATTTAAAGTGCCGCCTATAGTCCAGCTAGGATTTTTTCAGCCTCAGCCCTTCGTTCATAGCTGGGGTTCCGCTTTATCAAATCCGAAAGCCGCTGTTTGGCGTTGGCCGAATCCCCCAGACTGGCATAGGTCTTGCCTAATTCAAAGAGGCCATCCCAATTATTAGGTTCCAGTTTGAGCAGTTCAATATAGGTATCCCTCGCCTTGTCCAGTTTGCCAGCTCCCACATAGGCTCTGGCAAGGTTAATTTTAGCTATCCCGTTTTTAGGTTCCACAAGGAGGGCCTTTTCATAATGTTCTATACTTTTATCCCACAATTCCTTGCGGGCATAGGCAGAACCAAGGTTATTATTAACTTCAAATGATTTAGGATCAACCGAATATGCTTCCAGAAGATAATCCAGGGCTTTATCAGGGAAACCTCCTGCCAGATATATGGCTCCCAGATTGATGCGGGGCTTTATATATTTTTTATCTAAGGTTGCCGCCTTAATATAGGCAGTAATTGCTCCATCGGTATCGTTAGTAGCTTCCAAAGCCTGACCTAAGGTATATTGATATATTGCATTGGATTCAGCACCTTCAACGGCCCGTTTTGCATAGGCTAAGGCCTCCCCTGCTTTGTTCAAAGCCAGCTTTACAATGGCCATGTTGTAATTGGTCTGCGGATCCTTGCCGTTAATCACCAGGGCCTTGGCAAAGGATTGTTCCGCCGCTTCATTATTACCCATGGCACTTTGAACAGCGCCTAATTCACGCAAGGAAGCTACATCATCGGGGGTATATTTCAAGGCCATTGAAAAGGCATCGACTGCACCCTTATTATCTCCCTTTTGGGTCAAGATGCGGCCAATTTCACGATACGCAAGGGCATAATCTGGTTTTAAAGCTATTGCCTTACGATAGGCCTGGAGGGCTTCATCTGGTTTACCTAATACTCGTAGAGTGCCTCCGAGATTGTACCAGGCCGGCTCAAAATCATTTTTCAGGGCTGTTGTAGTTTCAAAGGCTTGACGGGCTTCGGCAAATTTACGGGCATTAAAATAGGCCTTTCCCAGTTCAAAAGAATAGAGATAATTTTTAGGATCCAGCCGGTTTGCTTCTTTAAGCTCAGTTACTGCATTGTCCCATTGTTTTAAGTCAGCATTGATTTTCCCCAGAGTAAAGTGGGGCATTGCCTGGCTTGGATCAGCCTTAATAGAATCCCGGGCATATCGGATCGCATCCTTTAGAGCCTGCTGCCCCTCAGCTCCATCACGGTCTTTGGTAAATCCTTCATAATAGGCATCAGCCACCTCAGCCAGCTTTTGAGACTGAAACCGGTTTTCCCCTTCTGGAATGCGGGAAAGGGCATCGGAAAAGACCTGCTGAGCTCCTGTATAGTCCTTTTTCTGTATAGCACTCCGCCCCTGGGCTATCATATCATTAATGAGTCTCAATTTATCCTGCAGTTCCTTAGATTTCTTTGCCAGTTCTTCAGCTTCTGCCTTTTTTCTCGCCGCTTCAGCCTCTTCGGCGGCCTTCTTTTCTGCGGCTGCAGCGGCGGCGGCTTCAGCTTTCGCTTTTTCTGCCTCCGCAGCCTTTCTTCGTTCTTCCTCCGCCTTCGCCGCCGCCGCATCCTGGGCTGGCGGAGCCTTAGTCTGGGAAGCTACCTTGGCCACTGTCTCTACGGCCTTGCTTACCTCTTTAAGGGCAGAAGAAATTTGCTCTGAATCACTACCATCCTTACTATTGCTTGTTTTTACAGACCCATTGCCTGCCTGCTTTAATAATTCCAGAACCCGAACGCGCAACGCCCGAGCATCAGGATCAGAGGCATTCTTTATAAGCAGGGTATCCAATAAATCCAGGGCACGCTGATATTCACCGCCATCAATATAATCCTGGGCAAGAGATAGGGTGTTGCGCCGGGTTTGTTCTGCGGCACCCTTTACAGCAAAATAGGCTGCGGTTCCGCCTGCGATTAACAATAGAACCGCAATAATCGATATAATTATAAGGTTTCGCTTACGGCTTTTTTTTTCATCATCTTGCATACATGCCTCCAAAACTTTTAGCTACCTGGACTCATTATTCCAAAATAAATTCGCCATCATAGGATTGTACCTGTTCTGATGAGGCTTGCAAGCCCTTTGTTTCCTCGGCCGCAGCCTGCAAGGATGCAGAAACTTCATCTATGAGTCGTTTTCTGCGTTCCTCTTCTGCCTTTGCAGCAGCTTCAGCTTCCATTTTTTTCTGCTCCTCCGCGGCAAATTGGGCGTTAATAAGGGCCATGAGTTGCTCAATCTGCGGACGTTTCGGCGATGCGGGCTCCAGGCTTAAATAGGCAGTATAATCTTGTACCGCTGCTGATAAATTGCCCGTTTTAATTCTTGCATTGGCCCGATTGAGATAGGCAGAGCTGTATGATTCATTCTTTTGTATCGCAAGGGTATAGTATTCTTCTGCAAAGGCAGCACTTCCTTTGGCAAAGTATACATTGCCCAGATTGTATGCGACCTGGGCCACATCCAGGCCCGCACGGTTAAGCAATTTTTTATACAGAGCGATTGCATCGTCCCATCGTTTTACCTGTTGATAGGCAATGCCCAGGTACTGTGCAGCCTTTATATTTGCAGGATCCTCAGATACAACCTTTTCGAGCAAGGGAATTGCTTCCTCCGGTTTATTTCTCATAAAGGTATCCTCAGCTTTAGAAAAGCTCGCCCCTCCATCCTGGGCCTTCACAGAGGGCCAAGGAAGGAACCATAATAAAACAGCGATTGTAAGAAGAAACAAGAGGTTCATCAATCTAAAGTTTTTCAAGACATCCCCCTTTAATCCTGACATGGTTTGACAGGGAAGGCTAAAATAATTACTCTTGTCTATAGATAAGGATACCACAAAGAGGCGGTACAAGTCATGACCATAGTGGTTATTGGCATCATCATTCTTGGTACAGGCATTGGATTTCTCTCATATTTTCTTTTTAAATCAATCTTTATTCCTAAAAAGATTGAATCGATTGATAATCTTATTAAACAAGGAAAGGTACAGACCGCCATCCGGGCTGCAAGAGCATTAATAAATCAGGATCCAAGAAACGCTGACGCCCATTATATGTTAGGAAAGGCCTATTTAGCGGACAATAAAAGCGAACTGGCTCTTATGGAATTTAAGGCAGTTAACCAAATTGGCTTTTTCGGCCCCCATATTCCTGAAAATGAATTCAGAAAAACCATAGCCCAGCTCTTTGTTAAATACAATCAAATCGAAGAGGCACTTAAGGAATACCTGCTGCTCATTAAAATGGAAGCCTACCAGGCTGACCATTATTACTGGGCGGGTAAATTATTTTCTGAGCGCAACCGTTCCGACATGGCCTTAAACTATCTGCGTAAAGCGGTGGAACTTGACCCGCGGCACAGCAAAGCCCACTATGAATTAGGTCTTTTGTTGTATCGTGAAAAAAAACCAATAGAAGCAAAATCAGAACTAGAGGCGGCCCTAAAACTGCAGGGGGACAACCCCCAGGCCTACTATCTCTTAGGAAAACTTCAGAAAGAAGCCCATGACTACGTGGCAGCGCTGCTCTCCTTTGAAAAAGCTCAGCGCGATAATGACCTAAAAGTTAAAGCCCTGGTAGAACGGGGTGGCTGCTATATGAGCATGAATGCCATTGACAAGGCTATTCCGGAACTCGAGCGGGCAATAAAAAGTTCTAGCGATGAATCCAGCCAGGAAACACTTTATGCCCGCTACTTTCTTGCCATGTGTTACGAAAAAAACCGGGAATTAGACAGGGCTATAGAACAGTGGGAAAAAATATATGTCAAAAAACCGAATTTCCGTGATGTGGCAGAAAAGCTATCCCAATATCAGGAATTTCGTACCGACGATAAGATGAAGGATTACCTTACTTCAGGCCAGAATGAGTTTATGGAAATTTGTAAAGCCCTGGTATCCCAGGGCATGAGCCTGCAGGTACGGGATGTAACAGAAATACAGAATGGCTGTGACATTATTGCCGTAGAGGGGGATGCGGCGAAATGGAGAAATGTTCGGAAACTGCCGCGGCTTATCCGGTTCTATCGCAAACCAGAAATGATAGATGACAATCTGGTTCGTATGCTCATGGAACAAATGAAAAAACTTAACATGACCCGGGCAGTGATAGTAACCAGTTCGGGATTTACCCGTTCTGCTCAGGAATTTGCCGATTCCCGGCCCGTAGAACTCATAAACAAGGATCAGCTCCAGGAACTTTTAAATAAAACCGACATTTATGGAAATGCTAAAAAATCATGAAAATCCTCTGCATTTCTGACCAGATTGATCCCCTCATCTACAGCAGTACCATAAAGGAACGGTTTGCTGATATTGATCTAGTTCTGAGTGCAGGAGACTTGCCGCTGGATTATCTAGAGTTTATTGTAACGACCCTTAATAAACCGGTGTTCTTTGTTTTTGGAAATCATAACCTAAAAGAATTGCCCTTTTATAGGCCTTCCTTCGAGGATAGACTTCGTATTCGTTCATTTCAGGAAGAACGGGATGCCCTCAGTTCCGGAGCAGTTCATGTGGGCTCAAAGGTCCAAAAAGAAGGGAATCTCATTATCATGGGGCTAGGGGGCTCACTGCGTTATAACAATGGCCCTAATCAGTTCACGAACAATCAGATGAATTATGAAATCTGGCGGCTTATTCCACGATTACTTATCAATAAACTGATATATGGCCGCTTTCTGGATATACTCCTCACCCATGCTCCGCCTCTGGGTATCCATGACAAGGAAGATCCCTGCCACCGGGGCTTTAAAGCCTTTCTCTGGTTTATGAGGGTGTTCAAGCCCAGATACCTCATACATGGCCATATTCACCTGTATGACCTGCAGGATGTTCGAACAACAACATATCACCAAACCCAGGTAATAAACGCCTATAGTCATTATTTAATCGATACAGGAGCAAACCCATGAGTGATGACATCCATAGCATTCAGGCCTCAGAAGATTTCTCCCGTGCCCGGGGTAAGGCAATTCTCTCCCGAATACAGAATTTTATGAATCCTGACAAGGATAAGCTGCTTTCTTTTAATGATGTAAAGGAAATCCTGAAGCCCCGGAATGAAACCTATAAGGGTATGCAAGTTGTCCCCCTTGAACTCATAGTAGGCAGTGAAGGCAGATATCGGGACTTTAATAAATATTTTCTTCCCCGATCTGAACATTTACGCCAGCGCTGGGAACGGGTTGATATGGCCCGATTAAAGGACATCATACTGCCTCCCATTCAGCTCTATGAGATCGGGGGTGTATATTTTGTCAGAGACGGGAACCACCGGGTTTCTGTTGCCCGGGCCCAGGGAAGCGGCTCCATAGACGCGGAGGTAATCAGCCTCTCCAGTGAAATTAAGATAGATCCTGACATGACCACGGAACAGCTAAAGCAGGCGGTCATAGACTATGAAAAGAAACTCTTTTATGAAAAAACGAACTTTTATGAGCTCACCGGTTGTGATGACCTGGATTTTTCCACCCCCGGCCGCTATGATGTTATCTACAACCATATCTTAGTACATAAATATTATCTCAATGAACATGCCACAAGCGAAATATCCTTTGCCGATGCTCTGGTGTCCTGGTACAACAATGTATACAAACCCATTATTGATATCATTAAAGAAGAGCACCTGGATGCCCGATTCCCCGGCCGAACTCCAAGCGACCTCTATGTCTGGATCGTAAAGCACTGGGACTTCCTGAAAAAGAAATACGGAGTCCATTATTCCATGTCAGATGCGGCCAAGGATTTTGCAAAAAAATATGGCAAAAAACGGCTGACCCTCTGGGACTATATTCAGATAGCCCTTAAGCGTTTTTTTGGTTAAGACTTTCTATCTCTTCCCTGGGGAAATAATAGCGGCTGCCACAGTTATGACAGTGAATTTCCATGGGCCAGGGACCGGTTTCGAGTATATGCTCCAGTTCAGCTTTGCCCATAGCCCCGAGGAATTGTAAAAATCGTTCCCTGGAACAATCACAGTAAAACTGAACAGGACTTTCATGGACATGTTCTATTTCAAAAGCCCTGAACCACTGATCCAGCAAGTCCTGCCTGCTCTTCCCTGAGGCAAACCAGGTCCCCAGGGAAGGCATCTCCCGCATCCGATCCTCCGTATCTTCCATATCAAGGTCCTGCGCTCCCGGGAGGGCCTGAAAAAAGAGCCCCCCTGCACCTGAAACACGGCCTTCCTGATCAAACCGGACACTGACCGCCAAGGCTGTTTTTGTTTGTTCCGAGCGGAGAAAGTATTCCGTAAGGTCCTCCGCAATTCGGCCGTGAACAAGCTGGATATGCCCCGTATAGGGTTCACTCCGTTCATCCTTTCGAATGACGCTTAAGGTTCCGCTCCCGATAAAGGGCTGCAAATCGAAACTGTCTAAGGGTTTGTCGATAAGAATGGAGTCAGTAAACAGATAGCCCCGTACATTGCCGTCCCAGGAGGCCTCAACCGAAAGCCCCTTGAGGGGGCCGGTGCAGTTTATTTGCAGACCAAGCCTGGTGCCCTGTTTTATGGTTGTAGAAAGCAGACCCGCACTTAACAGGGCCTGACCGAGGGCTAAACTTTCGATGATACCCAATTGATGATTTGCCCGTGCCTGGGACACAAGTCTGGTCCCCGATATGAGGGCACCCTTTACACTCCCCTGCAGCATGGTGAAACGGGTAATCCCATCCGGAGCAATATTTGTCAAATGATCCACAGAAACAGGATCCGTGATCGGTGCATTAATCATGCCCAATGGATACCCTTTCCATCCTATTCAGTCAAGCAGGAGACTAAAGGGCTGCGGGCTACCCCTTTCTATTGCTGTAGAATATTCCGATAAAAACCTATGATGGATATAACAGAACAACGATTTTTCCACCAATTTACTGAAATTAACGCCCATCGTTTTAACATATTATGGGAATATCTAGAAGGTTCTGCCCTTTCACCAAAAATCATTACGCTTAACCAAACCCAGCATATACTCCTTGGTCCCAAACAAGCGCCGCACCGAAGGGAACAGCAGAAGGTCCTTATCGCCCATTATGATTGTGTGTCCGGAAGCCCCGGCGCTAATGATAATGGTGCGGCGGTGCTGCAATTAATCATGGCAGCAAAAAGATTACTTAAGGAACATATACCAAACTGGTACATTCTCTTTACCGATAAGGAAGAGAGAAAAGCAGGATCCAGCATTAGTTCCCAGGGTTCCTATTTTTTAGCCCAGGGCTTTAAAACGATAGGATTTGAATCTGCCCATTGCTATATCTTTGATGCCTGCGGTAGGGGCAACACCCTCATTGTATCAACAGCCCTGGAAGAACTGGCCAGAAATGCAATGACGGACCCCATGGCAGACCGGATTCTGCAGACAAGAAAGCTGCGCAGTTATGCCTTAGAAACTGCACGATTACTTTTGTTACGGAAGGTTCTGCTACTCCCTACCCCATTCTCGGATGATTTAGGCTTTCTATCAGCGGGGCTCACTGCCCAGACCATAACCATGTTACCGGAAGAAGAGGCCCAGACTCTCTTGCAACACCACCGAGGGGGTCTCCCTGTGCCATCCATACCTACCTGGCAGTATATGAATACCCCCTTAGACCGGCTGGAGACCCTCACCGCGGAAGGCTTCTCCATCATTCCAGACTTTGCCTATGCACTCTGTGCCAATTCCCGCTGATGCTGATACCGGCACCTGAGCTTACCGCTTTACTACTAAAGCCTTTTCAGCAACATCTTGTTCGGTGATAAAGAAGGATATCTCCTCTTCAAGCTGCCGTGAATGGGCAGATAATTGTTCTGCCATAGAGGCTAATTCCTCAGAAGCGGCTGCATTGTGCTGGATAACCTGATCCAGCTGCAATATGGCCTTGTTAATCTGTTCAATGCCGCTGTTCTGTTCCCGGCTCGAAGCACTGATTTCTTGTACCAATTCAGCGGTCTTCCGGATATCAGGCACGATCCTGCTGATAACCGCCCCCGCTTCATCGGCGGTAGCCACACTCTTCTGAGAAAGGGCACTGATTTCCGAAGCTGCCTGTTGGCTGCGTTCAGCTAATTTCCGCACCTCGCCGGCTACTACCGCAAAGCCCTTGCCCGATTCGCCAGCCCGGGCTGCCTCTATGGCTGCATTCAGAGCCAAGAGATTAGTCTGCCTGGCTATTTCTTCAATGATCCCAATCTTTTCGGCAATCTGTTTCATAGCCTGTACAGTCCGCTGGACCGCCTCACCACCATTCTGAGCATCCTGAGCAGTACGCTGGGCGATTGCCTCGGTCTGCATGGAATTATCCGCATTTTGCCGTACCGTAGAATTCATCTCCTCCATAGAAGAAGAGATTTCTTCTGCGCTGGAAGCCTGTTCGGTCGCCCCCTGACTTAGGACCTGGGCTGTGTTGCTGATTTCGCCGCTGCCGGAAGCAACCTGCTGGGTGGATTCCCTGATACCGGCGATAATCCGAACTAAGTTTTCCTTCATCGTTTCCATGGAACGGGCCAGATCGCCGATTTCATCACCCCGACGCAGAGATTCTTTATTTATAGTGATATACAGATGGCCCTGTGCAATCTGGGAAGCAAATTCAGCTGCCTTTAGAATTGGTTTTGTAAAAGAGCGGGCAATAAGGAGCGTTAAAATAAAGGAAATTGCTAAACCCAGGACACTCACAAGAATAAGCAGCAAAGAAAATTGAGTTAAAATGGAGTAAATATCCGAGAGGGGTCCGTAACTGACTATTTTCCAGGATGTGCCAGGAACGATTCGAGAGGTTAGGTAATAACCGCTTTTTTGATTCAGTCCATACCATTCATCCTTAGATAACACATTTTGTTTAAAAGAAGCGACTGCGGGAAGATCAAATATATTGCTTTTCAGAACCTTTTCACTATCCTCGTTGGTAATGAAAATACCCGTGTTATTTACCAGATAGCTCTTTCCCCCATTAGATATTTTTTTTGAACCGATAATAGTGGACACCTGGTCAATGATCATATCAAGGCCAATGACTCCCAGGTCCTTTCCATTGGTTTGTTTAATTTTTAACGCAGCAGTAACAAAAAGCTTGCCTGTAATCAAATCAATATATGGTTCAGTAAAAATAACATCGGTGGATGCATTTGCCTGCTGGAACCAGGGTCGCGAGGATTGATCATAATCTGCTGGGGGTTTCCAACCTGTGGCTTCATAGATAAAACCACCATTTTTAAAGGGAACCATATCCATCAGATATATTGATGAAAGGTCAGGGTCAGCCTTTTCTAATGCCCCAAGCATAGACACCGCAGCAGGTTCATTCAGATTGGCATGGGCAAAGACTGGACCAAGATTCCTTAATAGGGCCCGTTTGCCCTCCATCCAGGTATTTATTTCCTGTTCAATGAGCCTTATAGTCAGAAGAGACTTGTCTTGTAATTCATTATCAAGATTATTCTTAAACAGCACATACACCATCGATGAAATTGACAAGATAGTAAGCACCAATAAGAGCACAATTAAACCGATTAACCTGACAGCAATGCTTATCCGGCGATTATTCTTCATGGTATACCTCTGGTGCCTTAAATATAATTCAGGACAAGAGGATATGCAAAAAAAGACAATCCTCCGATAGGGAAGGATTGTCTTCAGGTATCCCTCTGCTAAGGGCCGGTGTTAATGGTTTGTTAAATAGAAAGCAGCTCCGCGTAGGCTTCCAGCGCACTGTCTCCGGAATTCTTAGCAAGGACCTGTTTTGTAAGGACCTTACCCAGCTGGACCCCTTCCTGGTCAAAACTGTTAAGATTCCAGACAAAGCCTTGGAACATGACCTTGTTTTCAAAATGAGCCAGGAGGGCTCCAAGCGCTTCTGGTGTCAGGATCCTGCCATAAATAAGACTGGAGGGCCTTCCTCCGGGGAATTCCTTGTTTTTATTCGAGTCATCCTTACCCTTTGCAAAGGCCACAATCTGGGCAATCAGGTTAGCCTTCAGTTTGGTCTGGCTCGTAGAGCCTTCAACCTCTACATCGTCCTTGCGCTGGCTTTCCAGGAACCCAATGAACTGCAGGGGTACGATATCGGTTCCCTGATGCAGGAGCTGATAGAATGAATGCTGCCCGTTTGTACCCGGTTCTCCGAAAACCACCGGACCTGTAGCATAGTTCAGCACTTCGCCAAAGCGGTTTACCCGCTTGCCATTAGATTCCATATCAAGCTGCTGCAGGTGGGCAGGGAACCGAGAAAGGGCCTGGCTGTAGGGCAGAATAGCAGTCGTGGGATAACCAAGAACATTCCGCTCCCATACACCAATAAGGGCATCGAGCAGGGCCGGATTTTTTCGTATATCCCGTTCCAGAGCCGTCCTGTCTGCCTCGTGGGCTCCTTTAAGAATTTCCTTAAAGGTTTCTGGCCCAAAAGCAAGTGAAAGAATTACCCCGCCGACCGCAGAGGTGGAAGAATAACGGCCGCCGATAAAATCATCGATATAAAAAGAATCGAGATAGTCGCTGTTATGTGCCAGGGGGCTGGTTTCGCTCGTGACGGCGACCATGTGCCTGGCGGGGTCAAGCCCTGCCGAGCGCAGGTGGGCCTTAACAAAAAGCTCATTGGCCAGTGTTTCCTGGGTAACTCCGCTCTTTGAGACAAGCACAAAGAGGGTGCGTTCCAGATTCAATCCTGACAAAACCTGGGCCCCATCATCGGGATCCACATTGGAAATAAAGGCAGCCTTCATTTTCCGTCTGCCATTTCGGTCCGCCCAATTCTCAAGGGCAAGGTACAAGGCCCGGGGACCCAGATCAGAACCGCCGATTCCTATTTGCACAACCGTATCAAAAGCAGTGCCTTTACTGCCACGATAATGCCCCCCATGCACTTTATCAGCAAATTCACAGAACCGTTTCAGTTCCTGTGCATAAAAGGCTCCGAGATCCTTACCTTCATGGAGTACGGCCTTTCCAAGCTGGCCCCGGACAAGATGGTGCAGGACCTTCCGTTTCTCTCCCGTATTCATTACTTCCCCATCGAGCAGCAGGTTATATTTAGCAATCAGGTCCTGTTCATCCGCCAGTTCCTGAAGAACCCTCAGAATCGATTCATCCACCGATTTTGCAGCATAGGAATAGGTAAGTCCCCCTGCCATGGGCACCTGGTAGGACCTGACCCGTTCTGCCTGAAGTTCCTTTTTAAAATTAAAGGCCTTTCCATGGGGCGCCAACGCCAGCAGTTTTTTATATGCCTCGGTGGCATCAAGATTAACAAACTGTACCATAACCACTCCTAACGTCGATTAATCTGAAGCTATTGTAAAACTCTTTAAATAGCTGAATACACTTAATCCTCTAATTCGGGAATTTTTTCTCTCATTTGAGCCATAAAATCTTCGCCGGTAACCCCTTCGCGAAGGCAGACGAACACCGTATTATCCCGTCCGGCGATGGTCCCTAACACATCATCCAGAGCCAGATTATCGACCGCCAGTGCTACCGAATCGGAGTGACCGCTATAGGTACGGATCACGACCATATTGCCAGACCAATCTATAGAGACATAGCCCCTGAGAAAATCATGAACATAGGTACGTTCATGTTCCTGACGATCATCTTCGCCGGGCAGGGTATACACATAACCATTATGTCCATCGGAGATTTTACCAACCTTCAGAAGTTTCAGGTCCCTGGATAGGGTTGCCTGGGTTACCATAAAACCTTCTTTCTGAAGATGTCCAAGAAGTATTTCCTGAGATTCAATTCGATAGGTTTTTATCAATTTTCGAATTGCTTTTAGACGGGCCAGTCGTTCTTTCACCGATTTCTCCGCTTCGTTACCGAATAATTATGCCAATTCTTTGTATAAAGATACAATGTTGTCTATAAATGTGCAAGCCCTTTCAAAAAGGTTTATATTTTAAGTAACAATACTGCCTGATAATGCCGAAAGAATAAATAATACAACCCATGGAACAGGATGGCGATACTAACAAAACAACAGAAAAATCTCAAGTGGCCCCTCAGCAGACCATAATTACGGGCCAGCATGAGAATGATGGCAAAATTGTAATTACTATTGATGAAAATAAACTCACCGCCCGGGCAGATTTTTATCCCCCCCTTGGAAAGGGGAAACCACTAAGCCCTGATTATATTGCTTCCATGCTTGATACATTGCAAATAAGCTACGGCGTAGCCTGGGATGTGATTCAGGAAGCAGCCCTGGAATGTAATCTGAACCACAGGGTAATAAAAGATGTCATCATTGCAAAGGGAGACCAGCCTGTCGCCGAAGTTCCAGAATATTTTGAACTGGAAGCATCCCTATCCAGCGCAAAACAGTCAATCGACAGGAATGCGCAAAGGATAGATTATCGAAGTATTGCATCCTACATAGTTGTTAAAAAAAACCAGATCCTGGCCCATCGGAAGGAGCGTATTCCCGGAACGGAGGGAAAAACCATACAGGGACAGGTCATACCCGCCCCGGTCCAAAGGCAAGAAACCTGTAGGGCTGGTAAGAATACGGTAAAAACAGCGGATGCAATCCTTGCAGCCTGTGACGGCCGGCTTATAATCCTGGATAACGAATTATCAATTGATGAAATTCTTGAGGTCAAGGGTTCGGTTGGCTACGGTACAGGCCACATCATTTTTCCCGGGGATGTGATTCTGGATGGTAATGTGGCGGACGGCTTCAAGGTCTATTCTGGAGCATCTATAATCGCCAAACAGACCTTTGATGCCACCGATGTGATTGCAAAGAAAGATCTTATTGTGGCCGGCGGTATCATCGGGAGAGGTCAAAATACCATAAAGGTAGGCGGGACCGTTAAGGCAAAATTTATTCAAAACTGCCGTCTTGCATCCCGGGGACCAATTCAGGTAAGCAGTGCAATTGTTAATTCGACCATTTATACACTGGACAGTCTGGACCTGGGAGACAAGGGAAGAATAATAGGTGGCGAGTTTTTTACCATCCATGGTTTGCGGGCTGCAAGCATCGGTTCAGAAACTGGCAAAACAACAAAAATACATTGCGGAGTTGATTTTACGGTTCAGCAGGAAATCGATAAGCTCAATGAACAATTCAGGGTCTTGAGCCAGAAAAGACAAAAAGTAATGGAACTTCTGAAAAACCCAGCCCATGACGCAACAAAAAAGGCAGCTCTGGAGCAGTTTAATAATCAGATTGATGGACAGATGTCGGTTATTTCAAATAAGCTCACCGAACTGCTGCCAAAACTGAATGCCGATGAAGAAGCCTCTGTAAGCTGTTTAGGTGAAATTGCAAAGGGAACTCTTGTCGAAATTTGCCATGTGGCCCTCTTTATAGATAAACCAATCCGAAAAGTGCGGATTCATCTGGATAAGGCCCAGGGAAAACTTGTCTGCGATGCAATAAAATGATATGTTTAAATCGGAGGCGTCGGTGTATAACCTTTTTATTGCATACATGCTTTGGTTTATTTCGGGCTTTGGTGCTCTGGGATTTCATCGATTTTATCTGGGCAAAATACCAACCGGCATTCTATGGGCCTGCACGGGAGGCCTTGGCATGGTCGGAGCCATTTACGACTTTTTTACCCTGCCCCGCCAGGTAGCGGAGGCAAATCTGCGGGAAGAAATACGCAATTCCCTTAATGGTCCGCGCTATGCCGCAAATCAGAACCTTAACTGGCGTTATGCAGAGGATGCCCAATCGAGAATAATCTCTAAAGATTCCATAGAGCAAACTATTCTACGGCTTGCCAAACAAAACAAGGGTATCGTAACGGCAAGCGAACTTGCCCTGGAGAGCCATGTTTCTATTGAGGAAGCTAAAAAGGCTCTAGAAAAGCTGGTAGACCAGGGCTATGCAGAATTGCGGGTGAGGAAAACAGGAACCTTGGTGTATACATTTCCGGAATTTATGGATACCGATTCACCCCTGGAAGATTTTTAATAGATTGAAGCTCTTTCAAAACTCAGGGAGTCTTGAAAGAGCCTCAATGTTACGATCGTTTCAGGAAAACAAGCGTTTTTCCAAAACCGCCTTCTTCCGGGCGGGCAAAATAATAATCTGCCACCAGGGGATGCTGCTTAAGAAACTCATGGACACCCCGCTGTAATATACCATCGCCCTTTCCATGAATAACAGAAAATTCATAGAGCCCGGAGAGGGCGGCCCCATCAATCTGTTTTCGCAGGGCCTCCAGGGCAGTTTCTAAGCGGTATCCCCTCAGATTCAATTCCAGACTGGGAGGCGCGGCTTGGGCTAAATCCACCTGGGTAAGCACCTGGACCTTCTGTGGTTTCTGCGGAGCGGCGAATTGGAGTTCCGACTCTGGCAGGGTCATTTTAATAGATCCCAATTCTACTATCCAATATCCCTTTTTAGCTTGCCGAAGCAGCACACCCCGTTGTTTACCGGGACCATAGAAAACCTCAGTACCGGGCGCAAACTGCTGTGCTGAAGCCGGCCTGATCTTTTGGGATTTTTGGATTTTTGCCCTGGTTTCTGTTTCTCCGGCTGCTTCAGACTCCAGCCTGGTGGCTGTTTCCCTAAGCAGCTGTTCCTCTGCTGCAAGGGAGGAATCCGCATCCTGTACCTGTTTTTCCAGACTGGAGAGAAAATCCTTTACCGCCACTGTTTTGTCCCGGGTAAGTTCTCCCTCTCGAATTTCCTTCACCAGATTTTCCAGTTTTTTCCGGCTTTCCTGGAGGAGCCGCTTAAATTCTCCCATGCCCTGCTGTTTAAGTTCCAATTCCTTTTGCCGCAGCCGCAGTTCCCTCAGGTCCGCCTTTCGCCGTTCCTCCCGGAGCCTTCGGGCTTCCTCTTCACGATCCCGGACAGCCCTATCCAATTCCCGGTGTTTTTCCTTAAGCCCTGCAATAAGGGCCGACACATCGGTCCGCTCCTCATCAAGATAGCTCCGGGCCTGCTCTACTATATTCTGGGGGAGCCCATTCCGGGCTGCAATTTCCAGGGCCCTGCTTTCGCCGGGGACACCCATGATGATCCTATAGGTTGGCGAAAGGGTTCTACTGTCAAAGTCGACCGAAGCGTTTTGCACACCCGGTTTTGTGTATCCATAATTTTTAAGTATGCTGTGATGGGTGGTCACTAATACCCGGCACCCGGTGTCAATAAAATGGTCCAGGAGAGCCATAGCGATGGCGCTCCCTTCTTCCGGATCAGTTCCTGAACCTAATTCATCGAGCAGCACCAGACTTTTGGAGCTTGCGTCCGCAATGATGGAGGCAATGTTCGTCATATGGCCAGAAAAGGTGGAAAGGGACTGGCTGATCGACTGTTCATCACCTATATCTGCAAAGATACCATCCACGAGGGGCAAGGTGGTGCCCTCCGCCGAAGGCAGAGCAAGGCCAAACTGGTTCATGAGGATAAAGAGGCCCACAGTTTTAAGCGTAACGGTCTTTCCCCCCGTATTAGGTCCGGTGATGATGACCGTCCGAGTGTCACTGTCCATGGCAAGATCTATGGGAACCGCCTTGCTTCCCAAAAGCGGATGCCTGCCCTGAACTATTCTTAAGGGACCTGGAGTGTCCCCGCTGATATCCTGGGCAAAGACGCCATGGCTTTCCCAGCTGTAACGGGCGCGGGCCCTCAGGGTCTCCAGATAGATAATCTGGGAATGAAATAGTAAAAGGTCATCCCGGTGTACTGCGATGCGGGATGTAAGTTCCCTGAGTATCCTTGCAATCTCCGCGGCAAGTCGCTGTTCCTGAAAAACAATTTCATTATTTTTCTCGATGACATCTTCAGGTTCTACAAAAATGGTTTGCCCCGTACTGGAGACCTCATGTACGATACCTTTGATACGCCCCTTAAAATTAGCCTTTACTGCCAGTACAATCCGGCCATCCCGCTGGGAGGGGACCTCCGATTGCAGCATTTTTCGGCTTTCTTCGCTGTTGGTATACCGGCTCGTGATTAGATCAAGTTCCTTATGCAAATTCTGCAGCCTGTTCCGTATTTCCCGTAATTCAGGCAGATCCCGAAGATTTCCATCCCGATCCAGTATTTTAAACAGCTCCGTTTCTACGGGCGTACAATCGGGGATCTCAACCAGTATTGATTGCAGCGGCCCATCCCCTTGTGTATTTTTGTCAGAAACAGTTAGCCATTGCATAAAACGCCGGCCCCGCTGAATAAAAAGACCCAAGGCATAGGCCTCGTCCAGATCCAGAGAGCTGCCTTCTATCCGTAATTTTTCCAGCACAGGCTCTATGGTTGGCAGGTACTCCCGGGGTTCCTCCGCAAGCAGATTATATTTTTTATAAATTTCAGCCACCAGATACTTAAGAGAGAGGGCTTTCTGGCTGTCCATGGAGGGCAAATCGGTGAGAATTCGCCGGGCTGCTTCCTCACTTAAGGCTCTGGATGCCACTCGGCTGCGTATTTCATCGAATTCCAGCAATCGCAGACTTCGTTCATTCATCAATATAACTCTTTTAATTCATCTGTG